>Ga0180433_10005704_pt1 | contig 16660 bp, 14 predicted proteins | sample SS_ome_8_FD_132980 | JGI IMG/M metagenome (GOLD analysis project Ga0180433, IMG submission 132980) | Hypersaline lake sediment archaeal communities from the Salton Sea, California, USA - SS_1_D_1 metaG | ecosystem: Environmental > Aquatic > Non-marine Saline and Alkaline > Hypersaline >... | reverse complement strand
TCCTCCAACAGATCATCCATCAGCGCCGTAATCTCATCGGGCTGGGGAAGCAGCACGCGCCCGCCTGTCGACGTGGCTTGCTGCACCGTGCAACACGCACCCAGTGAGGCAGTGCGGATGTCGTCAGCGGTGACGTTGGTCACCAGGAGCGCCATGTCGATCGCGTCGCTCAGGGAAAGGTCAGTCTCGATACCGTCTGCGATGGCTGACCACAGATCGGGGGCATCAGCGATGAGATCGGGCAGCCGCTCAGGGCGCGTCATCCGATCGTGCACAGCCAGGACGATCTGCTGTTGGCGGAAAGCGCGGTCGAACCCGGGCGCAGGGACGACGCAGGTCCGGGCATACCGCAGCGCAAGGTCGCCGTCGAAGTGCTGTGCGCCGGCTGGGATGTGCAATGGATCGCGTCCGCCGCGGTCATTCGGGAACCTCAGATCTTCGATGGGATGAGGGACCTCGACGTCCACGCCGCCGATGGCGTCAACCAGTGTGACGAAACCCTCGAAGTGTATCAGGGCGGCGTGCTGTACGGGGACGCCCAGTGTAGCTGAGATGGCCTCCTTGGCCAGTGCTAGCCCACTGGTATCCTGACTCTGCTGACCCAACCCGTAGATACTGCCCGCGCGTGCTTGGGCGTGACCGGGCACATCTACGTACAGATCGCGGGGGATAGAGAGCGCGAATGCATTCCCTGCCCCGGCGTCCAGATACAGCAGCATCAGCGTGTCGGTCTCGTCAGACGCGACGCTCTCGCCATCGCTGCCCAGGATCAGGAGGGATACGGGCGCAGCCAGACGACCTGGATATGGGCGCGGCAATGGCCCGGGTGCAGGCGAAGAATCGACCAGGGGCGTGGGAACGGGAGTGGGTGTGTCTCCGGTAGCCGTAGGGCCAGTCACGGCCAGCGTATGGATCAAGCCAGCGAGCCCGGCCACGAAGAGTATCAGGATGGACAACACCGCGACGTGGCGCCAAAGGGGACGGAGTGGAGGCACAAGTGACTTGGGCTGTTCTGTGTTCAAGCGCCCGGTCACTGCATCCCAGGAACGGGCCGGCGTCAACGGTATCTGCTCTCCCACATCTCGCAGCGTCGTGGTCAAGTCTGCCGCCGTTCGGGCCAGTTGCTCCAGGCGGGCGCGGCAGGCCGGACAGGCGCGCAGGTGTAGCTCGACCCGCTCGCGGCGCCTGGTCGAAAGGTCGTCCTCCACGTAGGCCAGCAGTTGACCGTCGCTGAGATGTTTGTTCATGGCGCGTCTCCTGTGTGGCAACTCTGATAGCCCAACTCAATGCATGCCTCGCGCTCTAGGAGCCGAGCCAGCGCCCGGTGGCCGTAGACGACGCGTGACTTTGCGGTATTGACAGGACAGCCGAGGGCCTGGGCCATCTGAGCGTACGAGAGGCCCCCGAAGTAGCGCAGGATGAGCGCCTGCCGCGATTTGGTCGGCACCTGTTTCAGCGCTTCCCACACGACTTGCTGTACTCCCACCAGTTCCAGCGCGACGGCCGGTTGGTGACCGGGTGTCTTGTCCTCAGGCTCACGCCCTCTGTCCGTCAACTCCTGCAGCGAGAGCCACCTGGTACGACGCCGGCGCTGCAGGTCCCGACAGCGGCTGGTGACGATAATCTTGAACCAGGTGCCAAAAGCAGCGCGCTCCGGGTCGTATTGACCCAGGTGCTCAAAGGCGTAGACAAAGGCATCCTGCGTTGCATCTTCAGCGTCCTGAAGGTTCTGCAGGAGCATATAGGCCAGCCGGAGGGCTGCCGGATAGTGAAGGTGATGGATTTCCCGCGCGGCGACTTCGTCACCCGTCAGCGCGCGTGCGATCAGCTCTTGAGTCATTGGGTCTGTTGCCGTCACCGTGACCGAAACCTTCGTCTCCGCGCCTTACAGAAATAAGTTAGACAAGACTTCGGAAGTCTAGAAAGTACTCCACCCCCCAACAGTCTTGAGGCGATTTCAAGCTGATTTTGTCTTCGAGACGCTCGAATTCATTTACCAAAGTGAAGCAAAATCAGAATGCTTTTGAATCAAAACTTAAAAACCCTTTGTGACTTCGTGTCTTGGTGGTGAAGGAGGCCTTTTTTCAGGACGGTCCTGAATGAAATACACCCAAGTCTTATACGCAAAAGGAGCGAAAAAAGTTTGGTTTTCGTCGGCGAAATCGCGCGATCAGCGACGTTCGCGAACGCGACGTTCGATGGAGATGACCGAGGGCACAGGAACGAGGGAGTCGATCTCAACAGACGTACCGTTCACCTTCAGCCACAGCCCTGTGGAGAATCCGCCATCCAGGTTGAGTGCTACGTCCAGGGCAAGGTCAGACTCAGCGAGGAAGTACGCCAGTTCGTGTAAGCTGAGGTAGCCCCTAGGGGCGACGATGATGAGGATGCGCCCCCGGCGGTCCTGGGCCACGACACTGCGGCGGGCACGACGACCGTCGTCGGCGTCCGCGGGGAAGCCCATCACTCCGCCCGGTTTGACCAGCACCGGGAACGACTGCACTGCCTCCGCCAGGGGCTCATCCGGGTCGAAAGGCTGTTCACGCAGCCAGCGGACGCTGACTTGCCCATTGGACGTCACAGCAAAACTCCCGGCGAATTCCCCATAGGGGGTGCCCCAAGCCTTTCCTCCACTGACGAGCAGGCCTGTGGTTTCGTTTTCTGGCGTGAAGTAGCCCCCGTTGACGACCAGCAAGGGTTGGAGGCGCTCGGCCCAGGCGCTCACCGGGCGGGGCGCCGTAGGATTGTAGTGAACGCGAAAGCGTACGGTGGCAGGGTCAAGCCGGACGATTGTCAGGCGTTCGGCGCTCTCCTCGGTCTCCACCCGTATCTGTCGCATCTCGACGCCCGACTGCAGTGGTTGCCAGCCGGTGTCCGGCGGTTCGGGAGTGGAGGTTGGATGCGGGGTTGGGTAGGGCGTCGCCGTTGGACGTGGCGTGGGAGAGGGCAGTGGTGTCGGTGTTGGAGTAGCAATCGACGATAGCACGGAACAGCCTGACACTATAGCCAGGGTCAGGCAGAGGAATCGGCGCAGCGGCCAGTTGACAGATTTGCGCACGGACGCTCCGCCCTAACTGACCAGCCTACCAGTTTCCCGGTTGCCAGACCGGTATGTCGCCGATGCGGTCAGTCGGCAACCCCCTCGTCCGAGATGCGCCGGGCACACTCCATCAGTTCGCGCAACCGCTGGGTCTCCACAGAGAGACCGCGGGCGCGCCGCATATGCTCGAAGGCCTGGCTGTATAGCGCCGCTGCGTTTTCCCATTCGTGAGTGAACTCGGCGATGCGAGCAGCCTGCTCAAGCGCCATCGCCGCCAGCTCCCACTTGCCTTCCTTGGCATATTGGGCGGCCGCTTCTTCCAGATCAACGGGACGCTCCTTGGGCAATCGGCGCTCCGGCTCTGACATGACGCGCTCAACGGTGGGCAGGAGCAGGTCATACCAGTTGGACTTAGGCAGGTACTCGTAGAAATCCAGTTGTGCCGCCCGAGCCTCGGTCTCTAGCGAAGCATAGCCGGTGAAGATGATGACCCGCAGGTCAGGCTGCAACTGGCGCAGCATTGCTGCCACCTGGAATCCATCCATCTCAGGCATCTTCATATCCAGCAAAGCCACGTCGCAGGGATTCTCCCGCGCCTGCTCAACTGCCTCGCGGGCGCTGCTGGCGCTTACGACGCCATACCCTGCCTGTTTCAGGTAGTTCTCCAGGCTCTCGAGAGCCAGCAGATCGTCGTCCATAACCAGTATAGTAGATGACATGAGACTTAACCTCCTGTAAGAAACTCTGTGTAGGCCGCGATGGTTAGATCGAGACAGTATCGGCGGGGCCTTCCTCGGACTGTATCGGCATCCGGACGGTGACAGTGGTCCCCTCGCCCGCAACGCTGTTTATGTCGATGGTACCACCGTGGTTCTCAATGTTCCTGCGAGCAACGTACAGTCCAAGACCGCTCCCTTTGACTCCATTTCTCCAGTCTGAGAATCCAATGCGGAAGATGCGCTCCTGTGTCTCGGGGGGAATACCGACTCCCGTGTCCTCGACGTCCACGGCGATCCAGCCTTCCCCTTCGCGCCGAGTGCGCAGTGTGAGCGTCCCCCCGTCGGGCATAGCTCGCCCGGCATTCGTCAGGAGATTATGGAAAACACGTTCTAACTGGGCGCGACTGCCGCATACCGACGGTAGGTCCTCGCTCCACTCCCGCACAACGTCCACGTCGCGGTGACCATAACTGAACTCCTGCACCAGCCGCTCCAGTAGACGGTGCAGGTCGAGCGTCTCCCAACGCCAGACTTCGCTGCTGTCCAGAGCCACAGCTACGTGACCCAGATCGTCGGCCAGGCGCTTGATACGGGCCAGAATCTGCTGGATCACCTCGATGGAGCGTTCTCCTTCAGGGTCCCCTTCTACCAGCTTGCTCAGCGCCTGCACTCGCTGAGTGAGCACAAAATAGGTTGTGCCCCCGATATCGTGCCCAACCTCGCGTGCCAAAAGGCGCAGTTCTTCCTCCGCCTGTTGCTTGCGGCTGCGCAAGTTCTGCCATTCGAACCCGCGCTCGATGCGCACGACCCACTGGTCCAGAGGCTCCGACTTGTTGACGAAGTCCTTTGCCCCGCCGCGCATAGCCGCGACCACGTTCTCGTACACACCATAGGCGCTGAGCATGATGACGTACGTTTGCTCCAGCAGATGTCTCTCTTGCATCTGCTGCAGCACCTCCATGCCGTCCAGCCCCGGCATGTTGATGTCGAGCAGCATCACTTCGCAGCAAGGAGGCTGTTCCAGGCGAACCAGTGCTTCCTCGCCTCCCACTGTGGCCTCCACTTTCCACCCCTGCGCTTTGAAGATGGGATTATTGAGAAAGTCGACGACCTCCTCTCGGAAAAAAGGTTCGTCGTCTACCACGAGAATCGTCTTCTGTTTCGCTGCCACTTTTAGCTTCCCTTCAGCGGTAGTTCAAGCACGAAACACACGTATCCTTCACCAGTCTCCCATGAGAGGGTGCCTCCGTAATGGGTCCCCACCGTCTCTCGCGCCAGCGCCCACTCAAAATGGAGAGGCGATAGGTCTTCGGGCACCGCGGCGCTTGGTTCGAGGATCACTGAGACTCGGTCGGCCAACGGGGCATCCGGCGCGTGGATCTCCGTGCGCACGCGCTGACCATCGGCCGATAGCGACGTGCCTACCTCGATCAGCCCTCCCGGTGTTTCGAGGGCCTCCATTGCCAGTCGCATGGCAGTAACCAGGACGCCGAACAATTCATTCGGCTCGATGAACAGGGGAGGGATATCTTCGTAGGTTACGTGCACTTCCACTCCGCGCCGCTGCCGCTCTGCTGCCAGCCAGATGAGCACCTCCCGTATCACGTCGTTCCACCCCGTGGTCGTGCGGACAAAGCCCATCCGCTGGGAGAATTTTAGCAGATCGAGCAGCTTCCGGCTAACTTTCTCCAGGCTGGTTTCGATGATGCCCAGCCGCTTGGTGACCTGTCCATATTCCTCCGCAGCCAGCACGCCTGTCACTCTCTCCTCAGCTCCCGCGGTAGGGGGACTGGGCATCTCTCGAAGGGTCTGCCTCCGACCGCCCTGCTCGATTGTCTGTCGGCCTTCTCTTTGTAACCGAAGGTCGCTGTGCAAGTTGGTCGCTGCCAGGCGCGCCACTGCCAGGGGATTTGCCGTCTCGTGGAGTATCCGTTGTGCTAGTGTGCCGAAGGAGGCCACCCGCTGCATGCGCATCGTGGTCACGCTCACGTCGTTCAGCGCCTTGAGATAGCGAGCGCCCTCCAGCACACCGCCGATGGCCGTAGAGAGCAAACGCAGATACTCCTCGTCGTCGTCGGTAAACCAATCGCGGTGACCAGGGGCGCTGGGGACCTTGTTGATCAACTCGAGGGTGCCCAGGACCTCGTCGCCCAACCGCAGGGGAACGCCGAGGAAAGAACGGTAGACGCCAGAGGGAAGATGTTCGGCGACCTGTGCAACGTGTGAGTCGCTCCAATCCTCCAGCGCGGCAGACTCGCGTATCTGAACGGCTGTCCCCGTGCGAACGATGTGACCTGTCAGTCCCTCCCCCACCATGTACGTCAGCTTGCCAACCAGTGCTTGGGGGAGACCACTTGCCGCCCGCAGCACCAAGCGGTGGACGTTCTCTTCGGTCCGCAGGTAGATCTGGCACCTCTCGGTGCGGAAGCCATCCATGACCCGATCGGTCACCGCCTGGAGCATCTCAGCGACAGGACGTCGAGGGTCCAGCTCGGAACTGATGTTCAACAGCAGATGGAAGTAGCGAGCACGGCGCTTCTCTCGCTCGTAGCGCTGTGAATTCTCGATGGCGATGTTCACCATTGCCGCGATGTGATTCAACAGCGCCTCATCTTGCCCAACAAACTGCTCCCCTTCCGCCTTCCCGGATACCCGTAGCACGCCAAGCACAGTGGCGCCATCTCGGGAGAGAATGGGCACACCGAGGTAGGCCAGGCCCGATTCGGCGCTGATCTCCGAGTACTTCTTGCTCCAGGCCAGGTCGTCGGCGATGGTTCGCAATTCCTGCTCGTCCATAGGATTGGCGATGCGCAAAGGCTGGCCGTGTTTGGCGATCCAGCCGGTCAACCCTTCCCCAGGCCCGTACTCTATGCGTTCGGAGGGCATCTCTTCGTCATCCAGGATACCGGTGGTGCCACGCAGAACATAGCGGCCGGTGATGTCGTCACGCAAGAAGACGGAGGATCCACCGGCACCAAGCCGGTCGCGGGCATACTGCACGACCAGCTCCATCAGTCGGTCTCGATCTAGTTCGCTATAGACTTCTAGCAGTCTTTCGTCGAATCCAACAGTCCGATTCATAGCTGTTCTCAGTCTACCGCCAGTGCAGGTGATAGGTATAGAAGAGCGGGAGGAGTGTGAGACCCAGAATGTTCTGCAGCTTGATGAGAATGTGCAGAGATGGCCCGGCGGTGTCCTTGAGCGGGTCGCCAAACGTGTCGCCGATGACGCCAGCCTTGTGGGGCTCCGACCCTTTGCCGCCGAAGTGGCCCTCTTCGACGTACTTCTTGGCATTGTCCCACGCGCCCCCGGCGTTGAACATGAATATCGCCAGCGTTGCACCGATGATCTTCACACCGATCAGGTAGAAGGCCAACGCCCACGGCCCCATCAGGAAACCGACGGCGACCGGGAAGATTACGCCGACCAGCGTCGGCGTGACCATCTCCTGTAACGCGTGACGCGTTCCAATGTCCACGCAGCGAGAGTACTCGGGTGTGGCCCGGCCGGCCAGAAGTCCAGGGATCTCACGGAATTGCCGGCGAACCTCGTCCACCATACGAAAGGCCGTCCGGCCGACTGCTTTCATCGCCTGTGAGGTGAACAGGAAAGGGATGGTGGAACCGATCATCAGCGCGGCCAGGTTCAACGGATGGGCCAAGTTGAGACCGCGCACAATCTGTAGGGCAGCCCCCTCGGGGTCGACGCCGCCGAAGGTGACGAAACTTGCCAGACTCTCGCTGCTGGCCCCGACCAACTCGGCGGCGCTAAGGAGATAGGCAAAGAGAATGACGACGCTGGTCATCAAAGCACACGACATCCCGTAGCCCTTGGTGATCGCCTTGGTGATGTTACCGGCTGCGTCCAGCACGTCGCCAGCGCGGCGCACCTGTGGGCCCAGCCCGGCCATCTCGGCAATGCCGCTGGAGTTGTCGGCGATGGGACCGAAGGCATCGGCTGCCATGATAATTCCCTTCATCTCCGTGATGCCTAGCGTGGCTGCCGTGACCCCCATAATGCCCGGCAGGCCACCGCCCATGATGTAGAAGGCGATCACGTTCACCACGGCGACCAGGATCTTCAGAATTACGGCGCTCTCCATACCCCAGGCAAAACCGTAGATCAGGTTGACGGCCACGCCGCTCAGGCCGGCTTCGGCGATCTGCTTGACCGGCTTCTGGGTGATGCCGGTGTAGAACTGCACCAGGAGAGAGACAAGGATGGCGGTGACCAGACCGAGCGTGAGGCAGTAGAACAGGCGGATTTCGTGCATCACGTAGACGCTTATGAAGTAGAACGAAACGACGGAGAACAAGGCTGTTGTCAGGAATCCCAGATTCATGGAAACGATAGGGTTGCGTTTCTCTGTACCACGCACGGCCAGCACGCCCAGAACTGCGCCGATAGCGCCGATGGCCCGGCTGAGCAGAGGAAAGACCACTGCTGCCCAGCCATAGGTGGGCAAGAAAGTCAGGCCCACGATCATCGTGCCGATCAGGTTGTCGGACCCGGACTCGAAGAGATCCGCCCCACGCCCCGCCACGTCCCCCACGTTGTCGCCGACTTGGTCAGCGATGACGGCCGCGTTGCGTGGATCATCCTCTGGAATACCCTGTTCTACCTTCCCGACCAGGTCGGCCGCGATGTCCGCCCCCTTGGTGAAGATACCGCCGCCTAGCTGCGCAAATAAGGCAGAGAAACTGGCCCCAAAGCCAAAGCCAACCAGCAGGTGAACGTTCTCCGGGTGGGTCGGGTTGACGCCGTAGAGGAGCGCCAGCAGGGAGATGCCCAGCAGGTTCAGCGCGACGATTGAGAGCCCCATGACCCCTCCCCCACGAAAAGCGATCAGCAACGCCCGCGCGGCGGAGGAGCGTGCCGCAGCCGTGGTTCGCGTGTTGGCCCTCACCGCTGCGTTCATTCCCACATAGACAGCCAGCATCGATAGGGCGGCGCCAAATACGAAGCCGAGCGCGATCTGCCAGTTGCCATTCGGCATAGCTATGAACAGCAAAAGGGCCAAGATCACCACGAAGGGGGAGATAGTCAGAAACTCCCGCCGCAGAAAGGCATTCGCGCCCACCTGGATGAAGTGGGCAATCTCCTGCATTCGCTCTGTGCCGGCGTCTTGCTTACGTAACCACAGGTAAAGGATCACAACTACAACTAATCCAAAGACGGCCGTCAGGGGAACGATGACGGCGGCAATTTGCGGCAAATCCATTGTCTCTCCTTTGTGGTTGTTAGAAAACGACTCTAGAGATTCTACCCGTACAGAGGGAAAAGTCAAATTTGATTCTTTGCTCCAATCGGTTATACTATGTAGCGGGCTATCTTGAACAAATCCCATCTATCCCAGGACCGAAGAGATCGGCTTTCGGCCGGTTCAGAGAGCTTCATAGTCACTTACGACAGGAGAGGTACACATATGGCCGACACAACCATACAGTCCGTTTACTACAAGCAGCCCGGATCGCAGAACACCGCCCGCACGTTGGAGATCGCCCGACGACGGGCCGAGGAACTGGGCATCCACACCATACTCGTCGCCAGCACGCGAGGCGAGACCGGTGTTCAAGCTGCACAACAATTTCAGGACTTCGACGTCGTCGTCGTCACCCACTCCACCGGCTTCCGCGAGCCCAACGATCAGCAACTGACCCCGGAAAACCGTGCCGCCATCGAGGCGGCGGGGGCGGAGATTCTCACCACCCAGCACGCGCTGGGCGGCATCAGCCGGGCCGTGCGCAAAAAGTGGGGTACCTATGCAATCGACGAAATCGTGGCCCAGACGCTGCGCATCTTCGGTGAGGGGATGAAAGTCTGCGTCGAAATCTCGCTGATGGCCGCCGATGCGGGTCTGGTGAAGGTAGGTGAGCCGTGCATCGCTGTCGCTGGCACCGGCTGGGGGGCAGACACCGCCGTCGTGCTCGTCCCCGCCCACGTGCAACAGTTCTTCGACCTGCGCGTGATGGAAGTGCTGGCCAAACCTCATCTGGAGTGACGCAGAGATGGAAGAGATCGAGAATCTAACTTTTGAGCAGGCCTTCGCCGAGCTGGAGGAGACCGTCCGTAAGCTGGAGGCAGGCGGGCTCGCGCTGGAGGAGAGCCTGACTCTCTTCGAGCGTGGACAGACGCTGGCTGTCTACTGCAATGCGCAACTGGATCAAGCTGAACTGAAAATCAAGAAACTGTCACCGGAAGGCGCCGTTCTTTTCGAACCACAGGGATAACGGGGGGACGTTTCTGCGCCATCGGAATGGCGATGGTACCCGACCAGTGGGATCATCTTCTGCGGAGCAGCAGAGCGACGATTGCCCGAAGCTCTTCCAGGCGCAGCAGGAGCGCCACAGCCGCGTAGACCGCGGCGCCCAACACGACGCCTCCCCCCCCAATGTAAAGGGAAGCGAAGCGACTCCCTCCAATGGAAAGGGAATGTCGCCCACCCTGCGGTCCGATGGAGAACATCGCCTGCCATCCGAGCAACACGCCTCCCATCACCAACGCTGCCAGCCCACTCTTGGCGAAGGTGATCAGTGCCTGTGAGTCTTCCAGGCCCTTCATTCGCCGCCGGATGAGCACGCGCAGCACTAACAGCTCCACAAGTGTGGCGACTGAATTGGCCAGCGCCAGCCCTGCGTGAGCAGGCCAACTCGCGCGCTCGAACAGGCCTGGCAGCACCAGGCTCAGCGCCACGTTGAGTCCCATCGCCACCCCGCCCACCCATACAGGTGTAAGGGTATCGTGTAGTGCGTAGAAGGCGCGAGCGATGATCTCCAGCCCGGCGTGCCCTACCAGCCCCAGCGCGTAGAAGGCCAACGCCCAGGCCACCGCTTCCGTCGATGTCGCCTCAAATGCACCGCGCTCGAACAACAGTTTCACGAGCGGATGCCTCAACACCAGTAGCCCAACTGTGGCTGGCAGGCTGAGGGAGTAAACTGCCCGCAGGGTAGCAGCCAGTGTGCTCCGCATCTCAGCCCGTTCCCCGCGGGCCACCTGCTCGGCGAAGGTGGGGAAGGCCGCTGTCCCTACTGCCTGGGCGAACACACCCTGCGGCAGCATCACCAGCAGCCAGGCGTAGTTGATGGCCGAGACTGCTCCCTCCCCCATCCCCGAGGCCAGGCTGTTGTTGACGACGAAGTTAAGTTGGACAATGGCCGTGCCCAGTATCCGGGGCGCCATCAGTCTGCCCACCTCGCGCACGCTGGGGTCATCCAACCCCAACGTGGGTACATACCGTAGGCCGTAGTGGGCCAGCCCTGGCGCCTGTACCAGCAGGTGCAGCGCTGCCCCTACGACGACGCCGACTGCGATTCCCGTCACACCCAGACGCGGCCCCAGCAGCAGTGCCCCGCCAATGATCGAAAGGTTATAGACTGAAGGAGCCAGTGCAGGGAGGAGAAAGTGCTGATGGGCGTTCAACACACCCATCACAATGCCGCTCACGCCGAAGATCACCGGCGAAATCAGCATCAGTCGCAGAAGGCGTACGGTGAGCGCCTGCTGCGGCGGATCGAAGCCGGGGGCGATGACCGTTTGCACGAACGCTGGCGCAAGAGCGACCAGCAGGCCCGCTATAGCAGTAAGAACGATCAACGTCAGGTTTGCGATGGCTGAGGCCAACTGCCAGGCCCCTGGGTGGTCCTCCTTCGCCAGGTGATCGGCGAACGCAGGAATAAAGGCCGAACCCAGTGCCCCACCCGCGACGAGCAGAAACACCATCTCCGAGATGCGAGCCGCGGCTAGATAGGCGTCGAGATCGCTGCTGAGTCCGAAAAGCGCACCAATGACCATCTGGCGCACGAGCCCCAGCACGCGGCTCACGACGAACAACGCCATTACAAGCACCGCCGCTCTTGCAATCTGCCGCCCGCCTCTACTCATCTATCCTCCCAGGCGAGGATTATAGCATCAGGTTGCGAGACGTGCCAACCGTGATATACTTCTTCCATCACAGCGATTCAGCACCAGATCAGCTTCTGACTCAGGTCGCTGCCGATTCAGCAGTCGCGTGGGCACCGGAAGTGGGTGAGGTGGATCGGCAGATTCATCATCTGACGTTGCCCAACAATCTGGAGAAGGGCGTGTATCCGCTGGCGACCGGTATGTTCAATACCGCCTGTTCTCCCAATCGTGTAAAGTTATAGGTGTCGGCGTGGAGCACAAGCATTCGGTAGGGCAAGTTGAAGGGATATGGCGCAGCGCCTGGCCGGTGGGGATCTTGACCCTGTTATGCGCAGCCTTCTTCTGGGATGTGCTGTGGCTCCCCGCCAACCGGTTCGTCCTGGGCGAGGACGCATCCGGTCAGTTTCTTCACTGGCTCCGCTTCGCCGTCTCCTCGATCCGGCAGGGTCAACTCCCTCTGTGGAACCCATCTTACTTCTCGGGCCTGCCTTTCATCGCCAACCCCCAGCTGGCGCTTTTCTATCCTCCGACTTGGCTGGTGCTGCTGATGCCCGTCACAAAGGCGCTGAGCCTGATCACCGTGTTGCACCTGTGGCTCGCCGGCGTTGGGATGTTCTTTTGGCTGCGTGCCGAGGGGGCGTCACTTGCCGGGGCGCTGTTGGGTGGGGTAACCTTTGCCTTCAGCGGTTATTTCTTCGTGCGCGTGCGCGGTGGTCATGTGGGGATCGTCACCACCGGGGCGTGGCTGCCGTTGCTGCTGTGGTTCTACCGGCGCGCCGTGGACCGTCGCTCGTGGAGGGTCGCTGTCTTAGGAGGAGTGCCGACCGGCCTTTCTCTTCTGGCGGGGAACACGGTGTTCACCTACGTGGCATTGGGCCTGATCGCCTATGCTGCTTTCTGCGCATGGGAAAGCTGGAGAGAGGAGCAGAGGACGCTGGCGGCGGTGCCTCCTCTGGCTTGGGCAGGCGTGATGCTGTTCGTCGGGTTGACTCTGGCAGCAGTACAACTTCTTCCGACAGCCGAGTTGGCGGTCCGCTCGACCCGGCAGGCTTCCCCCAGCTACGACTTCGCCGCTCGATTCTCCTGGCCACCAGGGTACTTGTTGACACTGCTGGTGCCCAACTTTTTCGGCGAGCCTGTGCACACTGGCTATTGGGGCGACGGCACTCACGACGAGTTTATCTACTACATCGGCATCCTCCCCCTGCTTCTGGCGCTCTTGGGGGTAAGGCTGCGGCACCGGCTGACGCCGTTCCTCTTCGCACTGGGTCTGGGCGCGCTGCTGCTGGCCTTTGGAGAGTATGCGAGCTTACACCATCTTTTCTACCGTTTTGTACCACTGTTTCGGGTGCTGCGGGCGCCAGCGCGGGCGGCGTTCCTCTTCACGCTGGCGGCTGCCGCGCTGGCCGGCCTGACGACGACGGCACTTCAATCCTCCGCTCGCGAGGAGCGGACTCGGCTGCTTAAACCATTGCAGCGTCCGCTCGTGCTGGCCGTGGCGGGAGGCACGTTGGTGCTGGTCGTGGCTGGCTTTGGGGCCTTCGCTCTAGGGCGCGAGGCGAACCCGGCGGCCGGGCGGCTGTGGCACCAGGCCAATCAGACGGCGTTGTTCTTGCTCTTCTTCCTCATGTCGGCAGGCTTGCTGGCAGCCTGGCGTGACTCCATACCCCCTCATCCCAGGTTGTGTCTGCTGGCATTGGGGCTGGTGGTGCTGGATCTGTGGACCTTCGGTGGCAGCGCAGTGCAGGTGCGGGAGGTAGAGGAGAGCGCTTATTGGCGTGTGGTAGCTCAAGCCGTAGCTGATCCTCAGGCCGCGCGGGTGCTCCCCTGGGGACTAAACTACATCGAACAGAACGGATGCGCGGAGTTCGGGCTGCGGAGCGTCTTTGGGTACGATCCACTGACCCTCCAGCGCTACGAGGAGTTTATCACCTCTTGGCCCGACACCCGCGCGCGAACCTACGACCTCCTGAACGCAGGCTACCTGGTGACCACATCCCCTCAGGATTTTCCCGACGAGCCCGACGCACCCAGGTTGTTGTTGGAGCAATCTGGGATGTGGGTCTACGAGCGGCCTGCTGCACTCCCCCGTGCCTGGGTCGTGTCGCAGTTCGAGGTGATGGAAGACACAGCGATGCTGGCTCGCATCCACGAGCCAGACTTCGACCCGCGTACGACGGCGCTGGTGGACTCGATGCCGGAGTGCGGGGACACGGACTCAGAAGGGGATAACGCGGTAGAAATCGTGCACTACGAGGGGAATCGGATCGAGGCGCGGGTTCGAGGCAAGGGGGGACTGTTGATCTTCAGCGAAGTGTACTATCCTGGCTGGCGGGCCACGGTGGATGACAACCCTGCTCGGCTGGTGCGCGCCGACTACCTGCTGCGTGCCCTGTGCGTGCCAGCAGGCCAACATCGGGTTGTGCTGACGTACGACCCGCCGCTCCCCAAGCTCGGTCTGGCGATCACAGAGCTGACGCTGCTGTCTGTCATCGGGGTTGCCGCGTGGGCCACCTGGCAGAAACGGCGGTTGGAGAGTGGAGGCGAGGTTTGAACGATCAGTTACGGCTTGATCCTGTCGCCCTGCGGGCCGATTTTCCCATCCTGTCACGGGAGGTGCACGGGAAGTCGCTGGCGTATCTCGACAATGCCGCCTCGTCCCAACGCCCACGGTCAGTAATCGCTGCGCTGGATGAGTTTTACCGCTTCCACTACGCGAACATCCACCGGGGTGTGCATACCCTGAGCGAAGAGGCGACCGCTGCCTACGAAAAGGCGCGGGATAAGATCGCCGCCTTCATCCATGCACCGGACCGGCGGGGCGTAATCTTCACCCGCAACGGAACGGAGGCCATCAATCTGGTCGCCTACGCGTGGGGACGGGCCAACGTAGGGTCAGGCGACCGTATCGTCGTCACCGAGATGGAGCACCACAGCAACCTGGTCCCCTGGCAGATGCTTGCACGGGAGGTTGGGGCTGAGTTGGCGACCGTCTCCGTGACTGACGCAGGGCGGCTCGACCTGGAATCCCTCGACCGGCTGCTGCAGGGCCCGGTCAAGCTGGTCGCCTTGGTGCACGTCTCCAACGTGCTGGGCACGTTGAACCCGGCGCAGGACATCGTTGCCCGCGCCCACGCGGTCGGCGCGCGGGCGTTGGTTGATGCGGCCCAGAGTGTGCCCCATCTGCCGGTGGACGTCGAAGCGTTGGGATGTGACTTCATGGCCTTCTCCGGTCACAAGATGTGCGGGCCAACGGGATCCGGCGTGCTTTATGGACGCCCGGAACTGCTTGACGAGATGCCGCCTTTTCTCACCGGCGGCGGAATGATCCGGCGAGTGGGGCGCCTGAACGCGACATGGAATGACCTGCCCTGGAAGTTCGAGGCCGGCACACCGGCGATCGCCGAAGCGGTGGGGCTCGGGGCAGCAGTGGATTACTTAAGCGTGGTAGGCATGCAGGCGGTGCAAGCACACGAGCGGGAGTTGACCACCTACGCCCTGGAACGCCTGAGCGAGCTGGGGGGAGTGCACGTGGTCGGGCCGCCGGCTGAGGAGCGGAGTGGGGTAGTGGCATTCACCGTCGATTCTATCCATCCTCACGACCTGGCCCAGGTGCTCGACCTGGAAGGGGTCGCCGTCCGTGCGGGTCATCACTGTGCGCAGCCGCTCCACGAGCGACTGGGGTTGAGGGCCACTGCCCGGGCCAGTTTCTATCTCTACAACACCTGCGAGGAAATAGATCGGCTGGTGGTGGGGATCCGGAAGGCGCAGGACTGGATTGGCTCTTGATTGCAGAGAGCCCCTTCAATGCAAAGGTCCGATCTTCCTTGAGTGCCTCTCTGCCATAGGGCACTCGCACCTTTGCCAGGGCGGCTGGGGAGTATGATGTTAGCGTAGGGGGATCAAGTGATCAAATTGTACCGCGAGCATATCCTCGATCATTACCGACACCCCCGCAACCAAGGGACGCTGGATGATGCGGATATCTCCAGCGAGATGGATAACCCTGTCTGCGGTGACGTAGTGCGGCTCGACATCCGGCTGAAAGACGGGCAGGTAAGCGAGGCGCGGTTCAGCGGTCACGGCTGTGTGATCAGTATAGCATCCGCGTCGATGCTGACGGAAGAGATATTGGGGAAGACGGTGGAAGACCTGAAGGCATTACAAGACGAGGATGTGTTCGATATGATGGGTATCACGCTGGGGCCGGTGCGGGCCAAGTGTGGGCTGCTGCCGCTGCGGGTCTTACATGAGGGGCTGAGCCGTCTGGAAGAAGCGGCTCCGACCAACGTGAAGGGAAGCGCAGCGGCTGGTGCCTAGCTAGCCTCAGTTTCCAGAATCGTCACGAGCACGTCGGGCAAATCGTCCCGGTTCTGGCACGTCACGGTGAAGACGGTCGTAGCACTGGCGGGCAGCTTGAGTTGTGCCTGTACCAACAGCTCAGGGCGGACGACGACGAGTGCCAGTGTGAAGTCGCTTGCGCGCAGTACGCCGAGCGCGCCCGCCCAGCCTTTCCCCCGTTCGATTTCCAGTGGCCCCAGCTCATCCACCACAAGCAGATCGCAGCCGGCAGAGCTGGCCAATACATCGTCTCCCCACGCCAGCGTCGCGGGATCAAATTGAAAGCGCCCCTGGAGCACACCTGTGTCTGTGCCGTGTCCCAGCGTCAGCTGGTGCACGTCGCCGGTGCGTACGTCCAGCACGTCCCGTACGCCGCTGGGACGACTTAACGTGAGGATACCGCCGCAGGCGTATTCTTTGGCCCGCGCGAGGTCGATGGTCTTATGGCAGACAGTGCTCTTGCCTACGCCGCGCTCACCGGTTAGGACGACAATACGTGCGGACATCTGCAGTTCCCTTGTGAATCTCGTTACTCCGGCTCTTTGGGATTTCGCGTGGTGCTCAAAGCGGGTGTGTCACCCGCGTCCCATATCTGGGAATGGGAGTAAACTCGACCCAGACACGGGGGTGGCACACCCCCTCTGAGCTATGTAACCAC
>Ga0180433_10005703_pt1 | contig 16664 bp, 17 predicted proteins | sample SS_ome_8_FD_132980 | JGI IMG/M metagenome (GOLD analysis project Ga0180433, IMG submission 132980) | Hypersaline lake sediment archaeal communities from the Salton Sea, California, USA - SS_1_D_1 metaG | ecosystem: Environmental > Aquatic > Non-marine Saline and Alkaline > Hypersaline >... | reverse complement strand
TAATTGACTTGATTGAGTACGCACACGAAAACGATATTCTTAACCTTATGGAATATTTAAAGCAGCAAAACGCAGAGGTATCGGTTTACAAAAAAATTAAACCGGACTCTATTGCAGCGAAAACAACTATTTGTTTTCTCTCTGGACTTAGCGACTACGAAGAAATATTTAAGAAAATGATAAAAAATGGAATTATATTTGGAGAATAAAATGAATAAAGAAGAAATTTCTATGAATGTACCAAAACGAGCAGATATACCACAATTTATATATAGTAACCCGTATCTGACAAAAGGCGCTAAGTTCTTGTACGGTTGCATTGTATACGATGATTACGCTTATTTTGGATCCGATGAAGATTTAGCTAATTCATGCACACCTGTTGGTAACATCGAGGGGATTAAACTTTATCTACGTGAACTTTTAGATTGGAAATTGATAGAAATAAACTATAATGAAAAACGGGAAATTAAAAAAACTTCAATACATAATCTGCCAAGTGCATACGATTGTCTGCGTGATCCAGAAATAGTTCTGTGCTATACTGAGTCCGATTATGATATAAAATATCGGAATTCAGCTTATAGAAAAATAGCAAAAATTCTTAGTGTCCCTTTTATTCATAATGAAAACGAGTTCTTACAAGAATGATACATAAAATTGTTTTAATTTTCTTTTCAAAAAATAAAAACGATGCTACGTTATTACGGAAAAGGAAGGGGGGGTTGAGCGAAAACCCCCCCTTTTAGGAAGGAAACTAAAACGGAAAAAGAGCATAATAAATATGTATCATACAAAAAAACGTAAAGCAAGCAAATCCATCAAAAAAAATAATTTATTTCTACAGGAGGCCAACATGAGTGCTGTGGAAAACGATAGGTGTAATAGAACTATTTCAGCTTCCGAAATACATATGGGTCTACCTATCCCCCGTATCCCTGATTATGTTTATCATAATCCGTATCTGAGTAGGGACACAAAAGACCTTTACGGTGCAATCTGCAATTTAGCGAAAAAATCGTGTGTTGCTACGAACAACTATTTAGGGAAAGCAATCCATGTTTCAAAATATACTGTATCAAAAGCTTTACAGGATTTAGTTAAATGGAAACTGATCGAAATTGTTACAATTAAAAATAGGCGACAAATTATACCAAAAGATAGGCTACCGGAAGCATATTTAATTTTACAGAACTGCTCATTAGATACTGCCTATTTAGATATATATTATGGAACAATAAAACACATACTGGGTATAGCTGACGGAGATACTTATTCAAAACGAGCGAAAAAAATAGATGGTATCATACAAGATATACAAAAAGTAACTGAAGAACATAACCTTTTAGACGGTGATTTGGAACTGGATAAACACATCCAAAATCCAGAAAAAGCAGCAACGAGGGGTAGCACTGGTGTGCTACGGGGGGGTAGCACACCAGTGCTATGCATTAATAATAAAACTAATACTACTAAAACTAATAGAAAATTTAATAAATTAAATTTTAGTGATTTCAAGAAATCACTGAATGAAGAAACTGAAAATCCTTGTGAACAAAAAATAAAAAAATTGTCTGTGAAACAAAAAATAAATCTGAACAAGATTGTTAATCCAAAATCGTTGTCTCCGAAAAAAACAAAAAAACAAAAAGAAATAAATATTTCACAAAAAGTGAAGTTCATGATTAATTATTGGAACAAACAAGAAGTTCTTGTTAATTTCAATGATCAGAACCGGAACACAAAAATCTTTGTTGATACAATCCAAACTCTGAATAAGTTCTTGTTGAATAAATTATATTTGCTGAACAATTCAAGTGTTGTTTTCCCGGATAATTTTTCAGGGGTTGATTTTGATTGTACTGTTAACGAATTTTGTAAAAAGGTTGATCAGCTTGTTTTGTTAATTACGTCACATGAATATTACCCGGTAAACAAAGAACATATTGCAAAAACAAATTTGATTACATTCCTGAAAGGCAATATGTTTTCAAAGATGCCAAGTGTGCTACTTGCCTATTGTGCAAAAGAACCGATGTATATTCGTAAAATAAAATACCCGGAAGAGGTAGAAACACTGAAAGAAATATTGTCAGATGATTTTCATTTTTCGAAGTTCACGTCAAGCGACACAAAGAATATGGAGGTTTGTATCGAGAATTTAATTGAGTTCCTGAACGATAATAATTTAGTCGGGGACCGGAAGGACATTAAAAACCATTTCATTGCTTTGAATAAATACCTTGCTCCGGCTATTCTTCGGGTTTGGAAAAATCCTAAGTTCTCAACTAATTTTCTTGCTTCACCAAAATTTATTCAGATTTACGAAGATCATCTTGAGTATCACGGAATTTTTCGATGATCGCTTGAATTAAATTTAGGCTGATTTGAGGACTTTTATGAAAGGGGGTGAGGTATCTATTAGGGTAAAGGAAGAAAGTTGATTTTTTAGTACGGAAATTTAATCTAACAAAGGATTGAGCATGTCATTAACACACGAAATTAAAAAAGCAGATAACGGAATTGAAAATTTGATTCTTATTGGTATGATTACTGATTTAGAATTCTTTCACCAAATCAAAAATGCTATACCGCTTGGAAAGTTCGAGAACCCTGAAATACGAACTGTTGTAAATTGGGTTATTGATTATTTCAATGAATGTCAGGATGTACCAAAAACAGAAATCAGAAATATTTACGAATACAAAAAGGATTTTCTTTCGAAAGACGAACAAACCATTATCGAAGGTTATTTGAAAACCTTAGCCAATGAGTACGACCGCCCATTCAATATCGGGTACGTGTTACCTAAAGCAAAAAAGCATTTGCGCCGGCTGGCTCTACTACAAACGATAGAAACTGCGAAATTACAGTTAAAAAAAGACGATATAAACAAAGCGGAAATGACCCTACGGGACGGATTGGATAAAGCTTTTAAAGAAACCTCTCCTATGCGTGATTTGAATTCAGAAGAGTTAGTTGATAAATGGTGGTGGCAAAATACTGAAGCTTTATTCCGTTTCCCGGGTGAACTTGGTGATTTTCTTCACCCGTTAAGAAGAGGGAAATTAGTAGCAATGTTCGGAAGAACAAAGATTGGTAAATCCTATTGGCTCATGGAATGGGTTAAACAAGCCGTTATGTCTAAATTGCATGTAGCCTACTTCTCCTTAGAAATGAGCGAGGTTGAATGTGGTGAACGTTGGAGTCAGATGATCGGCAATTTTAATGCTGATGAGAATAAAAAAGAAACTTGGCAACCTGTGTTCGATTGTTTATTAAACCAAACACAGGAGTGTACTTGGGGGCATTGTCCGGAGAATAAAATTGTATATTCTGAGAAAAAAGGGGTTCTTGAACCATACGATGAAAATTTAGATCATGTAGTATGCCCAGCTATTGATGATTGTTCTGATTTCCAACCGAGTTCTTGGTTTGAAACATGGAAATTGGAAAAACCTACTTTATCTATCCCGAAGAAAAAACAAAGGCAGTTCGAAAATCATTTCGGTAAGGATATGGTTAAATTCATGGAATTCCCTATCGGGGAAGAGCCTTACGAAACAATGGAACATGAATTAAATAATTTAGAGTTAGTCGATAATTTCATCCCGGATGTTATCGTTGTTGATTACGCAGATTTGTTTAAAGGACGTTCCGGAATTGAAAAACGATTCCAACTAAATGAAATTTGGAGTGCGCTATCCAGGTTAGCAAAGAAAAAGAACGCATTGGTTGTTACCGCTACACAAGGAAGCAGGGCCGGTTTAAATAAAGATAGAATTACAGAAGAAGATATAGCAGAAGATATTTCTAAACTTTTAATTGTTGATATTATGATTGCAATAAATGAAGCGAATTCACCGAAACAATTAAGCGGGAAGGATCGTTATTGGAAACGACAATCGTTAGAAATGCTTGCCCATCGTTACCGGGAGTATATGCCCGGAAGAACCTGTCTTGTATTAAATAATAGGGATTTCGGACAGATACATATTGATTCGAAAATAGTTCATTAAATTTTACACATATGTAAAATTTTTCCTTGACTACCGAAAAAAATTAATGTAGTATACGTAAACATATGAGGAAGTTTTTTAAAAAAAGATTAATCTTAAAATGGAGGTGTAAATGTATGGTATAGCAAAGAGGTTTACGTTTGAGGCAGCACATATTTTGGATGAAGCTTATTCAAAAGAATGCACGGTAGTTCACGGGCATTCATATAAGGTTGAATTCCATTTAAGTGTAGACAATCATGAACTCAATGAAGAAAATTATATGGTTCTTGATTTTAAAACACTCAAAGAAATTGTAGATCCAATTATAGCAAGGTTCGATCATGCTTTAATTATTTCAGATGAACGGTACCTTAAAGAGTACGTGGATGTTACATTTAAGCAGAAATTAGTGATTCTACCTAATTCGCCAACAGCGGAGGTTCTTGCAAAATACTTTTTTGATGCCGTAAAAAGTGATGCAAGAGTTCAGCATACATTAAAAAAGGTAAAAGTTTGGGAGACTGAAAAGGCTTTTGCCGTTTATAGTGAATAGAAAGGGGGTGTAGTTATTGGATGAAAGCAAAATACCAAAGTTAATTTGTTTGAAGTGTGAACACATCTGGTATCCGAGGAAACCGGTTGTCAAACAGTGTCCTAATTGTCGGACAGTTTATTTTAATATTGATAGGGGCCATTTGAGTAAAGAAAAAGCAAAAGTTGCAGTACTCAACAATATGAAATTTATGGGAGCAACAAAATGACGTTACTCGTTAACGAAATCTTTCACAGTATATCCGGGGAATGTTCTCCAGCTGAGCAGGGACGAATGACTTGTTTTATTCGTTTGTACGGGTGCAATTTAATAATAAAAGGCGACCCATGTCCGTATTGTGATACTATTCAAACTGATGTATTCCCTATGACAGTACAGGAGATATATTCGAGAATAGGCGAGTGTCCATATGTGTGCATTACAGGAGGTGAACCACTATTACAGAAAGAAGCTGTTATTGATTTAGTTGAATTTCTTGCGGATAACGGTAAAACCGTATGGGTAGAGACAAACGGAACATTCCCTATTGAAGGTCTTATGAGTTCTATCGTTATGGATTACAAACTATCACATGAATCAGAAATGGTTATAGACCGGTTTTGTCAGTTAGGTTGTTTCGACTATATTAAATTTGTAATCTCTTCAGTGCAGGAAATGAAACGGGCAATAGCTGTGCATAAAGAATTATTGGATTTAGGGTGCGAAGCTAATTTTGCGTACTCACCAAATTTTTCAGCAAAATTTAAGTCGGAACAATTCAAAAACATCACTGAAATGGTGTTTCAGTATTTGCAGGAATCAAAATTGGATGCTATTCTTAACATCCAAATACACAAACTTATTAATCTTAAGTAAAGGAATTATTATGAACGGAATTATTGATATTAAACTTATTAAACACATCGAATTAAAGCATTTCTGTCAGGAAATTAACGCAAATGAAGAGCTACTATCGAAAATTGATAGTGTTGCCTTACGTTTTGTTGGTATTAAGAAAGAACAAGTTGTTGCTAACTTCATCCTGACAGTTGAAAAAATAGGTAGAGCTGGTCTCGATGAAATGGTTTCTACTGAACTGATTAATTTTTATAACTCGCTTTTTGCTGATGACGATGAACCGGAAGATGTTCAGGAAGATGAACCGGAAGATGTTCAGGAAGATGTTCAGGAAGATGTTCAGGAAGATGTTCAGGAAGATGTTCAGGAAGATGTTCAGGAAGATGTTCAGGAAGATGAACCTGAACCAGTAAAGAAAAAAAGAAAAACGAATAAAACCAGAAAAAAAATGCAAGGGGAAACCCGGCAATACAGCAATAAGGAGAAGAGTAGATACGGCCACCGTATGAGTGCTGTCACCGGAAAACTTGATGAAGCTTTCTACAAGGGTGGTACTGCTAAGGAAATTGCAAAAGAAGCTGGTTGTGATGTTAAACGGGTTTACAGGCATGTGCAGAAATTCAAAAATATGGATTTGCCTGTGAGAGTAACAAAAGGGAACAACCCTGCGGATACCTACTTTCAAACCACGGTTGAATCATTTACAAGGGAGTAAAAAATGGATTTAGAATCAATAGAAAAAGGGGTTGAACTTATTCTTACTGGTATTTTTGAGGATATTAGTATCCTATCTGACGAAAATTTCAGGGACACACCAAAAAGGGTGGCACGAGCATATCAGGAGTTATGTAAGGGCATTAATAACCCACCGAATATACTTTCAGTATCCTTTCCCGGTAAAGGATACGATTCGATGATATTCTCAAAGGATATAACTGTGTATAGCTTGTGTCCACATCACTTGTTGCCAGTTAAGTACAACCTTGCTATTGGTTACATCCCATCGGAAAATGGTAGGGTAGTAGGGGCGAGTAAGTTAACAAGAGTTGCTGAAAATCTGGCTGCTGCCCCTATCCTACAAGAGGAGTTAACAAAGCGGATAGCAGATTATTTCGAACAAATAGAACCAAAAGGAATAGCGGTTGTTGTTTCAGGTGAGCATGATTGTATGCGTATTCGTGGTGTTAAACAACAGAACGCAACGTTCGAAACTTCTGAAATGCGTGGGCTATTCCGGGAAAGCCTATCGGTTAAAACAGAATTTTTTGAATTAATGAAACTTTCAAAATAAGGAACGGAAATGTTAAGCGAAACAATAACAGGGAAAAGACATGTAATGCTGTACTCAGGTGGATTAGATTCTTATATACACTATATGCTGTTGACTCGTGTGTATATGTACCGTGTAACCCCGTTGTATATTGATTACAACGGGAAGTACAGTAATAAAGAAAAATTAATTGCACAAAAATTAGTACCAGAAACCGTAATTATAAATCCAATAGATTTAAGTCAATATGAAGACGAGAACCATACAATAAAAAATAGGAATATGCTGTTGATCACATTAGCATCAACACACTTCCCAGAAATAAAGTCATTCATTGTAGGGGGGATTGCTGGTACTGGTAACCTTGTGAAACGTACTGATGCGGATATCGCTGCATTAGAATCGTATGCAAAATCTTTATCCAGGGCGAATAACTCAGATCCATTTTATATTTGGTCAGCTTTCCCGAAAAAGGATAAAAGTGAAACAGTTGCGGAGTATTTGAAATATTTAACATCTTTGCAGTTTAAAGTTAGTACGTTAATTCAAACAACATCTTGTTATGATAAGGATGAATTATGGTGCGGTCGATGTCTTGGCTGTTTAGAGAGATTTATTGCTTTAAAGGATAACGGTATTATTGATCCAAAGATGCCAGTATTTATTAACACATCCTTACAGAAAGAATACATTGATGCGATCATATCTGATGAACGGAAAGAACACATAGCTGAACTTTTGGGGGTATAATGAATTCGTTATTTCTGGATTCCGGAGCGTTTTCTGCATATACTCAAAAGAAATCTGATGTTTTAAATATTGATGAGTACATTGAGTATATTAAACAGAATGAAAAACATATTACAGTGTATGCTAATCTGGATGTTATCGGTGATCCGGAAGCAACGTGGGAAAATCAACGTTATATGGAATCAAAAGGGTTGAACCCCCTTCCGATATTTCATATGAATGACACCTTTGATTACCTTGAAAGGTGTTTGCAATACGATTATTTTGGGGTTGGGGGTTCCGCTGTTGAGAAAAATAAATCACAACGGAAACAGTTCTTTGATTCGGTTTGGTTCTTCATTACGGATGATAAAGGGTTTCCCCTAAGTAAGGTGCATGGACTTGGGATTACTTCACCTGAGTTCATTGCAATGTACCCTTGGTATAGTGTGGATAGTGCAAGCTGGACATATTTCGGGCGTTACGGTAAATGTATAATGCCGAAAACAAATAGAGGTAAGTTCGATTACGGAAAGAATTTTGTAACAGTAGCTACCTCTTACCGTATTTCACCAGATACTTGTGGTGCTGACATGCATATATCTACAATGACTGGTATTGAACGGGATGTGTTCTATAAATATTGTACTGATAGAAATATACCAATAGGGGAATCAACTTTTTTTCAGGCTGATGAAAAATACGAATTAAAAGAAAATGAAGTGTTCGTTAATAAAACGTATGAGGTAGAAACAATCATTGAACCCGGAGTACGAAACAATTCTATTATCCGGGATCACTTAAACGTTTTGTTTTATATGGATTTAAGCAAAAGTCAACCGGAGTATCCTTGGGCGTTTAAGCAAAAACAAAGAGGGAGCATGTTTTGATTTTTTATCCAGCAGGGAATTTTACCTTGATGTCTTCTGAAGACACAGAGGGGGAATTCAGGGACAGGCTTGTAGATGTTTATGGATCTTATGATAGATTAGTTTCTTTTTATTTTAAAAAAGAAACAGATATTGTCATGAATGTAATTAAAAATGGAAAGGAAAACAAAGATGGAAACACAAGCATTAATAAAAATAACTGAGAAGGTTATGCCCGGAGTTTCGAATAAAAATATCATTGAAGAAATTAGCCATATTGTTATAAATAATAATACAATGATGTCGTACAATGATCGTATTGGTATATCCTTCCCGATTGATCTACCAATATCATGTTCAGTATCAGCCGTTGATTTCTATACAGCTATTAAAAAATTAAGAAATAAACAGGTTGAACTCATCAAGGATGATACACACCTAAACATTATTGCTGGTAAAACACATATAAAACTACCGTCGATAGAAAATCAAATGGTACTTAATCTTATTGATACATTAAATATTGACGATAAATCATTTATTGGACTCCCTCCTAATTTTTTAGAGGGCCTGAAAAAAATACAATATATTGTATCGGATTCCGTAGACAATCCACAAGGTCTGTTCTCTGTATGTGTTCATGAAAATAAATTGTTAGCTGGGGATTCGGCAAAAGCAGGGCAATTTATTTTAGATACAACAGAGTTGTACGATAAACCATTCTTTATTCATAAAGGTGTTATAAAAGATATCTTGAATTTTAATCCTGATAGTATTTATGTTGATGATAATTGGGTTTATTTTATAAATGATAGTGACGCTATTATGGCTTGCCGACAGGCAAACGTTGCCGATGTGTTCCCAATTAACATTGTCTTAGATAAATTCGAAAAGGAATTCACTGCGAAACACAGCTTTTCATTTGATCCGGAGTTCGTATCAGAACTGGATATTTTTAGCCATTTCAATGAAAGTGATATCCGTAGTAAATTCATGTCCGTTGAAATTGTTGACGGGAATGTTACTTTCAGGTCGAGTTCAGAAAAAGGGGAAGTTATCAAGGAAACCCCTGCGGAAGATTACAAGGGTGAAAACGTCTCTTTTATGATTAATCCTATCTACCTACAGGAACTTATAAAAGATGCGTCAAAATTTGATTTTTACCCCGGTATAGTACGAATTTCCGGGGATTCTTATTCATTTCTAATTGCTCTTATGGAGTAGATTATGTTATTTTTTGATTCTGGTATAGCCCCTTATTGTGAAAAGTGCAAGTTATATAAGAAAACAAAAAACCCATTCCTTCCTACATCGGGAAAAGGGAATGAGAATATTTTGATTATAACACCTGAACTTACAGAGGTTGACGCCCGGAATAACACACATATAAATCCAAAACAATTATTTGAACTCAATAAAAGTTTCAGACGTTTTGGTCTTGATGTTGAACGTGATTGTTATATTACGTCTGCAACACAGTGCGCTAATAATAAACCCACAGATGGTCAAATAAAATACTGTGGGAATAAAATACATAAACTGATTACGGATTTGCAGCCTGAAACTATTTTAATGTTCGGTACGAATGCAATTAAATCAGTTATGTTTAAGTATGATCAGTTAGCCACTTACGCTGCGGACTCATTAAGCGGTAATGAAATACCCTTACATGATTACGATGCAATAGCAATCCCGCTGCCTGGGTTATCTAAAGTTCTCAGTATGGATAAAGATTTAAATTTTCAATCTGAATTCAAACGGGTATTAAGTAAAGCAATAAAAACCTGTGTAGAGAGACCAATATTACAAACCTTATCTGATAATTTTTATGAAAATATTATATTTCTCAATAATGTTGATGATATTTGTAATGTAATTGATAATATAATAGAGAACGGGGAAACAACAGCGTTCGATTTTGAAACTGAAGGAATTAAACCACATAAAATGAACAGGAAAGTCACATCAATGGCTATTTCCTGTTCTGATAAATCTTATGCGTTCCCGGTAGAATACCAAAAGTATTTTTACGGGGACGACAGGCGAAGGTTAATGTCTAAAATTGGTGAGTATCTTGAAAACACTGACATGTTTAAAATTGCTCATAATTTACAGTTCGAATACTCTTGGTCGTTGAACCGGTTTAAAGCAAAACCAAGCATAGATTATTGCACAATGATTTCCGCTCATTTATTGGATAGTAGAAGAAAGATAACAGGTTTAAAACATCAAGTGTTCGTTAAGTGGGGGTTACATGGATACGATGAATTAAGTCAACATTACATAAAATCCGATAGTGGTTCCTACGGGAAGAATAAAATGGATTTAATGCCCCTCGATAAACAATTGCTGTATGTTGGGCTTGATGCATATTTAACTATGCAGTTATTTTTAGAGCAACAGAATAAAATAAAATCTTTACCAGAAAAGAATCAATTCCCATTTACTTTCTTCAATAAGGGGGCTGCGGTATTAGCTAAAATATCTGATAATGGTATACCACTTAATATAGATTGGTACGAAAGTAAAAAAGAAGAGATTGAGCAGGAGTTAAAAGAAATTGAAAAAGATATAATGACTTCTGATGATGTTCAAAACTTTATGAATCAAACAGGGAAGGAGTTTAACTTTAGTTCATCATTGCAGCTACAGGAATTCTTATTCGACTTTTTAAAGTTAGATTCTGTAAAGAAAACAAAAAGTGGAAAGTGTAGCGTTGATGAAGAATCTTTAGAAAAGATAGATAATCCAGTAGCTAAAAAAATAGTAGAATATCGTAAGTTACATAAACTGACAAATACGTATATCAATCAGTTCAAGAACGAACATTGTAATGGGTACATTCATCCTAATTTTCCGTTGCATATCCCGAGGAGTTTCCGGGGGTCATCAACAAACCCGAACTTTCAAAATATTCCAAAAAGGAATATTCGGGCGAAAGAAACGATCAGAAAAGGAATGCATGCTTCAGATGGTTGTCGTTTAATCGAAATCGACTTCTCTGGTATTGAGGTTTCAACATCGGCTATTTATCATCAAGATAAAAACTTTATAAATTATTTATTAAATGATGATGCCGATATGCATAGGGATAATGCAGCAGATATTTGGATGCTACGTTCTGATGAGGTTACAAAAGAGATTCGGTTTTATATTAAAAATATGTGGACATTCCCACAATTCTACGGTGATTTTTACGGTTCCTGTGCTGAAAATCTTTGGGAGAACTGTTTACACTTAGAATTAAAAAACGGAGTAACTCTAAAAGAACATTTAGCAAAAAAGAAAGTAACAACATATGAACAATTTAAAAATCATTGTAAGAAAGCAGAAGATATTCTTTGGAATGAGCGGTTCCCGGAGTACACTGCTTGGAAGAATGAAGTAAATCAGTTCTATATAAAACATGGTTATTTTGAAACAAAATTTGGTTTTATAAGTTCAGGGTATTTAGATAAAAAACAAGTTCCGAATCATCCTATTCAGGGTACGGCGTTCCATATTTTACTGTGGTGCTTAATTGAGATTGACCATATTTTCGAAGAGAAAGGTTTAGATACTGTTATTTGTGGTCAGATTCATGATAGTGGTTTATTTGATGCCCCGGATGAGGAAGTTCAGGAGGTAATCAATACCGTAAAATACGTGTGTGAAGACCTTGTAGTTAACACATTTCCTTGGATTAACGTGCCGTTCGGTATTGATGTTGAAATGAGTCCAGTTAACGGGACGTATAACGAACTGGAAGAGTACGTTCAAAACGAAAATAACATTTGGGTTAAAAAGGAGTAATTATGGAAAAGAGCATTGTAACAGCGTATGTAAGCGAACCCCTTTCAAAAATAAAAAGAGACAATATTGTTCGTAAGGTAACAAACAAAAAATTTGAGACGCAGGGTCAAAAAATAAAGGAGCAACAAACACAATTAGCTCATTTAATCGTTGACGATATTTTGCCAACGAAGTTTAAGACAGCTTTACAAACGTTGACTGCTGATGAAGATTGGTTCCCTGGTACCAGGAATTTATTAGTTTACAAGGCCGACCCGTTTGTAACCATGTTTGAATTCACTTTTGGTACTGTTTTCAGTATACCTAATAATTTACTTAATTACAATGGTTTGCGATACCATTTTGAAAATCTTTCACCAAAAATGCAAGAACGGGTTACAAAATTTAAAAAGAAAAATCAAGAATTGCTGGACGCAAAGAACAAATTGCGGACGGAACTACGTAAGATTGTGAACTCTGTGAACACAACTAAGCAATTAATTGAAATTTTTCCAGAGGTGACTAAGTGGTACCGTTTTGAAAAAAAAACAGATAAGCAAAAATATTATCCACCTGCTGTCCAAATAGACAGTCTACTAAGAATTCTTAAAGATGATCATACACATTTATTGTAAAGGGGGAAGCATGAATTTTACACGGAAATACAGACCAAGTTCATTTGATGAATTCAGTGGTAATAAGTCGGCGGTTGCGTCAATACAATCAGTATTAAGTAAACCCGCTGATGATATTCCCCGGGCGTGGTTATTAACGGGGGATTCCGGATGTGGTAAAACTACTATGGCACGAATTATAGCAAAAGAATTAAATTGCGATGAATCCTGCTTTTTTGAATATAACGCTGCGAATACTCGTGGTATTGATACAATCAGGGAAGTAAATACAAACAGTAAATTTTCCCCTATGGCTGGGGATACAAAAGTTTATTTGTTCGATGAAGCACACATGATCACAGGGGTTGCTGTTGAAGCATTACTAAAGCTTATTGAAGACCCACCAAAAAACACCTATTTTATATTTGCAACAACAAACCCGGAGGTGCTGAAAAAAACATTAAAAAGCAGGTGCGTTTCCTTTCATTTTGCGCCTTTAATTAAACGGGATATGAAAGACCTACTTATATCTATATGCGATGCAGAAAACGACCCGGAATTCCCTGAAGATGTGATAGATGAAATTATTAGTGCGTCACAAGGATTGGTTAGAGCAGCACTGCAATTGCTTGATATGGTCTTTCTCATGGAAGATATTGATGAGATGATTGCAGTTATACAATCAGAAGACATTGATGGGGAGGGGGATGTTAAAGAGATTTGTCAGGGGATAATGAAAAAAGTTAAGTGGTCGGAACTTGCATCTATTTTGAAAAATATAAAGGGGGATCCAGAGTCACTAAGGAGGGGCATATTAGGGTATTTCAACGCAGTTTTACTAAATAGTGGTGATCCTGCAATTGCATTTTTTATTGAATGTTTCGAAGAGAACTATTTTAATTCAGGCAGGGCGGGATTAACAAAATCCTGCTTCATTGCATTAACCGAATAAAAGGAAATCGGAGGTAATTAAAGAAATTAAATGAAGAACAGAGGTATTAAACAATATAAAGGTGTAATCGTCAATAATTGAAGGTTACACCCGAAAAACTGATTTGTATTAATTGTGAATTTAAAGTAAGGTACATATATGAAATACAAACAAGATACAAATATTGATAAGTTCGCACTTGACGAGGAGCTTATAGTTCAAGCCGATCTTTCCCGGAAATACGGAGAGTTATGGGCTGATGCACTTGATGAGCGGGATACTTGGAAGAATCGTTTAGAATTACTTAAAGCGGAAAAGAGTTTACATATTCGTAGCAATTTTAAAGATTATGAATTCGATACGAAACCAACAGAAGATGCAATTAAGGCTATGACCTTACGTGATCCTAAAATACAAGAAGCACAAAAAGAACTACAAAATGCTAACAAGGTTGTTAACAAACTTGTGGTTGCTAGGGAATCAATTGAGCAGAAAGGAAGGAGATTAGATAGGTTAGTTGATTTATGGAAATTAAATTATTGGGCCGATCCTTTAGATAGGATCAATATTGATAGTATGCAGGCACAAAGTGGTCGGAAGGCTATCATGAAAGAACTAAATGAAAATCCAAGATTAAGAAGGAGAAAAAATGGCTAAAAGCAAACTACGACAAATGAAAAAACAAGGTGATCTACAGAAAAGAACACAGGAATCTTTTGCGAAAAAAGATTCTTCTGGTAAATACGGGGATTACCTAAAAGAAACAACAGTTCCGAAATGGTCCGCTAAGGACGGTGATCACATTATTGATATTATTCCTTTCATCGTTGGGGAAAATCATCCAACGTTAGCTCCGGATACAATCGCATACAACATTGATGTGTTCGCACATCGTAATATTGGTGCTACTGAAGATATGGTTATTTGCCTTGCACGCACAATCGGCAAGCCCTGTCCGATCTGTGAGTACCAAAATAAATTGAGGAAAGTAACAGAAGACGAAGACGAAATAAAAAAATTCAGTCCTACAAGACGTTGCCTTTACAATATCGTTTGTCTTGATTCCGATAAAGACGAAAAAATGGGCATACAGCTTTGGGAAGTTTCCCACTATTTGTCAGAAGCGAACATCATGGCAATTGCTCGGGATAAACGAACTGGTGCTTGGATTCCATTTGCTGATCCAGATGAGGGTATGTCCGTAGCCTTTACTAAAAGTGGTAAAGGTATATCTACAAAATATGCAGGGTATGAATTCGTTGAAAGAGATTACGAAATTTCTGACGAAATACTGGATTCAGCAGTTACTTTGGATGAGATTCTTGATTTTAAAGAGTACGATGAGATCAAGGAAATGTTGGAAGAACTTGTGCCCCCAATTGAGGAGTACACACCCCCTACATCGGGAGAGGAAGATGACGGGGGGGACGCAAGCCCACGTACAAGAAGAGGTCGTATTAACGAACACGAAAATGAAAATGAAAATGAAAATGAAGATGATGCACCAGTAACAAGAAGACAGCGGAAACCGCTACAAGAAAAAGAGGTCATTGAGACCGAACCTGAGATGGAAGAAAAACATGATGGGTCAGATACTACAAAGCGGACCCGTACAGCAGGGGCAGGGGAACGAACAAGGATACGAAAACCAGCATCTGATACAAACAACAGTGAGGATAAGAAAGGGGAAGGAGAAACAGATAAACCTGTAACCAGAAGGAGGCGTATGAGAAAATAAAATAATCAGATAAATATGTATTATCCTAACAGCCCCGGAGTAAATGCCGTTTCCTTTGGGGCTGTTTTTATAAATAAAAGGAAAAATTATGGCAAGTAAAATACGTGTTCGAAAAGAACAAAACAAGTTAGAAAAAATAGCCGAAGAAGTTGAGGAAACTGTTAATTCTGACCACCCTATTGAGAAAAAAAAGAAAGTACCAATAGACGCAAAATTTATCGTATCTACTGGTTCAACCTTACTCGACTTAGCGATATCAGGTGGGCGTGTTCGCGGGGGTGGTATACCCGGGGGGCTTATGATGGAAATTTCAGGACCGAGTTCTTCAGGAAAGACAGCTTTATTAGTTGAAATTGGTGCGTCAGTTCAGTTTGTTGGAGGCACGGTTACGTTTGCCGATCCAGAAGCAAGACTTGATAAAGAGTACGCTTCTATTTACGGGTTAGAATTACCTAAACAGAATTATTCCCGTCCTGACACAGTAACGGAAATGATGGATCAGATACGTCATTGGGATCCAGACCCTGAGTGTATTCATCTTTTTGGTGCTGACAGCCTTGCACAGCTTTCAACAGAGTTAGAACTGAGTGAAGCTGGTGATAAACGAGGACAACGTAAAGCAAAAGAATTAAGTGAAGGTTGCAGGATTGTTGCTCGAAAAATAGCATCAACACATAAGATTGTGTGCTTTACTAATCAAGAAAAAGATGGTGAGTACGGTAAAACCACCCCTGGTGGTAAGGCCGTGGGTTTTCAATCGTCTATCCGATTACGGGTTACCCGGAAACAACTAATTGAAAAAGAAAAAACGAACTCATATGATAAAAAGATAAAGAAAGCTATTGGTATATTATCAGAAGTATATGTTTTCAAAAATGCAGTTGATTCCGCTTTTAGAAAAGCACCAATCTATATTATACCTAACGTAGGTATAGATGATGTACGGGCGAACCTACAGTACGTAAAAGATATGACCAAATGTACAATGTATTCTTGTATTGATAAAGAGTACAAAGAAGTGGATAGGTCCATGCTGTATATTGAAAAAAATAATTTAGAAAAAGAATTAAGAGAAAAAGTTATTGATCTCTGGGAAGAAATAGAAGAACAATTCGTTCTACCCAGAAAAAAGAAACAGCGATTTTAATTAAAGGAGACATCATGCGTATAAAAGTTAGTGTTTCGAAAACAGTTCGTGATAATGATGGGCATACCACAGTAACATTCGGTATTGACGAAGAAGTTCCGGCTAAAAATTGGGAACAGATTATGTCTGATTACTCTTTGGATTTAGAAGAGTTAATATTAGAATATTTTAGTGAAGACGAAAATGGAACGGGTAATGATCGTT
>Ga0180433_10005701_pt1 | contig 16667 bp, 27 predicted proteins | sample SS_ome_8_FD_132980 | JGI IMG/M metagenome (GOLD analysis project Ga0180433, IMG submission 132980) | Hypersaline lake sediment archaeal communities from the Salton Sea, California, USA - SS_1_D_1 metaG | ecosystem: Environmental > Aquatic > Non-marine Saline and Alkaline > Hypersaline >... | reverse complement strand
CTACGATAATGTGAAAGATGTAGATTTCTCCAAAATTGATATTTCTCAATTGAATGTTAAAGACCTTGGCGATTACATCAAAATTGATAGTGATCGATTGAAGCAGCTTGGTGGGTGGGCTCTCGATACTGGTAAAGACTATGCGATCCGTGAAGCTGTAGTACAGGCTAATGAGCTTATGGACAAATCGGGCCTTACTACTGTGTACAATACAGTCAATGCGGCTAAGGCGCAGTATAAACGAGCACAGGAAGAATTAGCGTCTGGAGCTGATAGAGCTGCGGTATTACAGGACCTTGTAACACAAGGAAAAGACCAAGCTTCTGGTGGTGGCATTGGGGAAGCTCTGAAATCATTTGGTATGTCCAACTTTTCAGGTGTCTCGAGTACTACACTCGCGGTTATGGGTGAGTGGATCCCGGCATTAATTGGTGTGGAGGCTCGAGCAAAATACAATGACATGTTAGCACTTTGGTGCTCAATGAGTCATTCTGAACGCGATAATTGGAGAACAGCTTCCGATAGCCACTGGGAAAAAGAATATACTGACTTTCCGGAATGGTACAAAAAATTCTCTAAAAGTAAGGACATCGCAAAGTATTGTTTCAATAGAAACACTCCAGTGCAGTACAACAAAATTCGAGCTGAGATTGTAGCGCTTTGGCCGAGTCTTACAGAATACCAACGTGAAGCAATGCGCGTAGGTAAGCTCGTTAAACTTGAGACAAAATACCGTCCGACATTTGATGGACTTTCTAAAGAGTTGAGTCATGGCGTTGATCGCGATTGGTCCTACCGTATGCCTCTAAATGGTGGGGAACCAACCATAGCAGATGTTGGTTGGCCTATAGGCGTGGGGCGCAAGGGACGTCGCTGTACCCCCACACAGTACTGGGCCTATGTTTGTGATTGGTTAGACGCTCACGACAATTACAGCACCGCTGCGGCGTATTACAGGGTATTGTGGAAAAACCTTCCAAATGACCAACGGTTAAAGTGGATCCGTTCCAAAGACACAAGCGCTTATAGTCCCATAGTAGCGAACAGGCTTGACGATGCGGCTGTTCAAGGGGCTTACAGTAAGTACCTGAAAACACGGATACCTAAAGCAGCTACGCAAGTTGATAAAGAAGTTTTGGACACAGTCACTAGGATTGCCCAAAAAGATGAACTGCAAAAACCCCCAAGCTGGATGCCTACAAGGTTTTATGCTGGAATGATCGATGTAACGATCAGTACTAGAGGGCAATTCACTCGGCGCCGTTTTTGGGCAACATTGATGAGCATTGAAATGCCGTCAACAAATCCTCAAATGTATGTGGCTGATAAACCCAAGATGCTCGACTGGCTTCCAAAAGTATTTAAACCGGAAGATGTAAAACCAGAAGAAACTACCAAAAGAACCATGGCAGAAGCACGCGAATACAGTGCTTCAAGGATTACTGAGAAGAAAATCAATCCAGCCCTAGCCGCTGGTTTAGGAATAGCAGGAACTATTTTAGTGGCTGGAATAGCCAAGAAAACACGGCAATAATTGACCCTGTGTCGATGTATTGCTAAACTAGCCGCACGGAGCGGTACAGTATTTAGGAGGATCTCATGAAAGCTGGAACCTGTAAAAGAGTCAAAGGCAACAAATGTCTCTGCAAAAACACCAAAGGTGGAGTTGCTTTCGCAAAAATGAGCCGTTGTAGCTCAAAGAAACGCAAATCCACTAAAGCCAAACGCTCCGGCGGGTCGATGCGCGTAGGAACTTGTCGGAAAGTTTCTGCCGGACGTCGCTGTATCTGTAAAACCCGTGGTGGGAAAGTCCGTTTCAGGAAATCGAGTGCCTGCAAATAGTAGCAATAGCTACAAGGAGAAAAGAAAATGAAAGCTGGAACGTGTAAAAAAGTCAAGGGCGGTCGTTGTTTGTGCAAATCCAAATCCGGCAAAGTCAAATTTGCCAAAAAAGGACGCTGCAAGCGTTAGAGGTGATATTATGGCTCGACGTGGCCGACGAAATATCAAAAATTTGCGATGCCAAGGCACACCTTCAATGAAGAGATTCGGAAAAGCAGGAAGCCGTTGCTACTGCAAACTTTCCAACGGTATGAATCGATTCCTCCCAAAAGCCTCTTGCCGCCGAAAGTAATTTGGATATACTCTAAATTCAGGATGGCGACGATTCCTAAAATTGGTAAAAACTCTGATACGCCAAAAATACCACGATGGATACCTCCAAATAAACATCGAGATCATCGCCTTGTTTACAAGGCCCCCCTTAGGGATCGTCGTCCTCTGAATTCCCTCTACAAAGAATCTTTCACATTTCCTTTTCTAAGACTGCCAATGAACCTTCCAGATAATTGACCTAGTCAAAATTTTGTTTTAGTATCCCCAGCAACCGAGGATAAAAAAATGAGTTATTATTGGGTTTATGCGAATGTAAGTGGGCGTAAAAAATGGCACCTTGTCTATGATAAAGATCCTGGATTACTCTTCATTGAAGAGGATTTCGAGGAAGAAGAGTATAATATTGACATGTACCGGGAAGAATTCCCTGATAATGAGGTTGTCAGTGTTTTGAATGCACACCAAACGAAGCATCCTCTTGGGATTTGTGATGATCATATCAAAGCGTGGAACCGTGTTGATTGCCCGCTTTGCGATGTGTCCTTCCTCTACGATAGGCTAGATCTTGCCCTTAATGTAATAGATGATGCTATTTGTTTATTGTCAGAAATGCCTGAGATTGCTCCAGGTGTAGACGATGAAGAACAAGACGAGGCTAATCGAGGTAAAGCCTGTATATTGCTTTCAAAGTATCTTGACTATGCTCGATCTGGGATGTCTGGGAATATTTGTTCTTGTGATGAAGTTGGTGAAGGTCGTTGCCCTAAGCACGGATTGGAAATATTAGTTGATGAGCTTAAAAAGGTAAAAATGCGGTAAAGTATTATGACTATGGAGTACATTAGGGATACTTATAATGTTCCAGCAAAACGGGGAATGAAGGTCGAAGTTTATTATTGGAGATCCTCTAAATGGGTACTCGCGAAAGTAGGAAAGATTAGTAGTGCTTCACATTATTTGCATATTGATGGTATTCCTTTCCATCCTACATATGGAATAGTTTATTTCGATGAAAAAGGGTCGGTATTACTTGATACAAGAGATCATTAAGGATACAAATATGAATGAATCTGAAATAAAGCCGTGTAAACTGTGTGGTGCTCCTGCGGGTGTAGAATATCATATACATGCTAATGATAATAGATACGGCATAACCAAAAATGGCGATAAAACTGGGTACACTGTTGGTTGTTCTGCATGTTCAGCCCGTACTTATGAATTCAATGATGAAAAATATGCGATAAATAACTGGAACCGGTCATTTGCGTATAATGGTCCAACACAGGATCAGTCTGCTGATATGCAAGTACGGTTACTCCAAAATATTTTAGATCAACTTGAAAAATTGAACGATACCGTAAGTCAGTGGTACTACTATGGGAAAAAATAATGGGCGAATACAAAGAAGCTGAATGGTACGACCAGAACGTTAACGTGTGGATCGGTGACCGAGCCCACTACGGACCAGTATACAATCTAAAGCACTGGTGGTCTTTGCGGTTCAAGAAGACGTGGGACCTCCTTACACAGAACAAGAACATTCTTGAGATAGGTCACGGCGCCGGCACATTTGCCGCTTACTGCTGGCACCACGGTCACCGTAAACAGTGGGTCGGAGTCGATTTCGGTACAGTCGGAATGAAAATGGCCACTATTGGAAATGAAAAGCACGGTCACCAAGACTGTGATTTTTTCCAAGCCGACTTCACAAACGAAGATTTCAGCTTAATCATGGATGATGCTTTCTTTGACGAGTACGGTGGGAGCCCCGACGATTGGATGGTTCTCGGTATGGAAATACTCGAGCACCTCCCCAACGATAAGGAGCTCGTCCGTTCTATCCCCAAAGGTGTGGAAGCTTCTTTCACGGTTCCTGGGTTTGACGCTAATGGCCATCTTCGCCACTTCCCAAACCAAGAGGACGCAACAGAACGATACTTCCCTGAGCTTATAGACCCGGGACACCAGTGGATCAAACGCCCCGGGCGCCGTCAAAGGAAGTGGCACCATCTAATCACAGGGATGGGCAAAGCATGAGAAGGGGAACAGCAAAAATCGGTCAAACGGTATGGTTTAAGGGATCTAAAGAAAATAGATATTCCCCAATAGAAGGTACAGTTACAGAAATTTGTGGTGATTACATCCGTGTAAATCTTGGGAATTCTCGATGGTCTATGTTTGAAGACCGGCTGCACGAATCCAAAGAAGACGTCATAGGTTTGATGTTCCAAGAGCTCATAGTGGAACGAGATAAACTTACAAGACAATTGGCTGAAAACCAAAAAAATCTTGACCGTTTACGAGAAGACTAGAAAGACCCTGAAAAATGAAATCAATCGTATGGATAGCGAGTTGGCCCCGTAGTGGCAACACTCTTATGCGAATCATTCTAAACACTCGCTATGGTATAAAAAGTCGTTCGCTACATAATGACACGGGACTGGGTAAATCAAAAGAGCTTCTCGAACTTGTAGGGCACCATGGCCAGGGACAGTTTTACCTCGGCGGTAAGGGTACTTTTTTCATTAAAACTCACGAGCTCCACCGAGAACATAACGCAATTTATATTGTCAGAGACGGTAGAGACGCTGTTGTTTCCTACGCAAAGCATTTAGAGAATTTCTCGGGGGAAACATTCAATAAAGAACTTCTTAGACGCTGCATTCTTGGGACGGCCGGTATGTGGGCATCCTGGGGACAACATATTGATTTTTGGTTACACCGCCGTGCTGCGGGCACCAATACAATAGTTTTTAGATTTGAGGATCTTACGAATAGAGGATTTTCATTTATAGACATGGACATAGCTCTTAAATCTTTGGGAGTTTCGACAATACCTCCAAGACTATCATGTGTTGATTTCCAGCATCTACATTCTATGAACAGTAAGTTTTTTCGTTCTGGTAAAACCGGGCAGTGGCAGGAACATTTCGATAAAGAACTTCATGAGCTCTTCTGGTCACAGCACGGTGATCAGATGGACCGGTTAGGGTATGTAAAATGACAGTTTCTGTTGCTGTGAATCTTGTTCCATACAGTTCTTCTGAAGAACGCCGTAGTAAATCACAATTTATTGCTTTTACCAGTCTTGTGTCGGAGTTATGGGCATACCCATTTTGCTTCACTGAAGAATTAGTACGACTTAGTTCAGAATTTTCTACGGATATGATCGTATTAAATCGAAATTCTCAAGAAGAAATTGGGGGTAAGCGGACTTTACCATTCATAAGAGATATGATTGGTGAAATTTTAGAAAGTACTGGAGATGGTTGGGTCGGTATAATCAATTCAGACATTTATGTGACCCCCAACTTTAGGCCAAAAATAGAATCATTAAGCCCCGATATTCATGCTGTTGCGGTCCATAGAACTGATGTAAATCAGTTTTTCAAGGACCCTCCGGTTAAGTCAGGGATCCTTCACAATGGTGTGGATACTTTCTTTATGCGTTACCATGTTTGGGAAAAATGGTTTGATAGTTTTCCCGATTGGGTGCTGGGCGAACCAGGATGGGGCCAGGGCGCTGTTAAATGGTGTCAACTTAAAGGAATACCCTTTGTGTCTTTGAAAGGCCATGAAACGCTTCACGAGCGCCACCAGGCATTCTGGAAGACAAACATGACCCCCACAAAGCAGTATAATCAAAAATTGTACAAACAAGTCTGCGCAGAACTGGGTAAAAAAGGATGAATATCACATTTGCAGTAGGTAGTGGTCGGTGTGGGACAGTCAGCCTCGCCGCTATGGTGGCTGAATTAATGCCCTCGAGACACGAAGGTGTAAAATGGAATATGTTTGACGGTGTTGGTCGGTTCAAACCAACCTTTCACCAAACAAATTTTCCGCATCTCATGCATGCTCATATCGGTAAAGAACAAGATTTGATTAAGCCCTGGAATGTTCGAGCCTTAAACGTTCGAAAAAACCAAATAGAAAAACTCGGCTATTCTGAATACTTTGAAGCTGCTCACTATATGAGTGGAAACTTGCAGGACCTCTTTGATGTATTCCCTGATGCTAAATTGATCCACTTGCATCGGCCGGCGGAACAGGTAGTGAATTCGTTCACTCGACGAGTCCGTAAATCCATTTATAACGACCAGGGAAAACATAAAAGAAATTACCTTCGATGGGTAGGGTGGCAGGATGTATTCCCTGTGTGGGAAAACACAAAAAACAAAGAAGAGGGATACGCCCGATATTGGCAGTGGACAAACGAAAGCATATCCACATTTGTCCATAAACACAGGGTTCCGTATTATAAAGTCCAAACAAAAGAACTCAATAATGAACGAGCATGGCGTAGGATCCTGAAATTCATCGATCCAAATACAGATAGGCACTTAACAGCCGAATTTGCACCACAAATTAGGAATGATCGACAGAACAAATTTCTAGGGGGTCCTGAACTCGCTACGTTTGAAGCTGTAGAGAAATTCTGTACTTGGAAACCTTAACGACCTCCCCAACCTTTGGGATTCCTTCGGAAAGCTTTTTCATGAAATTTATGGTAGGAATATCTCCGGTTTCTTAGGTTGTGCTGCATTCGGTCTTGTTTTTCCTCTTGTGTAACATCTTGCCACAAACGAGGATGCTTTTGGTGAAACATGTGGATGTCATCCGGAGCCCATACAGTGCGCCGGCCCGTAAGACTAGCCCGGCGAACAATATCAGCGTCATCGGCGCCCCATCCGTTGATAACTTCATCATATCCCTTTATGTAAAACCACCAAGCCCTATGTGCGGCCTGGCATGGTCCGTGTGCTTTCGACGGTGGCCCATCAATATCATATGGATTTGAATGTCGGGGTTCCTCAAGCTCGTCGCCAGTTGGGACATAACGTGATTTTTTGTCAAGTTGTTCCCATTGGTTTGCGGCTTCCTGTCCATGACAAGTTGTAATCGTTACAGGCTCGACTAAGGATCGGTTAAATCCTTGGTAAAGTATCCGGCCACCTTGATCGAAACGGTCTAAGGCAATAGCTATATGGTCTGGGTGAAGAATCATATCAACATCTAATTGCATGATGATGTTTGATTCTTCACTGGTTTGCTGGATACAGTGGTTTAATCCGCGGCATTTATTCCAGTATTTATCATCTTTTCTTGGAGTGACAATAATCGGGGTCACACCATATTTGACACAGAGCACTGAAGCTAATTTCGGGGTTTCATCTTCGGGACCACCAGATTCGATAGCCAAAAATGATTCATGTGGTGGGCAAGATTGCCATGTACGTAATGAGATAAGGAAATTTTCGAGTATTCCCCCCTCTACTCGATCTATCCCTTTGAGAAAAGTCATCGTCGCAATCTTCATAAAGTTACCTCAAACATTCGTGATAAATGCAGGCTTCATAATTCTGTGTGTGCTTTTTGATGTCGTGCGCGAACGGGGAACCGAGATGTACTTCATCTTCTTTAAAAAGCCTCCAAACATTTTTATTGATGACCACTTGATTAACATTATGGCGTTTTGACGTCCGGTTAAAGTCTATCCTCATTTCCTTCAAAAGCTTTATGACGTCTGGGATCCTACCACCCAACACACAGCCAAGAATAAACGGTTTATTTTCTGGTACACGTTCATTGTATACAATTTTGTAATTTGCTTTTGTGATCATCGCAGGTTGAGCTATTGCCGAAGTTGCGAATATCTTTTTGTGAGGTTTACTGCGCATAAATTTAAACGGGTTTTCTGGGATCCGCACATCAAAAAGGTCAGTCATGATAACATAACTATCGGTGTCTTCAGATTCTTTTAATCCCTGCAGCACAGTTAAATACACAAGAAATCTGTAATCGTTACATGATCGTGTTGGTGGAGGAGTTTTTAGGAATTTGATATGTTCAGAACTGTGTTTTTTGATCCATTTTTCAGAGCATTGATCATGAAAAATTACACCGTCCAGTTCGAGAAGTTCTATATCAGTTTTCCAGTTTTTGATTTTTTCAAAATCATCCGGAGTGTATTGTTTTTTCTTTCTTTGTGGATCCCGATGAGCTGTAAAGTAAGGTGCAAAAATAACGTCCATCACTTCATTCCTTGCTTCTTTTTGATGTCGTCAAGCATTTTGAGAGTTTCTTTGAAGTCAGCATCAGAACAATTCAATTTTGGCCGAACATGATCCCAGTCATATTTGTACATCATCGGCGCAACCTTACCTACAGGGTTTGAGATGTTCTTTTTGTGCGATACTGCGAAACACAGTCCATCGGCGTTTGCGTTCTGGATAAGTTCTTTATCCATATTGTTTCGTAAATCAGAAACCCACTGTGTATCTGTTGCTCTGCGCTGGGTCTCTTTGAATGGAATCTCGGTACAGACTTTTGTACCGTACAGCCCATAAGCCCAAGCAGAGCACCGAAGAAACCGAGAACATCCACGTTTCAAGTGGTAGTAGTACAGACTGGTAGCGTGTGGGATCACTAGCTGTTTTTCTGGCCATTCGAATTTCTTGGACATCTCTTCGAGTCGGAGATCACTGGACCAGTCATCATCGTCGAACCAAGTGAAAACATCACCGTCAATCATGCTCATCGCAATATTGCGTTTTATCGGTACCCACATGTTATGCGGTGTCGTCCTAATCTTTGCTTCAGGAACAAGGAGTTCAATGATCGATAACATTTCTTCGTCTTCTTCTGAAGCGACTAGGATGAGCTCTTTGTTTTCATAAGTCTGCTTTGTGTAGTTCCAAGCGAGCCATTCTGCAAATTCTGACCGACCCTGTGTTATTGCGAGGCAAGAAATTTTCATGATTTGGTTATCTCCTCATCTTCTTCAGCTTGGATAACATCTATGAGATCTGCCCTGATATAGTCCACATCTAAATCATTGATTTTAACGGTAGTCCATGTGCGTTCGCCAGTAACTGGTATGTAAATAACTTCAGGCCGATCCTCACGTTCACTCATTACCGTCTCCATCATTAAGGTCGTACAATTTCTTCATCATTGCTTCACGTTTTTGTGCTTCACTATGCTCATCAACGGCGCCACCTAGTGAAGTATCTGGTGAAGCAATTTTTCGTTTCTGAACTGTAGGATTTTTTGTTTTTTTGTAGCGCACTATTGCGGGACCGCGGCGTTCCTCCACCCATTCACTATCGTCCTTGGCAGCACCTAAAACAGACACTTGGTCATCCTCTGGTTCTTCTATTTTTTCTGGTTCTGGTTTTGAAAAGGACTCCGGACCGGACTCCTGTTTTTCGGTCCCGTCCGGTAAGTCCGGTATAGTATCTTGAGCATTGGGGAGCTCGTCACCCCAGCCAGTGAAATTCATGTCTTCTGCGTCCTCAGTGGGCAGTAACATGTCGGGGTCCACAGACTCGCCGTTTGCTGTCAGTGCTGCAGTTAAACCGACTTCCTCGTTCCATTTATCTTGGTATGAGAACATCATAGTGTAGTGGCAGCAGTCGCATGTAAGCAGAGCCAATTTTGCGATAAGGGGATCGGCCACCATGTAACCGGTCTGGACCCTTACAGGTTCTGCTGCGGCCGTCCAGTCTTTACAGTAACATACCGGGCACTGCAGGCCGGTCTTGTTCGTTACACTGTCTATGTGTTCTTGTAGCGTATCAATATTTATCATAATTATAGGACCTCTAAACGTTCTATAAATTCAAAATCATTGAAGATTTGTTGTTTCCTGTCGTGTGTGACAATACTAGTCGTGTATGACGAATAGTCACGTTTCTCGGGGATATGGCTAAGGAGGTATCGCATGTTCGCTCGGGCGAGCTCCTCACCTAACGCTAAGATGTCGCCATGGTGGTGTCTCGAGCGGACCAAGGACTCTTGGCCACGGAATCCTTCGGGACGTTCTATGAACAGTACGAGATAAAATCTGTCTTCGTACTTTATCAACCAAACGTCGTTATGCCTCAGAGCTGGTATCTTGCGTTTTTCTGTCTTCACGGTACATCATCCACATTGGGCTGCTTTGGTGTATTAGCAGGCAACTGGGGGCCACTCCCGGGCATGTAGGATCAATGATGCAGTTTTGATTCACATCGACGAGAAATTCTGTCCCCTTATCGAATTCTTTGCCCTCTGTATCTATTTCTGTAATTTCAACTTCAATCTTCATCCATGTGTGTGGAACTATTCCGAAATGTCCTGTAACTAACCTCACACCCTTTGAAAATTTTTCTGGCAGTTTTTTGTACACAAAAATTGCTGCAGCTTGCGCGGGGGACAGGCCAAATTCATATACATAACGGTCCATGTGTTCTTTAACTTCTGGAACATTTAAAACAGCAGTGACTGGGACTGTTACTTTAATCGATTCGTACACTTCGTGCACAAATCCGATGTAGTCAGATTTATTCATAGTTTGAACTCCTTCTCGCGTACCAAAAATGTAAGATATTTGGGGGGTTCGGTCAATAAAAAAGGAAGGACCGCGCCTAGATTTATAGCACAATTTAACCGAGGTTGTGACATATAAAAGTACCAGGAGGTACCGGGGGAACTAGGCGCGATGCTTGAGTTGGATACTACATATTGGAGGGTTTGACGTCAAGTAATTCAATGTTAATCCATTGCTTTGCTAAGATGATCCGCGCAATTCCACTTCATATCCGTCGCGACTCATTGCGGGGCCCATCCTTTAAAGCGCCTTGTACTGCTACTCGTAGCCTCACCTTTTCTGAACATTGCCTCGATTCGCTTTTCCATTGCCGCACCACGCGGTACATTACTTCGCTCCTCCTTTTCGAGGTGAGTCATTGCTTTTCTTCACGGTTCCACTACTTTGCGCCTCAATACATCGCCTTTGCAGAGCGGTACGGTGCAGCTCCTTCTCATAGCTATTCTCCGCCGATCCATCGCACCTCAAGTCATAGCGGGGCCGGTCCATAGCTTCTCTCCGCCTTTCTACTCAATGCCGTTTCTTTGCTGATCAATGCTTTTCGAAGCCATTCCTCCGCTGCACAGGGCCGTTCCATTTCTTTGCTATTCCAGCTGAGCCGTCCCCCTCCCTCGCTAAACCGCTCTTCACACAACCTCGCATTTCCATTTCTTTGCTTTTTAATCACCGCAATTCAAAACTATTGCCTCTCAAGGCTACGATGCTCGTCGCTTTTCCTCGGCGATGCGATACTCCTCTTTGCAGTGCTTTTGCTGTTCAGGGCATCTTGGCACGATGCACCGCGTTTCTTTTGCTTTTCCTTTGCTGCGCAGATCTAGACATTGCCTCGCCTCTCCATTACTGTGCTGTCCAGATCCATTGCTCCACAAGGATATGCTGTTCCTTGCTATTGCGAGGTAACAAGCTCCCAAGAGAATCGACCCTTGCCACTGTTGCGCCATTGGCCAAGTCCTCTAAGTTCGCCGTAATCGAGCCACTCTTCGATACATTCTTGGATAAGGTTTTTCTTTTCCTTACCATCTGGGCCAGGTTTTGCCGCAGTTTTCAACGGAAGGAATCGTATATCGAATTCCAATACAGAACCGATTGGAACCGTCTCAGAATTGGCTAGGGCGATTCGGGGCCCTTGGGCCGTATCGGCACGTAGTGGCCGTTGACAGTTTCCTACGTCCCCACCTTCCGGAATCTGGATTGTGATAGATCGGGGCGTCGGGAACACCAGACCATCGATAATCTTTTTGTAAGCTTTGAGCTGAGAACTTTTGGTTCCCTGTGTGCGCGTGAGCATACCGCAAGCATCTTTGAAGAATCCCTTGATCTGGTAGTCCCACAGTACGGGTTTACCATCAACGAGTGGAAACACTGTCATTCCCTTTTCGATGACTTCGTCAACGCCAAGCGCGGCCACTTCCTCTTCTCGTGAAGGGGCATTCGGGGCCTTAGCTGCGATGTACTGTTCGTGGATTGCGGGGTCACTGCTCGCGGTTCCGAGCATTTCCTCATTCAGAGTGAGTCTTACTGACATCTTCATTTTCGTGTCCTTTTATTGGAACCCGTGATTGGGTTGTTTCAATTTTTTTTGTGGACTTCGGTTATCTGTTAGTATCTTGCTGTGAAGAGATTTGCAAGCGCAAAATTTAAAAATTTTCTCAGTATGGTTTCTCTAATGGAAGATCGATGTCTATAAACACAGACCGACAATTTTCATTAGACCAGGGAGATTCATAAGCTTCTTCATCACAATTTGCTGAGTCTAGGTATTCAAAACATTTGTCTACATCTTCTTCGTTAGCGGCGAACAACAAATCATCTCCAACACCGTCACAGAGTGGATCGCAGACCTCCTTAGATAATTTGATATGGCAAGTTGTGTAGGTATTTGGGTTACATCCACTGCCGGCCAACTCGTCTGTGCATATAGCTTCTTCCCACACCATAGTCTCGAGAATCCCCCGACAAGCATCGTAACAGGAGGTTAACCCAAGTTCCCAAAGTTCCGGTTCTTCTAGTGCGGGTGTGCCTGTTTCCTCTTCTTCGAAAAGTTCACATGCCGAGCACAGAAATACACTGACCAAAATCATCGAAAATACACGCATTTTTCATTCCCCTCGGTTGAATGTTCTGGGGGTTCGACGAACGGGTTTAGCTGTTATTCAATCTTTTTTGAGATCTTTTTTCTTCCAGCCCTTTTTCGTACTGAATTAGGCGCTCGAGGAACCATTTAGCCTTTTCGAGATCGAGTATTCCACCCTTTTCTTGGTACCGTGTAACGTACTTTACCACCGAAAACTGGTAAGCTGCGGGGGCCCAGCCTTGTGCTTCACAAAGGTCGATAGGTTGTACGGATCCGCTATAGTGGCTGTCTTCATTACCGGGGGCTCCGCGGGATCCGGGGTCTAAAGTATTCGACATTTGCGGATCCATCTGTTTCTTGTTATTCCGGTAAGCAGAAATCGCAGAATCAGCGTGTTCGCTGCAAATTCTACATATTTCTACTGGATAGGGCGCACAGTAGGGTTCATAAACATTTACATGCCTTTCTGGAGCCCATTTATCCAAATCGCATACTGAACGTCCATTTCCAGGGATGAATAAATGAGCATGAAGGTTAATTGTGCATTCATAATATCCTAGTAATTTAGGGTAACTACCGATAAATTCTTCGCCAACTCGGCAAGAATTACCAAAACCGTCATGTATATAACTTTCATCTTTAGTGTGGTCTAAAACTGTTGGCATTTTTTTTTGTTTCTCCCTAATTTAACAACCTATCCTGTCCCGGTTTTGCCTGCTCTGGATAGAAGTCTTTCAATATTTTGTTAACGATCTGCCATAACTGTTCTAGTTGTCCGTCTATAGCTTTGAACTGTTTATCGGCTGTCCTGAAGTTATTGTCGAATATCCTAACGATTTTACCGAATTCACTATCTATAGATTTTATTTCTGACTCTACTGTCGATAGTTTGGTAGTTAATTCAGCTAGAAGGATTGTTAATGGTTTGTTAGCATTAGACATTTCAATTATTTACCCGACATTCTGCTGGTATGTACTTTACTTTGCGAATACTGGATTTATAGGCATATACACTACAAGCATTTACGACCTCATCCCAATCGTTGTAACGTGTTGATTGAGGACCTGCAGGAAGTGCTTTTAGACACCCTTGAAATAACTTAGTACGGAGGCACTGGTCGGGGGAAATGGCTAAATCAGGATCTTGCGATATTTGTGCCTGTTCTTGGGGAGTATCAGGGATATGGTTTATTAGCCATATCCCCAAGTGGGTGAGCGCAAATAACCCAAATATTAGTAAAAGTGCTATAAAGGATATGGTAACTGCGGTTTCCAGCAATTCTTTTAAATTACCCAACATAATCGACTCCATTATCCTCTATTTTTCCGTGTTTATGCCTGTTTGCTGTAAATTTCCCTCGATTTCAGTGTTTTACCATATATACCCGTGATAGTCAAGGGGCCTGAAATGCCTGGTATACAATTGTATACTAGCTACGGAACAAAATGTGTTTTGTTCCTTGACCCACGGGTAATTTCGCGCTAAAACCGATTTTGACACGAGAAATGCTTAGTACTCCAGGGGTTGAGCTCCGGAGAAGTAGAAAAGGTAAGTCGGGTAACACAGGCTTTAGGGCGAGCTCATATAAAGCTCTGAATGTCCCCTGTGAGTGGGATACAGCTTCCTGTATAGGCTCCCACACCTATCTACTTCTTCGGCTCTGGTATTATTGTGGAAGAAAGTAGAGATCATTATTCTTCAAAATGCTGAATATTCTAAACTTAACAAACAAGGAATATGGGAGTGACTCAATGAATAATACAGCAAAAAAATCAACGTTGATCGAGCTCGTAGACCAATTCCGTCAACTGCTTTTTCATATCGATGAAAATGAAGGTGTGGTCGAGGACGAGTGGATTGACCAGATGAACGGGCTCGAGGATGGTATTGGTGTGAAGATCGACCGTTGCCTTCTAATGGTCGAAGAATTCAATGCGCAGGCCGACGTCTACAAACGGCGAGCAAAGGCGCTGGGGGACCACGCGAAGACTGTGAGGAAACGCGCGGACTGGCTCAAACAGTATGTAAAGCGTTCAATGGAGATTCTTGAAATACAAAACATGAGCACTGACAATTTCTCTACTGTGCGGATTAAAAAGTCACCACCGTCTGTGTTAGTTTTTGATGATGAGAAACTCTGCGCACTTTATGAGAAATCTGACTACGTTGTGAAGACACTGAAACCATCTAAGTCGGAAATCGGCGCTGCTCTGAAACGTGGTGAACGTATCGTGGGGGCCAAGCTGGTTACAGGCAATACAAACCTTCAATACAAATAGGGAGAATCATGGAAAAGCATTTTGTTACTTTCTACAGCCCGGGAACATTCTTTAATGAAACGTCTGATAGGGAGATAGATTCCTGGGACGTCAACAAAGCGATAGAAATGTCCCACGAAGTAACTGAACGATACGGGGCCATTCCCTACGGGTTTAAGTTTAAGACACGTAGCCGGGAACCAGAAGACCTTGACAGCCATGTAACCAAGACCAGCGGAATGCATCATCTTGGTGGGACTATCAAAACAGTCGAAGATATAGAAAAAGAAGGTGGAGATAACATAATCCTATTAGATAATATGCGTGGAAACAACATAGAAAAAGTAATTGAGAATAACAATTCTTGGAAAAGTATTGTGCCATTCGACGAAGGTGATGTCCTCATACCAGATTACGCCCCACGATCACGCAAAAAGGAATAGGGGGCCCCTATGAAACTCAAAGATATGGAAATCGGGATACAGTATGTGGTCACTAAGGGAGGTAGTACACTACACGTGGGGGACAGTGTAAGGATTGATTATGTAAATAGACTGATGTGCCCGAGAATCGGCGAATGGCTTGATAGGAGATACTGGGTACGATTGCGGAATGAAGTTGAAATAGACTTTACCTTTTACAAAGATGAAAAGGTTTCCTTAGAAAATCAAATCAAAGAGATAAATGCAATACTATCTAGAAAAAACGTAAAGGCTTTTGGAAATGGGAAATAATGAAGACATTCCTTTAAATGAGCAAGCGCTTAGATACCTAAATAAAGCAAAAAATGGGTACGAAGCGGCTGTAGAAGAATTTGGAATGGATAGCCGGGAAACTGCTATATTGCGAGATGAGATACGTTTAGGGATTGATGTATGGGATCGCAGAATCCAGTGGTCTGATTTTGGTGAGATGCAACAGGCTAGATTATCAAATAAAATTCTTGCTAAGCGATTTTTCGAAAATTTTAGCCTGTTCCAGCAAGATATTTCAGTGATTAAGGGTATCAAAACTGATTCGTTAAATTTGAAAATCAAATTCGTGGAAAAATTTGAAAAATTGCTTACCCTAGCTCAAAGCTGGGTCGGCCGAAACATGCATAGATAGTAGTTACTCACCCGGGAATTCACACTATAGGTAAAAGATAACATGAAAAAGCAGCATACACAAATTCAAGATCTTATCAAAATAGGTGAAATGGCTAGTGCGGTCATTTCTAAGATAACAAAAGTTATCGGTGATAACGCTGAACAGGGCTTAGACTGCCCGTGTTGTGGGCGGTACGTAAAATTGTACAAGCGAAAACTTCACAGCGAGATGGCAACGTTTCTGATGCAGCTTGTAAGACAGTACAATAATGTACCACGATGGTACTCTACACGAGAGCTCATTATTTCAGCACGTAAAGCATCTACAGACGGGTCCTACCTAGTCCACTGGGGATTGATCGAACGCAAACAGTCTACGAACAGTTCTGGTGACTCTTGTGGAATGTACAAACCGACTAAACTTGGTATCCGATTTGCACAAAACCAAGTGAGTGTACCTTCCCACCTGCACATGGTGTGTGGTGAAGTTGCCGGCTTCAGTGAAAACCACATATACATTGAAGACTGTTTAGAGACGCCCTTTGAGTTTGCTCAACTGATGGGTGGGATCGTGGAATCACGGAAATAACGGAGTAACCCTATGGATAAAGCCACAAAAGAAAAATATGAATTCACTATGCATGGTGGAGGACACCGATATTAAGGCTATGAGGACAGAATGATGACAAGTACACAAGATCCGAAGATCGAAAAGGCGCAAAAGGAAGTACTCAAATACTACCCACTAGTCACTTGG
>Ga0180433_10005700_pt1 | contig 16676 bp, 16 predicted proteins | sample SS_ome_8_FD_132980 | JGI IMG/M metagenome (GOLD analysis project Ga0180433, IMG submission 132980) | Hypersaline lake sediment archaeal communities from the Salton Sea, California, USA - SS_1_D_1 metaG | ecosystem: Environmental > Aquatic > Non-marine Saline and Alkaline > Hypersaline >... | reverse complement strand
TGATAATGTTGATCAGATCGATTTTCATAATGTCTTTGTTGCTACTGACAAAAACACAGCAGCGGATATTAACGCCAAGCTTCAGGAAGGGCTTCATGTCGTGCTCTCTCCAGGAAACTACAATCTAGAAGATAGTATCAAGATCACAAAATCCGATACTTATATCTTAGGAATTGGGTTTCCTACTTTAATTTCCACAAAAGCTTTGCCATGTATCACAGTTGCGAATGTTGATGGTGTGCGCATTGCAGGTATCTTGCTTCAAGCGGGAACAGTGGGCACTCCAACACTTCTTGAATGGGGCACAAAAGGCTACGCAGGAAACAATAGCAATCCTGGATTCCTCTATGATTGCTTTGCAAGAGTCGGCGGAACTAACGATCCTGCAGTACATCCCGTTGGAGCAGACATGATGGTTGTCATTAACAGCGGAAATGTTGTCGGTGATAACTTTTGGCTTTGGCGAGCTGATCATGGAGTGTCAGGTCTCGTCTATAATAGCAACAACCCCTGCGATACTGGAATGCAAGTCAATGGAGACAATGTTACATTTTATGGTCTTGCTGTAGAACATACCCTTAAAAACATGACGGAATGGAATGGAGAAAATGGAAGAGTATACTTCTATCAATCTGAGTATCCGTATGATGTGACGCAGCAAAACTACGGAGATCCTGGATATGTTTCTTATAAAGTTGCTGATAGTGTTCATAACCATCAGGGATGGGGCATAGGTGTCTATAGCTATTTCCGTGATAACACAGTCGTTGTGAACACAGGGATAGAAACCCCTACAGGAAGCTGCGTCCATTTTACAAATTCCCTCTCGGTTTTTCTTGATGGAAAAGGACAGATCTCTCACGTGATTAATAACACAGGAGATCCAGTTTCTGCGGTGAATGAACAACACTACATATGTGAGTTTCCTTAAAATAATTTTCCCTCCTGTGGACTCCCATGGGAGGGGAAATATATTTCATTGTACTAAAGTTCGTGGATTTTTTTTCCTGATTTGACTGAATGGGGCTCTGACTTGACAATGTTTTTCCGACGGTCAGCTTGATCATCATCCATCTTGATGAGGAGCCAGTTCTTGCCACTCATTCGAACAAGGGCAAAAGCCCCTTTAAGCTTTTTTCCCTTAAGGATGACTTCGATCGTTCCGAGCCTGAAAGCTCCCTTCATAGTAAGAGGCCTGCCCTGCTTATTCGTCTTGATATTTTTATATTTCCCCCGATCCCAAACAATGACTGCACCAGCACCGTACTCCCCTTTAGGAATGACCCCTTCGAAATTCTTATGAGAGGGGGTGATCATCTGTGAGCACAGCCAGACGTTTATCTTTAGGATTAAGAGAAGGCCCCTTTGGAATAGCCCATGATTTCATGACTCCATCGACTTCAAGGCGCAGATCATAATGTATGGAACGTGCAGCATGTTGCTGAACGACAAAAGAAGGGTTGCCTTTTGAACTTGCAGTTTTTGCAGTAGGTTCTTTCGATTTCTGTAGATTGCGCCGCTTAGCGTAGGCTGTCAATTTCTTCGTCATATTTTTTCGATACCATAATTCTTTATTTTCGTTTATAGCGGAGAAAAGAGGTGTAGACATGGTAGATGCAAAAAGAACCGAAATCATTGATGCCTATTTTCGGGCAGCAAACTATTTGTCGGTTGGACAAATTTATCTGAAGGATAACCCTTTATTGAAGGAGCCTCTTCAAAAAGAACACCTCAAGAAAAGGCTTCTTGGTCACTTCGGAACATCTCCGGGATTGAACCTCATCTATGCCCATTTGAACCGGCTCATCCAAGACACAAAGGCTAAGATGATTTATATTACAGGGCCTGGCCATGGTGGGCCTGCTCTGCGGGCCAATGTCTTTTTGGAAGGGGTCATGACAGAAATCTACCCAGATCTCTCGATGGACCTCGCTGGAACAGAAAAACTGATGAAGGACTTTTCATGGCCTGGGGGTGTTCCCAGCCATGTTAGTCCTCCAACCCCAGGATCGATTCATGAAGGAGGAGAACTGGGTTACTCTCTTGCCCATGCTTATGGGGCGGTTCTTGATAATCCTGATTTAATTGCGGTTTGTGTTGTCGGTGATGGAGAGGCTGAAACCGGCCCACTAGCAACAAGTTGGCATTCGAATAAATTTATCAACCCTAGCCGCGACGGAACGGTCCTTCCAATTCTTCACCTCAATGGCTACAAGATTTCAGGACCAACAGTCATGGGACGGATGCCTGATGAAAAGCTTGAGGCATTTTTTAGAGGATCAGGTTACAATCCCCGCTTTGTTGAGGGAGACGACCCAAAAGTTCTTCACAAGGTCTTGTGGGAAACGCTTGACTGGGCCTACGACGAAATCCAAAAGAATAAAAAAGGACCAACAGATCATGCCTTAGACTGGCCCATGATTATCCTCCGTACTCCCAAAGGATGGACAGGCCCCAAAGTGGTCGATGGAAAAAAGGTAGAAGGAACCTTTCGTTCACATCAAGTTCCTCTTTCCGATGTCATTGATAATGAACAGCATTTCGAGCTTCTTGAAAAGTGGCTTAAAAGCTACAAACCTGAAGAGTTATTTGATGAGCAGGGACAGCCTAATAAGGAGCTTCTGAAACTGGTTCCTGAAAAAGACCTCCGAATGGGTGCTTCTCCCCATGCCAATGGAGGACTCCTGATGAAAGATCTGAAAATCCCCGATTACACTCAGTATGAAGTCAAGGTCTCCAAACCTGGATCTGTGATTGGAGAAGCGACTCGTGAACTTGGAAAACTCGTTCGGGATGTCATGAGGGAAAATACAAACAATTTTCGTGTATTTTGTCCTGACGAGACCAACTCTAACCGCCTCAATCATGTTTTTGATGTGACAGGAAAAACCTATCTCGGTGAAATTCTGGACAGTGATGATGACCTTTCTCATGAAGGACGGGTGATGGAAGTCCTGAGTGAGCATCTCTGTCAAGGGTGGCTAGAAGGCTATCTCTTGACAGGGCGCCATGGTATTTTCCCCTGCTATGAGGCATTTGCCCTTATTGTTGACTCGATGCTGAATCAACATGGAAAATGGCTTAAGGCTTGTTTAGAACTTCCTTGGAGAAAGCCTATTCCCTCTTTAAACTACCTGCTCACCTCTCACGCTTGGCGTCAGGATCACAATGGATATAGCCACCAAGGTCCAGGGTTTATCGAATCGGTAATGCAAAAAAAATCGACTGTCGCACGCATCTACCTTCCCCCTGATGCCAACTGTCTTCTTGCGGTTGGCAGCCACTGTTTGAAAAGCCATAACTATATCAACTTGATTGTTTCAGGAAAACAGCCGATGCCTCAATGGCTCACAATGAAAGAAGCAAAAGCTCATACGGAGAAAGGTGCCGGAATTTGGGAGTGGGCCAGCCACGGAGAAACGCCCGATGTTGTGATGGCTTGCGCTGGTGACACGCCAACTCTTGAGGTCCTTGCTGCTGTCTCTTTGCTTAAAAAACATGTTCCGGACTTGAAGGTGAGAGTCGTCAATGTTGTTGATCTTTTTACTTTGATTCCTCACTCACGCCACCCACATGGATTTGACGAAGAAACCTTCGACAACCTTTTCACAAAAGAAGGGCCTGTTATTTTTGCCTTCCATGGTCATCCCAGGGTGATTCATGAACTCACCTACGCAAGAGAAAAACCCCATCGGTTTCATGTGCGTGGCTATATTGAAGAAGGCACAACGACGACCCCATTTGACATGGTTGTTTGCAATCAGATGAGCCGCTATCACCTAGCCATGGAAGCTCTGCATCGAGTTCCCCGCTTAAAATCTGAGGCTGGAGATTTTATTGCTGAGTGCAAACGCACTCTAGAGAAACATAAGTCCTATATCTATGAACATGGCGAAGATATCCCTGAGGTACTCAATTGGAAATGGGAATAGATCTCCATACCTTAGCCCTTGATCTTAGGCGGTGCTCCAGTTATTTCGCCAATGAACTATGGGAAAAAGTCGACCCTGACCTATGGCAAAAAACCCGAAACCCTTGGCTTATTCTTCAAACGCTCAGCGATGCTCGAAAAAAAGAGCTTGAGAAAGATCAAGCGTTTTCCTCGTTATTAAAGTCTCATTTAGAGCGGAGGGAAAAAGACCTACAAGCCTCCAATTGGTTTGAAAAAACGCATGGGAAGCACGTTTCAATCGCCTATTTCAGTATGGAGTTTGGCCTGAGTGAATCTCTCCCCATCTATTCTGGGGGGCTAGGTCTGCTTGCCGGGGATCACCTTAAAGCCTGCAGTGATTTAGGAGTTCCTCTTGTGGGAATCGGTCTTCTCTATCAACAAGGTTATTTTCGGCAGGAAATCAGCCCCGATGGGAAACAAGTTGCCCTCTACCCCTTTAATGAACCAAGCCAACTCCCGATTGAAAAAGTCAACATCCGAATTCCTGTTGAATTTCCAGGTCGCACAGTTTTTTTCCGAGTCTATAAAGCAATGGTCGGCAACATTCCTCTTTACCTCCTTGACAGCAATGACTTTCTCAATGAACCAACCGACCGAGGAATAACAAGTGAGCTCTATGGTGGAGGAATCGAAACCCGTTTAAAACAAGAAGTCGCCCTTGGAATCGGAGGCGTACGTCTTCTAAAAGCTTTAGGAATTGAAGCAGATATTTTTCATCTCAACGAAGGACATGCCGCATTTGCAACACTGGAAAGAGCTCGTTATAGAGAAGAACCTTTCAAAGAAGCTTTCAAAAAAGTAAAAGAGAAAACGTTATTCACAACCCATACCCCCGTTGAAGCAGGTTTTGATCGCTTTCCAATCGACATCATGCGAACAGGGTTTGCAGAATATGCGAAAAGCCTTGGGATTTCTATTGAAGATCTTTTAGCTCTTGGACAAGTTGAAAAATCGGACCCCTTTAATATGGCCTATTTAGCCGTTCGAGGAAGCAGTTATGTCAATGGAGTCAGCAAACTCCATGGGGAAGTGAGCCAAAAACTTTTCGAAAAACTAGGATGTGAAGTTGGAGCCATTACAAATGGAGTTCATATCCCCTCATGGGAGTCTCCAGAATCTGATAAGCTTTGGTGTCAATGCGCTGGGGAACACCGCTGGTATGAACCCATTGAAACCCTTGAAAGTGAGCTCGAAGCAATCTCTGAAGATGGTCTTTGGGAACACCGGAATAAATCTCGAAAAAAACTCGTCGACTACACAAGAAATCGTCTAAAAGGAGAGCTCACACGAAGAGGTGCTCCTGAAAAAATCACCTCTCATCTCGACCAATTTTTAGATCCCGAAGTTTTGACTATTGGGTTTTCCCGCCGCTTCGCCACCTACAAGCGGGTCGACCTCCTCTTGCAAGACGAGGAGCATCTTTTACGCCTTCTCAAAGAGAAGAAAATCCAGCTTATCATTGCTGGGAAGGCGCATCCAGCAGATGCGCCAGGGCAAGCTCTGATTCAAAAGTGGATTGCTTTTACAAGCCGTCCTGATGTACGTCCACATGCAGTATTCCTTTCAGATTACGACATCCTTCTAGCAGAGCGTCTCGTCCAAGGGATGGATCTTTGGGTAAACACCCCCCGCCGTCCTTGGGAAGCTAGTGGGACTAGCGGCATGAAAATTCTTGCAAATGGCGGGCTCAATTGCTCCTCCCTTGATGGATGGTGGGCCGAGGCATATACCCCAGATGTAGGCTGGGCAATACCCGGGGATGATGATGAAAAAGATGGAAAATTGCTTATGGAACTCCTAGAAAATGAGATTATTCCCCTCTTCTATAACCGTGATAAAAATAACATCCCTATAGGATGGTTGAAAAAAATTAAGGAAAGTATGGCGCGCCTCACTCCTGAATACTCGACCCATAGAATGGTACGCGACTACGTTGAAAAATATTACCTGGAGATGATTGGATGACAGAGCCAAGTGGACTCACCACAAAGGAAGCCAAAGAGCGCCTCAATAAGTTTGGGGAAAACATCCTAGAATTGAAAAAAAAGAGCATTTGGCTCCGCCTATTTACCTTTTTCTGGGGACCTATTCCCTGGATGATTGAAATTGCAGCTATTCTCTCCGGCTACTTGCAAAGGTGGCCCGATTTAATCATGATTCTTGCCCTTCTTTTCATCAACGCCATCTTAGGGTTTTTCCAAGAGTTTAAGGCCAACAATGCCATCGAAGCTCTGAAATCAAAATTGGCTCTGAAAGCACGAGTCAAGCGGGATGGAAAATGGCAAAATATTGATGCTAAGGAACTTGTTCCAGGAGATGCAGTGTTTGTGAAGCTAGGGAATATCATTCCAGCTGATATCGAACTTGTTTCCGGAGAGTACCTCTCTGTAGATCAATCTTCGCTTACAGGAGAATCCCTTCCCGTCGATAAAAAGCTGGGAGATACCGCCTACTCGGGAACTGCAGCCAAGCTAGGAGAGATGATAGGAGAGGTGACTCAAACAGGGCTCAACACCTTTTTTGGAAAGACCGCCAAACTGGTTGCTACAGCAAAGTCGAAATCCCACTTTCAAGAAGCGGTTCTTAAAATCGGTCATTTTTTAATCTTTTTGACCTTAGGAATTGCAGCTATTCTTCTCGTCATTGCCCTTTTTCGCACACAAGTTTCTCACACTCTTCATCTAAAGTTGGGCAACTTAGTGATCTTCCTTCTGGTCCTTGTGATTGCAGGAATTCCTGTTGCACTTCCTGCTGTTCTATCAATGACTATGGCGATTGGTGCCAACCGTATGGCAAAACTTAAAGCAATTGTCTCAAAGCTTATTGCCATTGAAGAGCTCGCAGGGATGGATATTTTATGCTCTGATAAAACGGGGACGCTGACAAAAAACGAACTCACCGTAGGAGAGGTTACCTCTTTTGAAAAATCCGCTGACGATGTTCTATTTGCTGCAGTCCTTGCTTCTGACTTAACAGGAGAGGACGCTATCGACCAAGCGATTGTCCATGAAGCAAAAAATATCGACGAGATAAAGAAGTACAAAGTAGAAAAATTTATCCCCTTTGATCCCATTCGGAAACGAACCGAAGTCGTTCTCACGACCCCCGAAGGAAAACCCCTTCATGTCAGTAAAGGGGCCCCTCAAATGGTTTTAGAGCTTGCAAAACCTGATGAGACCTTGGCCAAAAAAGTTAATGACGCTGTTGATGCCTTTGCAGCACGAGGATTTCGTACTTTGGGAGTTGCTGAGGGAGATGGGAATAGCTGGAAGTTTCTAGGGCTCATTCCCCTTTTTGATCCCCCTCGCGAAGATACGAAAGAAACCGTTGATAGCGCACGGGCTATGGATGTCAAAATCAAGATGGTAACAGGAGACCACACAGCAATTGCACGGGAAATCTCTTCGAAGCTCGATCTAGGCTCAAACATTATGCCAGCAAAGGAAATCAGCGAAGATAATATTGAAGCAGCAGATGGGTTTGCAGAGGTTTTTCCAGAGCATAAGTTTAAGATCGTCCAAACCTTTCAAAAGAAAAAACATATTGTCGGGATGACAGGAGATGGGGTCAATGATGCCCCCGCCCTAAAACAAGCCGATATCGGGATTGCTGTGAGCAATGCAACAGACGCTGCAAGGGCCGCTGCTGACCTTATTCTCACTGACCCGGGACTCATGGTTATCAAGAAAGCAATCGACGAAGCACGATGCATCTTTGGGAGAATGAAGAGTTACGCAATGTACCGTATCAGCGAGACCTGCCGCCTCCTTTTCTTCCTCTTTCTAGCAATGATCCTCTTTAAAATACAGCCTCTAACTGCTGTCATGATCATCTTGATCGCTCTTCTTAATGATATTCCTATCATGATGATTGCCTATGATCACATGCGCATTGAAAAAGAACCGGTCAAATGGAATATGAAGGAGATCTTCACAATCTCCATTGGCCTTGCCATTATTGGAGTCATTTCAACCTTTGGCCTCTTTTGGATTGGACAGGAAATTTGGCACTTCGATTTAGCACACACGCGCACTCTTGCATTCTTGGCAATTCTCTGTGGTGGAAACTTAACAATCTATCTTACAAGGAATACAGGAACACTGTTTGAGCGCCCTCTTCCCGAATGGAAGTTCTTTCTTGCAACCCTCTTCTCTCAAGTCATAGGAACCCTTGTTTCGGTCTATGGACTCGACACAAACGACTTCATTGGAATCGGATGGAAATATGTTGGATGGTCTTGGCTATATATTGGAGCATGGTTCATCATTTGTATGGTCGTGAAGATAGCACTTTATAAACTCATCGGTTATGAAACAGCCCGCCATGCTCGGTTTCTAGATGAAACATCTGAGAACCTTAGTTCTCACTGTTGTAAAAAATAAATTCACTGCTTTATAGTTCCTTAACTTTAACAAAGGAGCACAAATCATGGAAGTAACAAGCAACGCAGAAGCAATACCTTACGCTGAAGTCCCTGTTGAAAATGAGCCTGGAAAAGAAACCATCCCAACAAATACTACGGTACCGAGTGGAGAAACCCTTGAAAAAGTGCGTGCAGAAGAAAAACATCGTGTTGCAGAAGTTACAAGAGCCGAAAAAAATCAGGAAATCTACAAAAACCTCAATAAACTCCTAGAAACAATAAAAGAGGGAAACGGAAAAAATTACCCCACTTGGATTCAAACCTTTAACCTGATCGTTGTAGAAACCGACCGCCAAAGTTATCGGGAAAACTACGAATCATTTTCTAAAGTTATTGATCACTTGATCCACCCACCAGAAGACACCCCAGCAACACTTTATATCCCTTATCTTTGGGATCTTGGCCTCAATATTATGTGGCTCGATTTTTCTAAAGCTCGAGCAGTTGAAAAAGAGTATTTTTATGCCTCATCACAAGTTCCAAACATATTGCTAAAAGCAAACAAGGAATTTGAAGCTGGAAATACTGACCGAGCTTTGGCTCTTATCGAGCGCGCTAAAGCTTTCATCGAAATGCACTACTCAAATATTCCAATTGTGTCCGACAGGCGTTCTGAAGAGAAAGCAGCATTCACCCTTTCTGTTTCGGAGATAGAGAAAAAAATAAACCCTGAGCAAGCTCTTAAAACACTTGCGGAATACATGAAGACACAATCTGAATCAATGAGCATGAAGAAGTTTTTCGAAAAATGGGCAGTTTTAATTGTTATTTTTTACGTTTCTCGTCGAGCCATTTTCGGCTAATATCGATCAACCTCAGATTGAGCTCTGTGTTTGAAGGGTGCATGTGCTCGGTTTTCAGGTTGATGACCGTTTTAGGTTCTGGGACCAAATTTTGGAGACGCTGTGCACATTCCATGGGGATTTGTGAATCATAGATTCCATTAAGAATCAAAAAGTCACCTTTCATTCTTGGAGCATAAAGAATAGGATCAATGGGTTTAAAGGCTGCTGCTGCCATAGAAGAAACCGGGTCTTTTAAAAACTTTGGTACAGGAACATTTGCTTTAAACAAGCAATAAATTCCCGCCCCTCCATAGCATAATACTCCTGGGCCTAGATGCATTCCTTCTTCTTGAGCTTTCACGTAAGTCACAGGCATAAAGGTTGCACCAAAACTATATCCCATTAAGCTAATCGGCTGATCATTAATCCAGGACTGATCATAAAGATACTTTAGAATACCAATCAGCTCAGGAGGAACTTCTAACATTGCCTTTCGAACCGTATAAAGATGCCATAGAACATTCACTTCGTGAAGTTTTTTTAGCATGTCAGAATATTCATAAGCGATAAGAGCGTACTTCCCATGATCAGGGATGAATTGAAGGCTTTCTCGGCCCGTCTTTAGTCCCCCAACAATTAGAAAACAGGGAAGTCCCTCAGGTGGAATGTTCTCTGGGAGGCTGACCGTGAAAAGTGCTTCCCCATTTTTTCCACAATCCAGAATCACGTCTTCATAGTATCTTACCTCTAAGCTATCGGGAACTTTGTATCTTTTGATATCAAGAACCGAACACCTATTCTCTCCAAACAAAGGCATGAAGACTGCAAAAATGAAAAGAAACGAGAACATCACAAAGGAGCTTTTAGACTGTCGAATTCGCATTGAGCATCTTTACTGAATCATCCAAGCACCTTGTAATAAATTCCTAAAATATTGACAAGGGGTTAAGACAACTCTTTTTTCAGATAGTCAATATCGCGCAAAACTCGGTCGAGCAGAACTTCTGTACGCATTGACCGCGTCATATAATCCCAAAGCTTTTTAAAATCATGGGCAATTTCTTTTCCAATCTTCTTTGAAAGGTCATGCCCCTTGATCAAGCTTTCATTAAGCTCCTCCATCAAAAGATCACTTTTTGCTTCATATTCACGGTTTAGAGCAGCAACAATCTTTTCAAGCTCGGCATAATCCTCTGGATTGGCTAACCCAACTTTTTTACTTTCAATTTCCTTTTCAAGAGCCTCGTAATAATCATGGCATCGACTCACCTCTTTTTGCTTGTCGGACAGATCATCAAGAAGCCGAAAAAGTTTTTGCTTATCGGTCATGATTGTCCTTTATAGCATTTGAGAACAAAATCCCAATTGATAACATCGCGGAACTGCTCGATGAATCGAGGTCTTTCATTGCGATAATCGATATAGTACGCATGTTCCCACACATCCAACGTAAGAATAGGAGTTTTGCCGTGCTTTAAAGGCGTATCCGCATTACTTAGAGGCATAATTTCAAGCTTTCCTTGAGCATCTGATGCAAGCCAAGCCCATCCCGACCCAAAGAGGGTTGCCGCGCTATCAGAAAATTTCTTCATGAATACATCCAGGCTCCCGAAGTCTCTCTCAATGGCGCTAAGCATCTCTCCACTCGGCTTTCCACCACCATTAGGCGACATACAGTTCCAGAAAAAAGTATGATTCCATGCTTGAGCAGCGTTATTAAAAACACCTCCAGTCGACTCTTTGACGACTGTATCTAGATCTTTATCACCCTCTGGCTTTCCTTCTACAAGACCATTCAGCTTCTTGAAATATGTAGCATGATGCTTGTTATAATGGTAATCCATTTGTTCTTCAGAAACAAAGGGAGCTAATGCTTTTAAGTCATAGGGTAGGTCAGGTTGTTTGAATGTCATAATTCCTTTCGCCTTTTGGTAGGTTTCGAATAGAGCATATTAGTTGAATCATTTTTTTTACTCAATGACTCTTATCTCATTAGAAAGAGAGCCTAGGGCACGCCCTAGAGTATCCTCCGAAACTTTTTCGCATTATTGAATAACTTTGAGGCGAGGATCCCCACCTTCGAGGTTATCGGGAGTTTCAGGAGGGTAAGGAGGATTTGATCGATAACCACATCCCTTAAGAATCCTGGGATATCCAAAATGTTCGATCATCGGCCACTGGCGACAAACAAGGGGACGTAGACGGTATTGACCACAAGAGCCATCTTTTTTGAGGTAGCGGCACCCCATCACGTGCATCAGTTTTCCTTCATATTCTTGGGGTTCTTTAAGACGAGGGTAGAATCCCAGAAACTGAGTATACCAGAAGAAAAAGAAGCGACCAATAAGGGAAGGAGAATAACGGATCAGAACATAGTGGCAGCAGTTTCCCCTTTTCTTGCATCCTCCTTCTTGCTTGAAAGGGGGGCGGATAAGCTTTCTAGCAAAGCGTTGCATATGACAGTCCATTGCAACAAAGGGGGCGAGAAAGCATTTTACTGGGTGCCTAATCCAACCTGGGACCCATTGCCTTAGAATCCCTCCCTCAGGGGCTGGTGGCTGCTGTGTGGCATCTGATGCCTGGATGAGTAATTCGTCGAGAATGTCTGACATGGGACCTAATGTATACTCTGACAGAGAAATCGATCAAGTGCTAATTCAATTTAGAGAGTGCTAAGTTTTGGCCTTAAAAGCTTCTGAATCGTTTTGAGAGCTGGCACTCACCATTAAATTATGCAAAAAACAATTACTATGTTCCTGTTGGGGTAAATTATATTTTATGATATAATATTACATGTTAACTATTTAAAAATAACATAAAACATTGGAGAAATATCATGGGGTTTGAGGAAAAAGTACTTAAATCTAAGGAACTTGGAGCAATGGTTGAATTTCTAACCATTCAGTCTAGCGAACAAACAGAAGAAGAAGTGCGCTACAAGGACATCAACCGCAAACAGATTCGTTTTGACTTAGGTGACCTAGCCACAATGCTGAAGATTGGCAAACTAATTAAGCCTTATGGTCTTAAGCAATATCTAGTAAATGTTCTTTCGGGATCTAGATTCTCTTTTCTTCGCGTTCTAGCAGAGAAAAAACTCGCAAAAAGAGGCGTTAGCTTCCTTAGGTCTCTCTACCTAAAACACCCCGAAAAATTCGCTTCTGTTGATCTTTCTAGTAACAAGAAGACTAGGATGCTCATCATCCGAGGAATTATGATTATTAGCGAGCAAGTCAATCAGAAAACAATTTCTCTTAAGGACGACAAGGAAGATTTTCTATCTGAGCTTGAGTCATTTAGAAGTAAATTTAAAGAAGAGGAAGCAAAGCTTAGACGACAGGAAGCAGCTGTTAAAGAGCTTACTTTCGAAGACGAGAGCAAAGATCTCATTGGCCTTGGAGCTTAATACCTTCTTTATTAAACACTTATAGCGACTGAGTCTTTCAGTCGCTTTTTTTTATACTGCTAAATACATAACCTATTTACTATCAAAGACAAACTATTTAATAGATTTAATAATTAGCACTCCAAATTCTAATCTATTAGGGTTACAGAACTCATCTCACTTAAAATAAGACACCTGATATTGTTAAGATTTTATTAGACAATTATAAAGATAATTGTAATAATATAGTTAAGAGTGAACAATATATTTAAAAAAGGTAAAAACCATGTTATTAGATGAAAAAATCTTTGCTTCCGAAGAATTATCAAAAAGAATCGAATTCCAGACAGTTCAGTCTTCTGAGCGTCGAGACGAAGAAATCCGCTACACAAACGTCAATCGTAAGATGATCATATTTGATCTCAGCGACACCCAAATGATGCTCGAGCTTGGAGTCATGCTTAAACCTTACGGACTTAACGAAAACTTCGAAAATAAGATGCTAAAATCTAACGTGGCTGCATTTCGAATCTGGGCCGAAAAAAAGCTTGCGGCTAGAGCTGAAAATTTCCTCCGTATCCTCTATCTTAAGCATCCAGAAAAATTTGGAAAAGTAGAATACGAGAATTCTAAAAAGAAAAGAATGCGCCTTGCAAAAGCAAATTATATCTTGAGTGAAATGACTTCTCAAAAGAGTATTTCTCTTAAAGACGATAGAGACGAAGTTGCTCAACTTAACGAATTCAAAGATCGATTTACTGGAGAGGCTCAGCGCTTAGCCCTTCAAGAAAATGTGATTAAAGATTTAACTCAGGATGATCGCCAAGAGAATCAAACTCTTCTTGGAATGGACCAAAAAGAAGAAGCGTAAATCACTTCTTTGAAACAGATCTGAAACCTCGAGGTTTTCCTCGAGGTTTTTTTTTGCTTGCGTTTTGATCATGATTTGATACAATATGCCGCTAAAATGGCAGATATGGAATCATCTGAAGTAGACTCAAATAGTTCTTGGATAAAAAAAATCTGGCCGGTTCAACGTTTTGAACTTAAAAAGGTCCTTCCTCTCCTCCTTCTCAAGTTTTTAGCTTCTATTGTTTATGCAACACTTACCTGTATGAAGGATAGCCTTGTTGTCACAGCAAGTCAATCCGGAGCAGAAGTCATCCCCGTCCTTAAGGGCTGGCTCGTTTTTCCACTATCACTTCTTTGTGCTGTGGCCTACTCTAAACTAAGTAACCAATATAAGCGCTCGACTCTATTCTACTCGATCATTACCTTCTTTCTCATTATCATCTTTTTGTATGGGTTTGTCCTATTTCCAAATGCTGAAGCTCTCAGCCCCCATGCCAGCTCAGATTGGCTCACGATGAAACTTGGAGAAAAATACACCCATTGGATTGCTGTCTACAGAAATTGGATTCACTCTCTTTTCTTTATCACTGCAGAGCTTTGGGCTCAAGTCGTAATTTTCATCCTCTACTGGGGATTTGCGAACCATATCTGTCGGGTTAAAGAAGCTAAAAGAACCTATACACTCTTTATCGCAGCAGGAGACTTAGCAACGGTTGTGGCAGGCCCTCTAGTTCTCCATTATGTCATGAAGTTCTCATCGGGAGACTTTACATCAACTCTCCAATCACTCCTTTCCTATGTTCTAATCGCAGGCATTGGTATTATCACCCTTTACTGGTGGATGAACAAATATGTCCTCTCCGATAAACGCTATTTTGACCCTTCAGTAACTAAGCATACCCTTAATGAAAAAACAAAACTGACCTTAGGAAAGAGTATTAAGCATATCTTTTCTTCTAAATACCTCTTATGTATCGCCGTCCTAGTTATTGGGTGTGCACTCACCATAAACATGGTAGAAGTGACCTGGAAAGCCCATGTCCATTCCCTGTTCCCTGAGACAGGAGATTATATGGCTTTCATCTCTAAGGTAACAACGATTGTTGGCGTTGTTGCACTGATTACCGTTCTCTTTCTTGGAGGGAATTTCCTCCGGCGTTTTGGTTGGCACTTTAGTGCACAAATTACCCCCATTATCGTTGGCACAACTGGTGTCATTTTTTTTGCCCTATCTTATTTCAAAGACTCTCTTGGCCCTATTGCAGCCATTTTTGGGACAACACCATTAGCCCTTCTTGTGCTTGTGGGAGCTTTCCAAAATGTGGCAAGTAAGGTCGTCAAGTATTCCTTCTTCGATTCGACAAAGGAGATGGCTTACATCCCTCTTGATCAAGAATCAAAAGTGAAGGGAAAGGCTGCGATTGACATGGTCGGATCCCGCCTTGGAAAGTCCAGTTCTTCGTGGCTGCAAGTTGGGCTAATGCATGTTGTTGGAACCAGCTCTGTCCTATTTATTACCCCTTACTTAATCCCAATCGTTCTTGGCGCCAGCCTCTATTGGAGCTATTCTGTAAGATACCTCAATAAAGAGCTCACAGAAAAAGAAGCTGCCCTTGCTGCAACAGAAAAGAAACCCGAACCTCCTACTGTAGAGCCTACACCAGCCTAAACCCTCTACGCTTGCCGCGTAAGATATGTGACTTTGATTTTGTTAGGATTTAGGTATTCCTGAACAACCTCTTTTGCTAGTTCAATCTCGAATGGCTTGCAAGAAAAAATATCCAGATAAGCATCCCCATTTGCATCGACAAAATGACCAGTAATTGAGCTCGTTTCAATGAGTTGCACTAAGGAATATCCTGCTGCCAAAGGATCGTGAGTAGCAAAATGCTCCAAAGCTGGCTTGCCAAAAGCCTTCATATCAATCCTCTTTACTAGTGTTTTGACAAATTGTTCGAGATTCTCTCGATTCTTTATGCTGTCAGTATCGCATTCCGAACAATCTAAAATTAAATGATAACCCCAATAGTCTTTCATTTATTCCACCACCCTGTTAAAAATTTTGCGAGTTTTGTCATAAGATTTCCCCCTTGCAGTTCAACAATAATGTAATCATCATCTTCCTTGTTGAAGATCTCTGGCAGAGTTTCCCTAGTCATCCATGTCGGCAGAATTCGGACCATTTGTATCTCTCCATCTCCCTTTCTAAGACTTCCTGGTAAGGAGGGAATCTCACCCCCTTTCAATTCCTCGTATGGAGCATTTTTGCAAGCTGTTGGATTTTTGCGACAGCTTCTTTGGCATCTACAAAACTCTGATTATACGCCTGAAAATAGCCCGAATAAGCACTAATAAAAGAAGTTAAAAGCATCTTGTACCTCTGCAATAGGGAATGGAGGATAACAATAAGGAAATATTTGGAAAAGAAAAAATCCCTTTTCTAAAAAGAGCGGGGATTTATTTAGATGACACTACTACATAGTATAGTCACGAGATTTCTACCCATAAACCCAAGCAGATGATCTGAACCTCAGCTGATTTTCCTATTTTTCCATAGACTCTTCAAGCTGATAGGATAGAGAAGTGCCACTAGGCAAGCCATCGCCTGCGATAGCAGCATCATCAAAAGGATTCTAAGCCACTTTTCTAGTAGATTTTGGCCCTGTCGCTTTTTGGTCCTTAGGCCAAAGGATCTTACGCGCCCAATAGTTGGCGCTCCAGTGATCATTCCTTGTTAGCTCACCCTTCTTATTGCGAATACCTGCGCTTCTCCTAAGGTAATTTCTCTTAGCTTCCTCGCTATAGTTGTGACCATATCCGAGGGCACCAAAATGAATGATCTTCACACGCTTTTCACCCCCAATAGTCTTAGTCGCTAAAACCATCATTTTCTTTCCCTTGGCCGTCGATTTCATGGGCTTATTGAGAACCCACCACCTTCCGCGATACCAATATTTATTACCCTCTTTATCTAAAGTAGATAGCTTTATACCTTTTGACATTATAAATACCCCCAATCTTTATTATTAAATAGAGGATACAAAAAAGGAAAGAAAAACAGCAGTGGCTTGGGAGGCATTGAGAGAGTCTATGACTCCCTTTATCGGGATCATTACGTAAAAGTCAGAGTTTTTTACAATTGGGAAAAGAAAAAAACCCTCCCTATGAGAGAGAGGGGGATCTACTTAAATGTCTTTTAGAAAGTAGCTCTGATTATGAACAACAAAAGCTGCAAAGACAAGGGCAATACGGCTATCAAGCTTAGATGTCAGCTCCATT
>Ga0180433_10005699_pt1 | contig 16677 bp, 16 predicted proteins | sample SS_ome_8_FD_132980 | JGI IMG/M metagenome (GOLD analysis project Ga0180433, IMG submission 132980) | Hypersaline lake sediment archaeal communities from the Salton Sea, California, USA - SS_1_D_1 metaG | ecosystem: Environmental > Aquatic > Non-marine Saline and Alkaline > Hypersaline >... | reverse complement strand
GATCCGGCTTTGGATGCCATTTCCGCGCTTGAACTTGTCAGTCCTGCCGCACCCATGTCCTGAATACCGACCAAGGCGTCTGATTTGATGACTTCCAGACACGCTTCAAGAAGCAGCTTTTCCATGAATGGATCGCCGACTTGCACAGCCGAGCGTTTTTCTTCTGATTGGTCAGACATTTCCTCTGAGGCGAACGTGGCGCCGTGGATGCCGTCGCGCCCCGTTTTCGCACCGACGTACATGACCGTATTGCCGACGCCTTTCGCCTGCCCTTTTTTAATATCTTCATGGTTGATCAAACCGACACACATCGCGTTGACAAGCGGATTGCCTTCATAGCAGCTGTCAAACTGAACTTCACCGCCTACGGTCGGAATGCCGATGCAGTTTCCGTATCCGGCAATGCCCGCGACTACTTCTTCAAACAAGTACTTCACACGCGGTGAAGTGAGTTCACCAAACCGGAGAGAGTTCAAAACAGCGATCGGACGCGCGCCCATTGAAAAGACGTCGCGGATGATGCCGCCCACACCTGTTGCAGCTCCCTGATAAGGCTCAATCGCTGACGGATGGTTATGCGATTCGATTTTGAAGACAACCGCCTGATTGTCGCCGATATCGACGATTCCTGCGCCTTCCCCCGGCCCTTGCAGGACGCGTTCGCCTTTTGTCGGGAACTTTTTCAGGATCGGCTTGGAATTTTTGTAGCTGCAGTGCTCTGACCACATGACCGAAAAAATCCCGATTTCCGTATAGTTTGGAAGCCTTCCGAGAATCGATTCAATCATGGCAAACTCGTCATCGCTGACACCCATTTGCTGATAGAGCTTCTCTTCCTTAATTTGTTCTTGACTTGGTTCAAGCAGTAGCGACATGAGTTTCCCTCCAATTTTTCACGATAGATTGAAACAGTTTAAGACCGTCGGCGCTTCCGAGCAGAGAATCGACTGCGCGTTCAGGGTGAGGCATCATGCCTAATACATTGCCTTTTTCATTGACGACGCCTGCAATGCCGGCGACGCTTCCGTTGATATCCGTTCCGTATGTGAAAGCGATTTGGTTGTTTTCTTGTAATCCGGCAAGCGTTTCTTCATCACAGTAGAAGTTTCCTTCGCCGTGCGCGACCGGAATCGTGATGGATTCGCCTTTGCTGTAGGAAGATGTAAAAATCGTTTCATTGTTTTGGACGACAAGTTCAACCGGACGGCAAATAAATTTCAAATCTTTGTTGCGTCTCATCGCGCCCGGCAAAAGACCGAGCTCCTGCAAAATTTGAAAGCCGTTGCAGACGCCGAGCACCGGCTTTCCTTCTTTAGCCGCTTTTTTGACGGCCGGCATAATGTTTGCGAAGCGAGCGATCGCGCCGCATCTTAAATAATCCCCATATGAGAATCCCCCCGGAATGAGGATGCCGTCATATTCATCAAGACTTGTTTCTGTATGCCAGACGTATTCAGCTTCTTCGCCAAGCTCATCCTTGATCGCGTGGAACATATCGATATCGCAGTTTGAGCCCGGCAGCACAATCACCGCAAATTTCACTGTGCGACAACCTCCTCGACTTCGTATCTGTAATCTTCAATCACCGTGTTGGCCAAAAGTTTTTCGCACATTTCTTTGACGAGAACGTCAAGGTCTCGGTCCGATTTTTCGATGGTGAGCTCCATGTATTTGCCGATGCGGACGTCCTGAACTTCTTTGTAGGACATGCTGTGCAAAGCATGCTGAACGGCGCTCCCCTGAGGATCTAAAACACTCTCTTTTAAGCTGACATACACTTTCACTTTGTACATATTACATGCCTCCAAGTCTTTTGAATATTTCTTCGTATGCATCCGTCAATCCGCCCAGGTTTCTTCTGAACACATCTTTATCAAGCTTTTCATTCGTTTCTTTATCCCACAGCCGGCACGTATCCGGGGAAATCTCATCGGCCAGCAGGACCTCGCCGTCTTTATCGCGCCCGAACTCAAGCTTGAAATCTATCAATCTGACACCGCAAGCCGCGAAAATCGTCTGCAGCTCTTCGTTTACCTGTCTCGTAATCGATTTGATTTTCTCCACCTGTTCAGGCTCAGCCGCGTTTAAAATCCGGATATGGTCTTCTGTGATCAGTGGATCGCCGAGCGCGTCATCCTTGTAGTAAAACTCGATAATCGGCTGCTCCAGCTCCGTGCCTTCCGAAATGCCGAGCCGTTTGGACATGCTTCCCGCAACGACATTGCGGACAACGACTTCAAGCGGGATGATCGTCACTTTTTTAATGAGCTGCTCCGTTTCTGAAATTCGTTCAACAAAGTGGTTGTTGATTCCCTTCTCGTGAAGCCTTGTGAAAATCAGGCTGGAAATTTCGTTATTTAAACGGCCTTTTCCATCAATCTCGGCTTTTTTTTCTCCGTTAAAAGCCGTCGCCGAGTCTTTGTATTCGACAAACAACGTGTTGTCATCATCCGTCAGGTATATCTTTTTCGCTTTTCCTTCATATAAAAGTTCATTTTTCACAATATTCACAGAAGGCCTCCTAACCCGAATGTTGGAAATATTTCATCTTTTAGACCCCCGCCTGTTAAAGCGGGCGGTCGATTCTACGCTAAGCCTAAACGTTCAAAAATGTAGTCGACGTTTTTCAAGTGGTAATTGTAATCAAAGCAGTCGTTAATTTGTTCCGGAGACAGTCGGGACGTAATTTTTTCCTCAGCCTCGACAAGCTGGCGGAACGGCACTTGTTTCTCCCATGCTTCCATCGCTTTCGGCTGAACGGTGTCATACGCTTCTTCACGCGCCATGCCTGTATCAATGAGAGCGAGAAGAACGCGCTGAGAGTAGATCAATCCGAGTGTACGGTCCATGTTGCGCTTCATGTTTTCAGGGAACACGGTCAAGTTTTTCACAATGTTGCCAAAGCGGTTCAGCATGTAGTTCAGCGCGATCGTCGCATCAGGCAGAATGATGCGCTCTGCTGATGAATGCGAAATGTCGCGTTCATGCCAAAGCGGTACATTTTCATAGGCGGTCAGCATGTAGCCGCGGATGACGCGCGCCATTCCCGTCATGTTTTCCGAACCGATCGGATTGCGTTTATGCGGCATGGCAGAAGAACCTTTTTGGCCTTTTGCGAAAAATTCTTCGACTTCGCGGGTTTCGCTTTTTTGGAGGCCGCGGATCTCAACGGCGAATTTCTCGATGCTTGTCGCAACTAGCGCCAGTGCAGCCATATAATCGGCGTGGCGGTCGCGCTGCAGCGTCTGTGTTGAAATCGGCGCCGGTTTTAAGCCGAGCTTCTCACATACGTACTGCTCGACGAATGGATCGATGTTCGCGTACGTTCCGACGGCGCCTGAAATTTTACCGACTTCGATGCCTTCTTTCGCCTGCTTGAAGCGTTCCAGGTTGCGCTTCATTTCTTCATACCAAAGGGCGAGCTTCAAGCCGAATGTCGTCGGTTCTGCATGCACGCCGTGTGTGCGTCCCATCATGACCGTATATTTATGTTCCTTTGCTTTTTCTTTCAAGATGTCAACAAATCTCTCAATGTCCTTGAGCAAAATATCGTTCGCCTGTTTTAATAGATAGGAAAGAGCGGTATCGACCACATCTGTTGATGTCAGTCCGTAGTGCACCCATTTTTTCTCTTCGCCAAGCGTTTCCGATACGGCGCGGGTAAATGCGACGACATCGTGGCGCGTGTCCTGCTCGATTTCAAAGATGCGGTTGATGTCAAACGACGCTTTTTCCCGTAAAACCTTCACATCTTCTTTCGGAATGACGCCGAGCTCAGCCCAAGCTTCACAAGCCAGTATTTCAACCTCCAGCCATGCTTGGAATCTGTTTTCATCCGTCCAAATCGCAGCCATTTCCGGTCTTGAATAACGTTCGATCATTGTTTTCGTCCTCCATCTCTTTCAATCCACTTTTCTGTCATCTTCCCGATCCATTCATTGTCGGGTGTTCTTAAAAATGTGATATGCCCCATTTTGCGGCCCGGTTTGACTTCATGCTTTCCGTATATATAAAGCTTCGCTTCTTTTAATAGTTCGGGATCTTCTTCAGCCATGTACACTTCATCTCCGAGAAGGTTTACCATCATTCCTTCCTTCAGAAGGTCCGTTTTGCCGAGCGGCAGTCCGCAGACAGCACGGATATGCTGTTCAAACTGGCTCGTTTCGCAAAGATCAAGGGTGTAATGGCCAGAATTATGCGGCCGCGGCGCTAGCTCATTGACGAGAAGTTCGCCGTCTTCTTTCAGGAAAAGCTCAACGGCCAGTGTTCCGACAAGCTGAAGTTTTTCGGCAAGCCTGAGGGCAAGTGCTGCCGCTTGTTCCTGAACCGCTTTATCGGCCCGTGCCGGGACGATGCTCTGGAATAAAATATTTTGTTTATGGATGTTCTCTGCCGCCGGAAAAACGGTTGTCTCTCCGTGAACCGATCTCGTCACGATCACGGACAATTCCATTTTGAAAGGAACCCAGCTTTCCAAAATGCATGTGCCGTGCTGTAAAAGTGCTGCGGCTTCCCCGATTTGTGCTTGTTGTTTCAGGACGTACTGCCCTTTTCCGTCATACCCGCCGCGGCAAGTTTTCAGCACCGCCGGAAGACCGAGCTCCGCTACGGATGCTTCCAGTTCCGTCCGGTCGTGAATGATTCGGTACGGGGCGACTTTGCAGCCCGCTGATTCAATCGCTTTTTTCTCGGTTTCCCTGTTTTGCGTAAGGAGCAACAGCTCGCTCCCTTGCGGAAGGTAAGCGTGCTCTTTCAGCCAGTTCAGCGCATCATAATCGATGTTTTCGAATTCATAAGTAATCACATCGCTCGCTTCGGCAAGCTTCCGTATCGCTTCGCGATCATTATAAGCAGCCGTAATTTCAAGGTCTGCGACCTGTCCGCACGGTGATGAAGGGACAGGGTCAACAACAGCGATTTTATAGCCCATTTGTTTGGCCGCGACCGCCATCATTTTGCCAAGCTGTCCGCCTCCGATAATGCCGATTGTCGCTCCCGGAAAAATCGTTTGTTTATACAAGCTGATCACTGCTTTCCAACACGGTTTTTCTGATGCTTTCCCTTCGTTCATCCAATCTTCCGGCAAGCTTTTCGTCAAAAGCTGACAAAATCTGCGCCGCAAGCAGTCCGGCGTTGACCGCTCCCGCTTTGCCGATGGCAACGGTCGCAACGGGTACACCGCCCGGCATTTGAACGATTGAAAGCAACGAATCGAGACCGTTCAGCGCTTTTGACTGAACCGGCACACCGATGACGGGCAGCGTCGTTTTGGCTGCGACCATTCCCGGCAGGTGAGCGGCTCCGCCCGCTCCGGCAATGATGACTTTCAAGCCTCTTTCCCGCGCCGTTTCGGCATATTCGAACATTAAATCAGGCGTCCGATGTGCGGAGACGACCTTTTTTTCGTACGGAATTCCCAGTTCATCGAGGATGCCGCAGGCATGTTTCATCGTTTCCCAGTCAGATGTGCTTCCCATGATAACACCAAGAAGAGGCTGCATATCTTTTTGTCCCACCTTTAGCTGTTATTCTTCGCATATAAAAAGCCCGGCATGTATTGCATTTGTAGGAAGCAACACAAACCGGGCATGGCGCGTGTATCGTCAGTTAGTCCGCTTCTCGCGATCTCCATGTCAGTTTATTGTCCACTTTCCTGCATAGTCCGATGATTTACGGTCATCGGGTAGAGACTTATGGGCCATATTCCCAAGATTATATGAGGATGTGTTTTCATGTCATGTTTATCTTAACAACGGACTGTGATAATGTCAACGACATTATCGAACGATAGTATATTTTGTTGTTCTAATGTTCGGGTTTAGAGTAATTTACCTTCGAATATAATTTTTCTTCCGCACGGAACAACCTGAATCGTTCCATTTTCCTTTGTTTCTTTGAAGACCGGCTCCTCCATTCGACGCACCGGTGTATAGCCTTCTTCCTGCATCTTCGTCAACACGGATTCGATCGTTTCGCCTTCCGTTACTTCAAAGCGCTTTTTTTTCGGCTTTGTCATTATTCTTTAATTCTCCTTTTCTTTACGGCTTTCACCCAGAATCCGCCGTGTATCGTCTTCGGTTCATAGGAAATGATAAATGCTTTTGAATCGATTGATTTAATCGTTTCGTACAGCTGCAGTTCGTATTTTCTCGGCGTCAAAATCTGCATCGCCGTTCTGTCTCCCTCAAGTCCGCCGACGACCCAGTGGGTGACGCCGTAGCCTTTTTCCCTGAGCTGTTTCGGCAAATCCAAATCAAGCTCTTTCGTAATGGCGTTAACGGTAATATAGCCCAAAGCGAGCTTTTCTTCAATTTTCGTGCCGACGATGATTCCGATTCCAAATCCGACCGCGTAAGCAATCACGTTTTGGATTTGATTTAAATTATCTAGAACGAGCCCCAGCCCGACGACGTAGACAAGCATTTCGATTGTCCCGATAAAAGCGGCGAGATACCGCTGGCCTTTAAGAGTCAGTATCATTCGAAGGGTTAAAAACGTTACGTATATAATATTGATAACCAGAATAATTCCAACCATGATCACACCATTCAATAGTGCTGAGTGAAGCAATTGAAATCCCTCCTTTAGATGCAAAGCAATCATATTCTACTAGAGAAATTCTCCATACACAATCCTGTAATGGCCCTGCTTCACCACAAAATTTTTCGACATTGCTCACTCCCATCAGTTTACCCTTTTTCTACCGGTTTCAAAGCATTGAAACGCAATTAAAAAAGACGTTCAAATGAACGTCTTTCAGAGCTGGTGCTTATGATCCCGCTGACGATCTCCAACGGATTCGCTCAGTTTGCGGTGCTCCTTTTCCAAATCGCTCAGCGTATATGACGAGAGGTCTTTCAAATTGTCCAGCCGCCCTGATTTTGCAAGCTGCCTGATTAAATACTCCTTTTTTTGTTTTACAGCTTTTCGAAGAAAGTTAGCCATCGATCACTCCCCCATCTTATTGGTTAAAATATATATTATTCTTATGAGTCAACTCAGAATTAATGCGGAGAAAAAACCGGTTCTTCAAGAAGAACCGGCAATATCTCCTTAAACAGGAATAAGCGACGACAACAAGTATCCGCCTACCAGCTTCCATGTTGCCGCAACGAATACCAATTCAAGCAAAAAGACGGTAAACACACAGTACATCAGGTCAAACCGCGCTTTTTCGCTTTTTTCATAAATCGATTGAATCAGCGTAAAAGTCCCGAATGTCAATCCCATAAAGATGACGATCGAGAGAATCACCGTCGCGGCCGTGAAGTTGATAATCGCGAATATCATCCACAAAGCGGCGGGGACGATAAACGGAACCAATAGAGAACCGTACTTTGCCGTGATATCGAAAAATGAAACTTTATACCTGAGCATAAAATTCGATACAACCCAGCTCGATGCTGCCATCCAAAACATGAAAGCCATGCAATAGATAAACACAACCAAAAACACTTCCAGGAACGGCACTGACACGCCGAACCCGAGAATTCTCCCCCTGCCCGCAAGCAGCTGATAAAAGTTGCCGAGCGAAAAGAAAACGGCTAAAAGCGTCATTGAAATAACGGAATACTTAAAATAAGACCGGTCAAAATCAAGTGCGCTGCGCACCGGGGATTTTAAAATATCGAGCACAAAGCTGAAATAGCGGAACAAAGCGGCAATCACGCTCTCCATCACCGATTTGACTTTCGCCGCAGACGGATTCGTCTCCTTGCTTTTCTTCGCTTTTTTCCGGGAATTCCTCGACATCCTCGAAGCAGGTTCTTCTATATCATCTTCATTTCGTTTGTGATGTTCTTCAATCATATAAGCAACTCCTATTCTATTCAAAAGCTTTACATAAATGAAAAGCACTTTTATAAATTACATAAGCTGTGTGAAACAGTCAAGACAAACCTCTTTTTATCATAGATGCGGCAGCCCTTATATATGACGAAAAACGAAGGCGGAAGGTTCCGTTTTTAATGATTTGAAAATAAAAAAGGCTTGTCCAAATGAACAAGCCTTTTTCGCACAGCACACCTTATTTCAAGAAAATGAAATAAAGAATGAATACAACAGCCAATCCGTACATAATCGGATGGATCTCTTTTGCTTTGCCTTTAAAGATCATCGTGATCGGGTAGAAAATAAATCCGATCGCGATTCCGGTGGCGATGCTGTATGTCAGCGGCATCGCGATCATCGTGAAGAATGCTGGCACCGCAATCTCAAACTTCGTCCAGTCGATTTTGTTGAGATTCGCCACCATCAGCACGCCGACGATGATTAAAGCAGGCGCCGTCACTTGCGAAGTGATAACGCTGAGGACAGGCGAGAAGAACAGCGACAGCAAGAACAAAGCGCCTGTTACGATCGCCGCAAAACCGCTTCTCGCTCCGGCCGCTACCCCGGCACTTGACTCAACATAAGCGGTCGTAGTCGATGTACCAAGGATCGCTCCGGCAACAGTTGCGGAAGAATCGGCAAGCAAAGCCCTGCCAGCGCGCGGCAGTTTGTTATCCTTCATCAAACCGGCTTGTGATGCAACCCCCACCAATGTACCGGCCGTATCAAAAAAGTCGACGAATAAAAACGTTAAAATAACGACAAGCATCTGCACCGAAAAGATATCGTGAAGGTGGATAAAGGCTTGTCCAAATGTCGGTGCAAGGCTGGGAACAGCACCGACAATTTTGTCAGGAACATCAATCTGACCGAAGATCATGCCGACAATCGCCGTGAGCAGCATACCGAAAAAAATGCCGCCGTTCACGCGCAATACCATTAAAATGACAGTAATGATCAGTCCGAAAACAGTCAAAAGAACGGGACCTGAATGAATATTTCCAAACGACACAATGGTATCCGGGTTGGATACGACAATTTTGGAGCCCTGCAAACCGACGAAAGCGATAAACAGACCAATTCCCGCACCGACAGCCATTTTCAGCTCATAAGGAATCGAATTGATAATTTTTTCCCTCAAACCGGACAGCGAAAGAGCGATAAAAATTAGTCCGGAAACCATAACGCCGGAAAGGGCCGTCTGCCATGGAATCTGCATGTTCAGAATAACAGAGAATGCAAAGAATGCGTTAAGCCCCATTCCGGGCGCAAGGGCGATCGGATACTTCGCAAGCAGCCCCATGATAAAACAGCCAACAGCTGCTGAAACCGCTGTTGCCGTAAAGACCGCGCTTTGATCCATTCTCAATGCATCCGGGAAATTTTCCACCGACGCCAGAGAAAGGGTTAGCGGGTTGACGATCAAAATATATGCCATGGACAAAAATGTGGTAAGTCCGCCGATCATTTCTCTCCGGTAGTTTGTACCCAATTCTTCAAACTGAAAGTAACGCTTCAAAATGGTATACTCCTCTCGTTTGTCTGTCGCTTTTATTGTTTCAAAAACCTTTGCTTTTAAACAAAAAACGCCCCAATTGGCGGGACGCTTGACTACGGCATATTTCATACTGAAAAAATGTTTTTTCACGGACAAAATATTGTATACAAGCGTAGTCAAGCTATTTACGGTAGCTTGGTAGAAACTTATGGGCCATATCCCCATGATTATACGACAAGTCTTTTTTGAATTACTATACTATTGTAGCAATATCTAACGCTGAACACAATACAAAAAAACGAACATTAATGATTTTAATGTTCGCTTCGTTCGTTGTTTTTTCCAGATTCTGACCGTGGTCTGCAGCGGGTTAATTCCCTGTTTTCTTCAATTCAATCAAGTGCACCTTGTGATCATTGAAATAAAATTCAAGCACCACGTCTCTTTTTTTATCCTGATATTGTATTCCGGTTTCATACCCTTCGACAAACCAAAGCTCTTTATATTCTTTTCCATATACCACTGTTTGAAGTGTATCGTTGATTTTGATGCCTTTTGCAATAGTCACGGTTTGAGCGGAAGAAATATTGAACAATAGCACAATTTTCTCCTGTTTATCTATTTCTGCTTTTACGCCTGACATATTTTTGGCTTTATATTCCACAACCCCTGTTCCACTTTTTACAAATCGATGGTCATTTTTAACGCTGTCGCCGATTTTTAAGCCTGCAATACTCTCGTTTTCCAGACTGACGGATGTAAAGTTCACCGTTGCAGCAAAATAAAAAATGAACGCAAGTACGGCGAACAGACAGAGGACGCCTGATAAGGCCATTCGGGAAATTATTTTTTTCTTGAGCAGAAACAGAGCTGTTGCGGTGATGAAAGCAATGAATATAACTGATTCCTCTCCCAATAAAAAACGCCCCAGCCTCATAAAGGCTGGGGCATTTGTCTTATTCCCACTCGATTGTTGCAGGCGGCTTGCTCGTAATGTCGTAAACCACACGGTTAATGTGCTTCACTTCATTGACGATCCGTGTCGAGATTGTCTCAAGGACATCCCAAGGAATTCTCGCCCAGTCGGATGTCATGCCGTCAATCGATGTCACGGCGCGAATGCCGATCGTATAGTCATAAGTTCTTGCGTCTCCCATGACGCCGACGCTGCGGATATCAGGAAGAACAGTGAAGTATTGCCAAATATCTTTTTCAAGATCAGCTTTGGCGATTTCTTCGTGGAGAATCGCATCTGATTCGCGGACGATTTCAAGCTTTTCATCCGTCACTTCTCCAAGAACGCGGATGCCGAGGCCTGGCCCCGGGAACGGCTGGCGCCAAACGATTTCGTCGGGGATGCCGAGCTCGGTACCGAGCGCACGCACTTCGTCTTTGAAGAGCGTATTCAGCGGTTCGATCAGTTCAAACTGCATGTCTTCCGGAAGTCCGCCGACATTGTGATGCGATTTGATCGTCTGAGCTGTCGCTGTTCCGCTCTCGATAATGTCGGTGTAAAGCGTTCCCTGTGCAAGGAAGTCAATACCTTTCAGTTTTTCCGCTTCATCGTCAAACACGTAGATAAACTCATTACCGATGATTTTACGTTTTTGCTCAGGGTCTGAGACGCCTTTAAGCTTGTTCAGGAAGCGGTCTTTCGCATCAACTTTGATCACGTTCATGTTGAAGCCTTCACTGAACGTCTTCATCACGCCTTCCGCTTCGCCTTTTCGAAGGAGCCCGTGGTCTACGAAAATACAAGTGAGCTGGTCGCCGATCGCTTTATGGATCAAGACCGCAACGACAGAGGAGTCAACCCCTCCGCTCAAGGCGCACAGCACTTGCTTATCGCCGACTGTTTCGCGGATTTTCTGCATTTCAATCTCAATAAAGTTTTCCATTGACCATTCGCCGGCACATTCACAAACACCGAAAACGAAGTTTTTCAAAAGGTCGTTTCCGTATTCTGAATGGCGGACTTCCGGATGGAATTGTACGCCGTACCATTTCTTATCCTTCTTGCTCATTGCTGAATTCGGGCAATGATGGCTTGTCGCATCAACGGTAAAGCCTTCTGGAACTTCAACAACTAGATCACCATGACTCATCCAGACGACCTGTTCGTTTGGAAGATCTTTAAACAGATCCGGTTCACCCTCGATATGAATGTTCGCTTTTCCGTATTCGCGCTGGCTCGCAGCTTCTACTTTTCCGCCAAGGTAATGCGTCATCAGCTGCATGCCGTAGCAAATGCCAAGAACAGGGATATCCAGTTCGAAAATCTTTTCGTCGCAGCGGAAAGATCCTTCGTCATAAACGCTGTTCGGACCGCCGGACAAAATAATTCCTTTCGGATTCATTTCTTTAATTTCCTCTGCCGTCAATGTATGAGGATGCAATTCACTGTATACACCAAACTCACGAATGCGGCGGGTAATCAGCTGGTTGTACTGACTTCCAAAATCCAACACAAGAATCATTTCATTTACTAACTTCGTCATGGTGTCACCTCTTTATCAAATTGTCTTTTTGCACAGAAAAAATGGCGGCAGACACACGGCCGTCCTGCCCCCATTCACGGGACAAGGCCCGGCTTGTCCGATAGATAAGCCGCCGAGCCTGCCAGCAAGAATATATAAGGGTTTTTAATATTCATTTATTCTAACAATACGACTGAAAGCGGTCAAGACTATCTCTTTTTAATTAAATTTTCCCATAACTCCGCCGAATCATTCCACAGCTTTGCGGCGTCTTCCTTTCGATACAAAGCCCGTTCATATTGCCGGGTCAAAGCTGTCATTTCACCGTTTTGAAAGCGTTCATCAACCGTCTTCGCAAACTCGCGCAGCGTCTGTCCTTCTTCTTTTTGCATGCCTTGGCGCTTCAGCTGGCGGAGCAGCTCTTCGTAAGCTTTGAAGAAAACCGCGCCATCACGCCGTTTTTTCAGCCTGTTGATGATGATGTGCGGCATCCATTTTGCCCTTGTAAAGTAAAGCACCGCTGTCAACGCCAGCAACAGACCGAGTACAGCCGCACCAGTCAAAAGGGTACGGTCTGCATCCCCGCTGCCGGCATGAGAACCGCCATTGGCATCACGCTTTGTCTGAGGTTCGGGCTTCTCTTTGTTGTCTTGTTCTTTTACATCCTGCGGACGCTGACCTCCGTCGTTTTTCTTATCATCTTCTTTTTTATCAGAAGCCGCGCCAGATTGCCGGCCGCTGGACTCTTCAACGAGCTGCTCCGGATTTAAAAAGCCTTTCGTCGGTTCAAACGTAACCCAGCCTTGTCCTTCAAAGTACACTTCAACCCAGGAATGGGCATTGTTGTTTGTCACCTCGTAAATCGTCCGTTTCCGGTCTGCCGTCGTTCCTGCATATTCACCGGATGTATAGCCTTTCACCCAGCGGGCCGGTATTCCGGCCGACCGCAGCAGCACGATCATAGCTGTGGAAAAATTGTCGCAGTAGCCGATTTTCGTCTCAAATAAGAACTGATCGACATAATCCTGCTCTCCTTTAGGAACAGCCACATCTTCCGTTTCATAAGAAAACTCGGAAGAACCGAGATACTTCTCAATCGCTTTCGCTTTGTCATATATATTATCTTCGTCTTTCGTTAAATCGTGCGCCAATGTTTTCACGCGGTCGGGAAGGGAAGTGGGAAGCTGCAGATACTTCTCATGGCTTCTGCTCCATTTTCCCTCCGACTCAAAGCTGACCTTCCTCAGCTGATCAACATCAAAGACGGGTGATTTATAGGTGGCCGAATAGCTTTCCAGGTTCTGAATGTCCGCGCCTGTCTTGCCGGCCGGTTTTATTTTCTCTGTGTTTAAGTTCATGCGGAGCGGCACAAAGAAATTGTTGAGCTTGATTTCAGTCGTCCCAATCGGATACAGGACGTGATCGTACCGATAAGCCGGATCGATATCAACGATCGCTTTGCGCGTTTCGGTCTTCACGCCTTCGTCGTACCACTGGTAATCCAGCTCACCCTTGTCAAGCTGGATGGACGCGCCCGTTTTTTCGTCTTCAATCCAGCCTTTACCTGTATAGCGGCTTTTCGTTTCCACCCTGAAATAGCTTCGTTCATTTCCCTGCCACGTAAATACCCATGTATCGTCTTTTGAAAATGGCCCGCCCAATGCCTCATCATTCGTTCCATAGCCGACTTTGCTTTTGCCTGAGGAAGCAAAATCGCCTGTCGCAGCCGTCTGCAGAAACGGCACCGGATCAGGCCAGACGGGATCGGCTTTCGGCGAGACCGCGCCGATGCAAACGGCGGCGGCAGTCATCAATAAGAGCGGTGTAAACCATTTGGCAAACCGCGATCTTGAGGATTTTAACGCTTCTGATTCCCTGATCCGTTCCAAATACAGCAGGCCGAGAAGCAAAAAGCCGATCAGCACGATCCGGACGATCGCATATGATGCGTCAAACGGCGTAAATGTATCGATCACGGCGATATAAACAACGGTCATGATAAAAAAGAATAAAATTCTGCGCTGATAGATCACCCAGTAATGCAGCAAGTATACAAGCAGCCAAAGAAGGACGTAAAAGAGCAGCGTCCGAAACAACGGCGACATATCCCGCCACATGCCGGAGAAAATATAGGAGAAATTTTGATTTAAATCCTGAAAAAGCAGGGCAATCCATGAAGGTGAAAACACCGATCCTTCGTAAAAAATCGTGTGCAGCGCAAACAGAACGAAGCCAAGGCTGACCGGAAATCTGATAAACCAAGGGACCTTAAAAAATGTAAGCAAGAATACTAAGGCAATAAACAAAATAAAAAAGACGGTGTGCCCCGTATCGGTAAAATACTGCAAAGGACGCAGCCATTCCCACAGCAGCAAAAAGGTTAGGACATAAAAAAGCAATAAACCGAAACTGTTTCTTTTTCCCCCGGACAACATTTTCTCACCTCGCTTCAGCAAAACCCCGGGAAAAATGTTCCCCGTAAATGACGTTCACTTCAATCCCCCACGCTTTTAATTGTTGGACAGCGGCGCTTTCCTCACTTGAGAGAGCTCCGCCTTTTTTCTTCACCAAACAAATGACGGGCAGTCCGCCGGAGAGCGGTTTCTTCAAAACCTGCACCAATTCGTTGGTGATGCGGCTTGTCACAATATATTTAACGGCTTTTCTCATATCGGGATGGCCAAATTCCCCCTCCAGCAGACTGTGAAACGGCTGGACCGCATCGCAATCGGCAAGCGCCAAGTAGTAAAACAGCTTTCTCAGATGCTCCTCCCCTTGCCGAACCGGGAAGACATTCCGCTCTTTTCCTGTGGAAACAAGCCCTGCATTCGTCCCGCTCCTCATGGCAGAACGAATGATAGAAGCGGTAAACGCGACGATCTCTTCAAAAGCATCAGAGGGAGACTGATCCATGAAGACGAGCAGGTCATCCCCTTTCGTCTGCTCAAATTCCTTCGTCATCAGCTGGCTGCGCCGTGCTGACGTCTTCCAGTCGACCCATGCAAACCGGTCGCCCGGCTGGTATTCCCTGATACCTGATGCCAGTGTGCTGTCCTTTCGGCGAAGCTCTGAAACGCGGCCTGCATGTTCATCATAAGAGCTTCCGCTGGCGCGGAAAGTAATCTCTTGATAGGAAGGCAGAACGAGAAAGGAGTCTTCCAATTGAATCTCGCATTCTCTTTCCAGCAGTCCGAGCGGATCACCTGTGCGGACCCTGATTTTTGCTAAACGGTGGTCTCCTCTCGGGACCGAATTGATCGTGTACGTCATCTTAATTTCTTTTTTAAACCAAGGAAAGAGAAACTGTTTGGCTTCTGCCGAACGCCCGTTTCTCCCCAGCGAATCAGGCAGACAGTCTTCCACGATCATAAACATGATCGGAAAGGGCCATTTTCTCTTTAGCACGACAAAAGCCTCCAATTGATCACCGGCTTTATACTGCCCGCGGCTCAGCCTCCGCTCCGCTGTCATGTTCTTCAGCGGATAAAAGGCAAGCATGAAAGCATAAAGCACAAAGGGAAGAAATGAGTAGAACAAAAACCAGCTGACAAATCCCCCTTGAAACATCGCATAGCAAAACGTTGAAGCAAACAGAAGAAACACGATACACAGCTTCCATCCGTACTTCACAAGACCGATGCGCTCTCTCATCAGTTGCTCATCGGTCTTCTGACCGGAACTTCCGTTTTTGACATAATGTCCTGAAGAACAGCTTCAGGCCGCTTTCCTTCAAATTTCGCCTCTGACCGTAGAATCATTCTGTGTGCAAGGGTAAAAGGTGCCAAATACTGAATATCATCAGGAATGACATAATCACGGTTATATAAAAATGCAAACGCCTGAGCAGCCTTCATCAAGGCGATTGAGCCGCGCGGACTCACGCCGAGATAAACGGCGGAATGACTCCTCGTTTTTTGGGCGATCTCAACAATGTATTCTTTAATCGCAGCATCTACATACACCTTTTCAGCCTCTTTTTGAAATGCAGCAAGCTCTTCTTTCTCTATGACAGGCTCAACTTCCTCAATCGGGCTGCGGTTTTCCTGAAGATCGAGCACTTGAAGCTCTTCGCGCACTGTCGGATATCCCATTCTCAGCTTGAATAAAAAGCGGTCAAGCTGAGCTTCCGGCAGCGGATATGTCCCTTCATACTCGACGGGGTTTTGTGTGGCCATTACAAAAAAAGGTTTTGAAAGCGGCATTGTCACGCCGTCTACTGTCACACTTCCTTCTTCCATCGCTTCCAGAAGCGCCGACTGCGTTTTCGGCGACGTTCTGTTGATTTCATCTGCGAGAATGATATCTCCCATAATCGGGCCTGAACGGTATTCAAATTCCAGTGTTTTCGGATTATATATGGAAACGCCTGTTACATCTGAAGGCAGTAAATCTGGCGTAAACTGGATTCTCTTAAATTCAGCGCCGGTTGACTTTGCCAGGGCGCGAACCATCATCGTCTTTCCGACGCCTGGAACGTCTTCCAGCAGGACATGTCCGTTTGCAAGAATGGCAGTCAGGCTTAAAACGGCAATATCTTTCTTTCCTACCATTACTTTGTCAATATTATCAGCTACTTTTCCCAAAACGGGATGCAGCGTTTCTTCGTATGCCATCCTCTTCCTCCTCATTGCTGACGAATCGAATTTATTTAACTTTACCATAAACGATGTACTCTCAGAAAACAACTAACTGGAGGAAAATAGAGTTTTGTCTTTTTTTATTTCGAATTTCAGAGTGAAAAACAAAAAAAGCGGTCAGTGACCGCTTCCAGATTGTTGACAAAATCCCAAAACGGCATTTAGTTTTGGGATTTTGTCATCCTTTCAGCATGATTGAAAACCCTTGCAGTCTAGGAAGGCCGAGCATCGGAAG
>Ga0180433_10005698_pt1 | contig 16680 bp, 35 predicted proteins | sample SS_ome_8_FD_132980 | JGI IMG/M metagenome (GOLD analysis project Ga0180433, IMG submission 132980) | Hypersaline lake sediment archaeal communities from the Salton Sea, California, USA - SS_1_D_1 metaG | ecosystem: Environmental > Aquatic > Non-marine Saline and Alkaline > Hypersaline >... | reverse complement strand
TTCCTCACGATCCTGTCCACTTCATACATGTAATGCTCACAATAGCGTTCTCTCCTCATACGTTGGAGGAGAGATTTGAGGGAGGCCTCCAACCTGGGAAGCCTCCCTACTTTACCGCTCAGCATCCCACCCCCATAGGTATAGTGGAGGACAGTGAAGTGGGGCCGGTTAGAATAGCATCCAATAGAGGCAGTGTGTGGGAAAACGGCCGGCCCCTGGGTATGTGGGGTGACGACCTCCAGCATTGATGCTTCCCAATAAAATTAGGTTGCTGGAGGCCGTCAATGTGAGTTGATGTCAGGGATAGCATCAATCCACCATATACATCATGCATATATAACATTTGCTACATGCATGGAGTGGAATTATATACATTTGCACAAATGATATTATATGCATTGGCATGCATTTATTACAGTAATGACTGGGGAACGGGAAAAGTGGACCACTATCAGGCTTAAAGATATTACAAGACACAAATTAAAAGTTGCAGCAGCGAAGGCTGATATGTCATATTCCGACTTCATAGAAATGTTGCTTAAAGAATATGGTTATCTCTCAGATAACGGTTCAGAAGACGATTAAGTCTCACATTATCGTTTTTCCCTTCAACCTTTCTCAACCCCTTTTTAGCCTTTTTTCTTACAGTTATTTCATCTTCCATCTTATCACTTCTCAGCCCCATTTGAACGGGGGCAGGCATCGAACCCCTACCCTCGTATATGCTGGTTAGCATGGAGAGGGGAGGGTGAATTTATTTATGATAGTGTGTATTTCACCGAATGGGGTATTATGAGGGTAAACCAAATTATAATTGTGGTTTTAGGCATGATATTATTATCAGGCCCAGCTCTGGCAGCAGGAAATACAACCGATGATGGATCGAGCGGGGATGCAGGGGCCATGGCCGCCTCAACAGTCTGCTGCTTGATCCTGATGGGTATCACAGGCTTTATCTTTCTTATTATTGTCCTTAAGATCCTTAGTAGATTCAAGAAGAAAAAGAAGAAAGAGGACAAAATAACCATCACGATCGACAAGTAGTCAATAACGGTCCCTATCTCTGCGATGGATCTCAGGATCAAACCCATAGTCCTGGGCAAGATCCTCAATGGTCCTATATTCTGATGGACTATGTGTCCTAACCGAACGGAGACCCATGAACCAGTATTCCACCCTCCAGAATGGAAACAGGTCCCTGGGAGACTGGACAACGATCGCCATGGACTCCGAGTCTCCCAGGTCCTCGAATACTACCCCTCTGAGATAGCCCGTATTGTCACCTCCACCTCATCACCGTAATCGGCCAGGAGGCGGTCGTATATCTCAGCAGGTATCGTTACGGCCACGGAGGTCCTACCCCGGGACCTGATCCTCTGGCGGAATGTGATAGTATCCGCCACCAGCATCCCAGAGAATGGGCAGTAGGGGTTATTTGGGCAATCGGCCCTGTGAGTGGCTTGGCTGCCCCGCTCACGCTCCATTTGTATGGAGGTATCGTTTAGCCGGGTGATCTCCAGGACCTCCCCACATAGTGGACATTTCATATTATCGCCTCACGAATCCGTCCACTCCCTCCAGGGAGTCCCATCTATCCAGGTCCGCCCCGTTGCGGATATCCCTCTCATACTCTCCGGCCAGTAGCCGGAGCTGGTCCACCTCCTCCAGTCTCCTGAGCTTGGCCAGGAGCTTATCGCCCTGGCCGTACCTGTCGTCCTTCTCCACCCAGGCTTTCCCCTGGGTGACTCTTATGGAGAATTCGGGCTCGTCTCCACTTCCACGGATCCCCAGATAATGGACCAGGTACTGAGGTTGTCTCACCATAACATCAGGGGCAACCCCTGAAGAGTCATGCACCATACAGCTCAGGTTCTCAACTCTTATCCTGTCGGATGCCATCCCGATGAGGGATACCACCCTATCTTTCAGATCTTCGGTATTCATCATATTGCCTCGACGTCCCCTTGGACGTTTCGCCGGGATTGCACCGGCTCATCAGGAGGCTTACCCATCAATCCCGTATTTTCGTTTCTCCATGATCTCCTTGATCTCGTGGTACCCGTCCCCGGGTTCGGGGGTGTATGAGGGCGTGGTCCGCCTCTTGTCATCGACGAACCTTAGGCCCTCTTGCTTCGCACACTCTTTCAGGGCCGTCTTGGCCCTGATATAATCCTCCCTAAATCCCCACCCCTTCGCCGAGGGTATCCAGTCGGCCCCGTAAGACTTCAGGACCTTCCTGCAATCATAAGTCTTGGGGCCGACCACAACGGCCCCACGCCTTACCCACAGCCTCGCTTTTCCTTCCTCGTTAACTACCTTCATGCTCTTTTTCTCCTGCCCCTTGGGACCCCTTGGCCCCTTGCGGGCAATACACCCAAAGCGTTGCAGGTATAAGTAGTTTTTGGTGGTTAGGGTGAGGGGATACCTACCATGGAAGGTTTCCCTCACGCACGGGCGGGTGTATTATGCCTACCCGTGTCTATCTCCTCAGATTCATCCCTCTCCCTTTCGGCCCTCTCCTTCAGCCACTCCTTTTTGACCGATCTAACATATTGATCAGTTACATCGAGGACCTTGATCAGGTCCACATTCCGGGGGTATTCGAGGGTATTGGCCGGCTGATGTATCTCCAGGATCGCCCGAATCAGATCCCGCTTGGTGACCCCTCCATCCTCTTCGGATAAATTCTCTCTGTCGTCCTCGGCCCTCTTATCAGCTTTCGTTTCGATTTCATCAAGCCACTTTCGGAGTTCTGAACGGACTTCGGAGGACCGAAACTTTGACAGGTGATCGAAAACGTCCCTGATAGTCAGCTGTCTGGCCTTCTCTTTCCCATTCACCATTTCGATTATTTCAGGGAGGTCCATCCGAAAGGAACCGATATCAAGGGTGTCGAAAGGCAATGTAGTTCTGTCCTTACTGGTCAGCTTGAGCCTGTCAATTATAGGATCGTCCTCATGTCCTCCCTGGTAGATTTCACAGATAAATTTTTTCGGTTTATGAAACCGATATTTTGCCAGGTCCCTCATGGTGGGGAGGACCGAGCCCTTCACCCGTTGATCTATCCAGATGGTGGCCAGGCCAAACTTCCGGGACAGCTTAACGAATTGTTCCCACTGCCCCACCTCCTTCCGTCTGGTGGACGCCCCAGAACTGCCGAATATCCCTGCCTCGTCCAGGATGAGCAGGCCATGATTAACGTCTATCATAGCTCTCAGGAGTTCCCGGAGAGAGTTACAGAACCTATAACCCTTGACTGGTCTGGTGTTCCTGATGTTGGATATGATCTGGATACCCGGCCGTTTCTTCATAGCCTCCTCAGCCAGTCTCAGGCTCCAATCAGTTTTACCGCTTCCCATACGTCCGGACACTATGGTCAAGGTCCCAGGGTCGTGGTAGGACATTAACCGAAGACCTCCTCCGTGCTGCTCAGGTTCCTCTTGGAGTGTCCGGAGGCAAGCCCCAGCTTCGATATGTCATGTCTGACCTCTTTTTTGAACCGCATAAACTCCTTGATTTTGTAATCCCGTTCCAGCTTCTCCAGTTCCTCCAGGAGGAGTTCATGTTTACGCCTCTCGATCTTCAGGGATTTGAGCTGTAACTTCACCCTGGCCATCAGCCCCTCGATCTTTTTGATAAGCCGGTTCTTCTTATCCAGCTTCTTCTGGGTCTGTTCCTTCATGTAGAGTATGTCCAGATAACCATCTGCCTCATTGACCCCTCCGAGCTTAACCCCTGTCTGTTCCTCAATCCCTTCTAATGTATTAGCCGCCAGTGCCCATTCTGCTCCAGCATCACCTTGATTACTCATGAATATAAGCCTCCTTCTTCAGTTGCCTTTTAACCCGAGGTTCTACGAACTCCACCAGATCCTTGTCAGAATGTCTATAAACATTCATCTCCCGGAGTATATCGAACGCTATCTCACTGGCCCTCTGTTCTGTATCATACATATAAACGGCCAGCTGCCTCTCAAGCTGTGGCAGTCTCTTCTTCAGCTTGAGCCACAGCTCCAGACGAGTCCAGAATGACAAATTGGAAAACCGGGGATCGTGCGGAAAATATATTATTTCCTCTTCGAGGTCGATCTTGTCACAGATATAGATCCTCTCCCCGGGAGAGAACGGTGTGCCCTTCTTCTTGTAATCCCTCCAGATATCTGGAGGTATGGACCACATGGACACCTGGGTGTCGTGAGAGGACATATCCTTATCAAACTCATCGCCCTCCAGTGCCACCTCGATCACGGTGTAAGCCTCCCTATCGATCTGTCTCACGGCCCACATATACCAGGCTGGCACGGAGATAAACCCGAGTAACGCCACCCAGCCGAACCAGTGGATCAACAGGTAGAACCCCAACCCCACCAGTCCGATGATGGCCAGGAACCGTAGCTTACGCTTAGAGTTCTTCAGCCCATGCTTGACGTCCTCATAGACCACATTGGACCTGTAAACTCTCTGAGCACTTTCCCCCTCCGGATAGGGCTGCCTCGGCATTTCTTCATCCTCTCTCATATCTGCCTCACCCCCTGCCTGTCACGCCATGCCCGAACACCCTTCCACACTACGGGGATGGAGATCAGGCTTGCGATCACCACACCGGCAGCGGCCTTCAGCCTCGCCTTGTTCAGGTCCGATACGGTGAACTGTTCCTTTTCAGGGTTCATGAATTCATCATCGAACCCGACAGCCTGATGGTTTATGATCAGGTTGCCGAATGTGTAGGATCTGTTCGCCACCTTCACCTTGACAACCGCCTGGGATATCCGGGAAGCGTCCCAGGAGAGATTCGTATATTGCCCCTCAAGTGTGGAGTTGAACCTCTCCCTCCCGTTGATCTCAACAGAATAAGGGTCTGAATCGTTCCCATAAATGAGGATTTGCCATTGATCATATACAACCACTACCTCAGATCCCGGCTCAGCCCACAAGTTGAGGACCTTGTTAGCCCTGTTCTGTGTCAGGATATGAGGTGAATGGGGGGGGTTAACCTCCGGGGAGAGGGGACCCCCCCTCGGGACCTCAGCCCCGGAGGAGGACAAAACGAACAACATCCCTAATCCTATGATTGATATGACCAATAGAGACCATATCAGATAAAACTCCAATCTCTCGGTTCCAGTAGGGGGGGTTTTACGATACATATTTACCATTCCATGCGATTATTATAACCCTTCCATGGAAGGGTTACCTTTTCCTCCTCCTTCCGCTCTTTTTTCTTCTGCCTGTTCTCCTTTTCTTCTTAGCAGATCCCTTAGTCCCTCGCTTAGCCCCTCGTTTCCTGGCCTTTGTAGATGTGCGATCATCGGTGTGACGGTAGAGACCAACCCCAGTTCTGCCGCCCCGTTTCCGGGAACTGTAGCCCTTGCTTCTTGTTCTCTTATCCCGAGAATTGGAATACTTTGAGAAGTTTCCATGTCCCCGGTGATAATACTCGCCAGATCCTCGCCCCTTCCTGTTAGGGTCCCTTGCAAAATATGTCAATGGTCCTACCATTCTATCTTCTCCTTTTGTTCTTATATTTTCGATAGTTTGTCCTTTTACGGTTAGAAGCGGAAAAACTATTGATCGGGAAGAACGAATCAAAACTCTCACCTATCGGGAGAGGGGACACGATCAGGGCAGTGACCAGGATCAGGACACCTCCCAAGGCCATCCCGACCTTATGGCACTTGTATGTGGTTATTTTTTGCATATATGGAACCCATACAGTTCCAGTGGTGTTACTATAAGTAGTAGTGGTTTCTGTCTCTTCATAATATTCCGGATGCCACTGGTGAGAGGAATAAATAGAATAACCTGCCGGGATGTTGTAATCGGCAATTACCCATCTAACAGAGAGGTGCACATAATGGTTATCATAGTCTGGCCACGTTTGATCATAATTATATCGCTCATCGGAGAATGTGAGATTCATATACGTCCCCCCGGGGAGTTTAACAGCTTGTCCGTGTGCATCCAGTAGGGGAGTTTCCCCCCCCACCAGTTCTTCGTTATACAGCGTTCCTGTCACTGGTGTGTCAATGCAAAGTCCCTTCTTATCCCAATAGTTCCCCAATACGTCCCTTTCTACTACGTATATATGCTCCAGTTCGACGTTTGCGGCATCAGGACCGATTACGGGTATGTGTATATATGCTCGGAAATCATATATCCCATTAGCCTGGAGAACATCTGGACGATACCAGAAGTTGAATATTATCTTGTTATTTGTGTATAAAGTCTCCGACGGTATAACAAGGTCAGTATAACCATCAACATCATAAGTCACGGACAAACTGCTATCATCCCCGCCACTCCACGCTACCGGGCCTATATCACAGAAGTTTGTTGCATCAGTTGAATTAAAGTCCTTATATGGCACATACGACACGGAAGTTGTGGTGTTCTCCTCTGTCACCACATCCTCTGTCCTCATCAGGCCAGCAGTCTCTATCATCTCCAGCCTTTCGGCCAGCCACATAGGACCCACAACCACCAGCAGGATCAGGCAAAGAGAGAACACTCCGGCCATTAATCGGGATCTCACCGTATCATCTCCAGAGGTTGATTACGGTTCCATGATCCCCAAGCGTTGAAGGCGAACACCATGAGGAGCAGGATCAGAGAGATCACCCAAAGATACCCCTGCCAGTCATACACCCCTGCACATGCGGCAGTGATAAGGCTGGAGGCTATGGGGAGATGTGTGGAAATAATCCAATACAAGAGTGAGCCAGATCCAAGACCAATAGCCACAGCCCCCAGCCAGTGGGGTTTGGGTGGTGTCATCCAGGAGTATAGCATGCAGCTAAATGCCCATGCTAAGCCGAAGATGATCGTAAAACTGATGATCTCAGGTAGCGAGAACGATACAACCTGATCGAGGTTGAGAGTTGTCCATATTCCTCCAATTCCGGACATGATTATTTTCCTCCAAATCCAATGAACCCGAATATCTTATCCAGCCACCTGTCCACGATACCAGGGTTATTCTCCTGGATAGGATTCCACCAAGGTGTGGACACAAATCCCACTATGATCAACATTACACCCAGGATCCCCGCACCCCACTGCATGGCCACATACTGATTTATCTCTGTCTCATCGGGATTCTCATACCACATGCTCCACTCGACTGTATCACCTGTCTGCCAATCACCATCATTATTGCGGATCATGACTGATATATTGGTATCCTCCCCACGTTCCGCTTTAACCTCCATAACATCCAATGCTGTATAGTTCCAGTATCCAGTGACAGGGCTGGACACATCCATGGTTCGCCCCAGCTCGTATTCATAGCCTACATCAGTGATCCAGTAACCCTCGTATAGATCAGGGTCGTAATAGATATCGTATGAGTAGAAGAAAATGTCGAAGTTACCTGTCAGATTATACATGTATTTGATGGACATGATATTATCATTCAGTAGGTCGTTGAGTGTGAGGTTAAGGAAGAACCACAGCCTATCCCCATTCGTGCAGCTAAACACCACCGTGTCGTTCTGGTCCTCTACATACAGGTTACTCAATGGTTGCATCCCATTATCATCCTCTACCATTACCTTAGCGAAGCCCCCCTCCACCTGTTGGTTCGCCATCTCGTCCTCTTCCACCTCCACCCATTCGTTGGGCACTGTGAGCCCCTCCCAGGAATATACTACGTGGAGGATTAAAGGGACTATGAAGAGCAGGAGAACTAAAGAGAGGGTCATCATCATTATCTCTCGTTTCCTCTTAGCACTCCATGTTTTCTTTGTGAACTTCATGATACCGCCTTCTCTACCAGGTTCTTCCCCTTGATGATCCAGGTCCCTGCAAGCATCAGCAGGGAACCTAACGCTACTTTTGATGTGGCTGGCTGTGGGAACTCTCCCTTTGTGATCATGTTCCATATCATAGTGTGGTAATCCAGGAGGAACATACCTAACAGTGTGAGGAATATACCGAACACCACGATCCTTCTTCCAGTGACTTTCAGAATCTTTACCTGGACGATATTATCACCCCACGAATGGAATTAGGTCCAATACATACTTGTAAACGTCGAGAGCTGTGAAGATTAGCCTGATAATGGCCACCCACAGGAAGCACACTATTACACCCTTTATCAGGACCCATGTCATCCATACAGGGCTATCCTCGATATAATCGGGGACCTCCTCAAAGTCGCCCTGCGTTATTTCCCCCTCCTGTGCCTCTTGGGCCCCTTCTGTCTGCCAGTTAATAATGAAACGATAGAACGTTTGATCGACTATATTGTTGAGAACCACCAGTTTATTGTATATCCATTCCAGGATACTGTCAATAAACCCTACGATCCTCACAACGAACTCCTCAAATACCAACCGAGGTAGGTCCAGGATATAGTCCTTGATATCACTCAGAGAGATATCCTTGAGCTTGTCCACCTCATCCTTTACACTATTCTCTGGGTTAAAATAAAAGGAACCCCCCAGCACCGGGGACAATAAAGCGAATACAGCCAGTGCCATGAGGGGGTTCATCGAACACCTACCTCACTTCACAAATGCGATAGGTTTGTTGTTGCTCGCATCAGTGATAGCGTTGTAGATCCAAACGCCTACGCACAGGCCTACACCGATGACGAGTATCCATCCGTAGAGTCCCAGGTGACCGTAGAGGGCCGCAGTCAAGAACTTCCACGTGTCAGTGAACACCATGGTGATACTACCCAGGATACCCCCGGTAGATCCCACAGTGGCTACTCTGGTCAGACTCACGGCCCCACTCCCTGAGGAATACAGGAAGGCAGCCCCTGCTCCGAAGATCAAGAATATGATCAGGAAGCCTATTATTAACGCCGACATGTTTATCTCCTCCTTTTCTTTGATTCGCCCCACGGGTTCCAGTAGGGTGTGCTCGCAAATCCGAACAGCAAGAAGACCAAACCGAATATGGTGGCCGCACCGTTCAATATCTGGAGATTGCTGAACGAATAGACATTGCCGTTCTCTCCAGTGGCTATCTGAAACTGGACAGTATCGCCCACAGTCAGATAGTTATCACTATCGTATCCCTCTATTACGATCTGGAAATACACCTCATCGGTGGCCGCAGGGTTTAGGTCATTGACCAGTTCCAACGCCTTTGTGGGTGTGATATTCCAGTTCATGGTCTCTGACTCGTTGTTTATGTGGTTTACACTGTAAGCCTCCACAGATGTGAGGGTCACACCGTCCCACTTGACAGCGTTCACAGTCAGCTTGAGCTCGTTAGAACAGTTTGTCTTGAACCTGACTACTGAGAACTTCGAGTTCAGAAGATCGTCTGTGGTCATGTTCCAGTTCAGAACCAGCTTGTTGTTTGAGCCTGTCCCAACGACAGTCACCTGGTCCCACTCGCCGGTAACGTCCCATGTGGGAGTTTCCTGAGTAACAGTGGTCCCATTGTATGAGGCATATCTATGCTCATCATCATCGTCCAGGATAGGACCGTCGTAGAAGTCAGTGGTATTCTCTACCTGGGAGTATTCGACAGTTCCCGACAAAAACGAATTGAACGAATTTGCCGCCCATATTCCAGCGGGGAGCCCAACCGTTATCAGGAGCAGGGCTCCCACCATCAGCCAGATTTGTAGTTTTCTTTGATCTTTTTTGGTTCTCCTGACCAATTCAATCACCTCACTCGTCCCCTGGACTGATCCAGTCCTGGAACGTATCGAGAGCATCATCTACCCCGGTGTATAACCGCACCATGAGTAGTATGACTATGACAACGAACGCAGCGATAATCGGGCCTGCCCAACCGTGGAGGGTGTCAGCCCATGACTCCCATATAGAAGCCAACGCCTTGAACGGGGATAACAGGATGTCTACGAACATTTGGAGAACATCAGGTATCCAGGAAAAAAGAGACGTTATCAATCCTTCTATTGCCTCTGTAAAAGTTGAATTATCATCTTCTTCTGTCGCATGGCTTATATCTACCTCATAGGCCATGACTTGAGGGGTGAAGGAGAAGAACATCACCCCGACCAGCATCAGCAGAGCTATTACTATGGATATACGAAGAAACTTAACCATGCGTCAAACCTCCGGAGTCTGAGTTTTGCATGGTTAATAAGATATATGGTTTAAGTTAATAATATTTAGTGCAATATCTTGCACCTGTTAACAATATTTGTTAACATCGGGCAGGTATGTTACTAATCTCACGGAATTGGGCTTTGTAGTAATAAAACTGTCTCCGAGATATCCCCCACTCCTGGATGATCTCCTGATCCTGATAGCCCTCCTCCTGATATTCACGATATAACCGGTATAACGCCACTACCGTTATATTACTCATGTATGTCCTTCACCTCCGAATGTTGGACATGAACCAGGGCTTCCCCGATTATGATTAATGACATGATTAAAAGGAAGCCCTTAACTGAATAAGGATCTGAATTGATACACTTCGTCAGATGACCTATTAACCATTTCAGATATTTATTCAATCTCTCACCTCCGGTCCAATAACGGACGGTTTTGGAACACTATACGGCTCAATAGCCAGTTTCTCCAATTCGGAGAGGGAGGGTTTTTGACCGAGTTTCTCCATCCGTGCGATTCTCTTCATCTCATCATCCAATAGAACCTCTAAGATATCCATGAATGAGGGTTCTCCATCCTCATAGGCATAATAGAGCTGAATAACCTCCAGATTGTGCCTCATCTCCTCATCAATTTCTAATATCAATCGTATTCCTCCTTCAATATCCTCACAACAGAACCTTTTCCAATCCCTACCTCATGAGCGATCCTATTCATACTCATACCTTCCTCTCTAAGCCTCCGGACCTTAACGACCTTAGCCCCGTTGACCTTGGGCCTTCCAATGTGTTTTTTCTGTCTCCTGGCCCTCTCTATCCCAGCCTTGGTTCTCTCTCTTATCATATCCCTCTCGAACTCAGCGAAGGCCCCGAGAATCTGGAACAAGAGCTTTCCCTGGCTGCTTCCAATATCTATGTCCTGATCAGTGAATGATAGCCCTACGTTATACTCCCCGAGCTTCCCAGCTATCTCTAATAGATCCTGCAAGGACCTTGCAATCCGGTCTATCTTTACAGCTATCACCATGTTGAAATGGCCTCTCCTGGCCCTCTTCAACATCTTCTCCAATCCTGGACGGTTACGCTTACCTCCGCTTTCAGTATCCTCATATATTGCGAAGATATCATACCCTCTCTGTGTTGCGAACTCCTCCAGCCTGATCTTTTGATTTTCATTGTTTTGATGGTCTGTTGAGACCCTCATATAACCCGCAACCTTCATATACTATCATTCCTCCCTCTGTCCGTTTTGTTCGAGTTTTTGGACATGGATATATGTATTATGCGGTATGAAAAACCATTACACTTTAGCATTCTCTCCCTCCGTTTCCGTATCCGGCCCAAGTCGGTCAGCGAGTCTCTCCAGCTTGTGTTCCCTCTTATTCTTGTAGAGTGGAGGATAAGAGTGAAGAAGATCGTTCAAGATCACTTTCATTTGTTCAATCATAATCTCTACATCTACCATCTCCTCTACCAGATTCTCCTGTTCACGGAGGATTCCGTTCCTGTCACTTTTCCTGATCGCCTGGATTAGTTCGGCCGCCTCCTCAATAACCATGTCCATTTGTGCTCCTATTCCCCAGGTCCTGTAAGCTTTTCTGTAAAGCTCTTCATTCATTGTCCTCTTCCTCCCGATCTTGGTCATTGCCTGTGAGTTTAAGGAGCATTTCCACCTTTCCGGCTTTCCTAATCAGGTTATAATCCTCCTTGGGGATCGTGATATTTAACTCCGATTTCCCATCGTCATTCTCATCCTCTATTATCAGATCATAAGACAGGAACCTTGTTATCATTCCGATTCCTCCTTGTCCTCTCCCTCCCGGTCTCGGATTTCCTGTAATCTATAATAGGCTTGTTTCCAAGCGTGGCTCCCACGGGGATAATGTTCTATACCAAACAGGACAGATTCTAACGCCTGTTTTTCCGTTGGTGGTTTCATCTGTCCGTCCTCCTGGTCCAGTTCCCGGTATTTCGGGGGAGTAGTATATCCTCCTTCTACGATCTTTCCACATTTATCACACATGAAAGTTTCTGGCCCCTCTGGTGGTTGCCCGTAATACCTTAACTTTCCTCCACACTCGCAATCATAATTACTCATCTATTCGTCCTCCTTCTCCCGGAGTCGGTTAAGCTCGCTTTGCATCCATTCCAACAACTCGGCTATCTCCCCGCAATCCTTGTGATCCAAGTCAGGACAGTGCCGATCCTCCATCTTCCCAAGTGCTCTTATCCAGTATTCTACTCTGTCATTCATCTCAAACCCTTCCCTTCAATATTCTTTTGATCTCCAGTAACTTCTCCCTTCTCCTACGATTTAGTTTCTTTAGACGATCTATCTCCCTCCTATCCTCCGGAACCCTCGCCTGACGCTTCTTTTTGGATCGATCGAAATCTCGCTCCAACATCGCATACTTGACCTGTAAAGCACACAAGGGACAATAAGGACAACCCGAACCATCCCACTCTATCGGCTCATGACCGTCATTACACTTGGCCATCAGAAGTCCTCCACTTCATCGGGTGTTCTTTCTGTCTCGCATTCCGCACAGTAATACATATCGGGTTCAGTCTCTGGCATCCATGCCCTGCACTGATAGGCACGAATGGCAGTAACCCCTCCACCACACTGACTGCAAACCTTCATTCCGATCCCTCCCTGTCCTTCTCTGGTGCATCTCGGACAAACATCTTCCAGAGCTGTTCCCTGGCCCAGGGACTGAAGGGTTCCAACATGGAATCCATCAGATCACCACCATGGTGAGGACCATCAGGGCCGCCAGATAGCCGGCTATCAAGCCAGTCCCCAAACCGTTCCTGTATTCCAGGCACATCGGACAGCCGCACTGTGGGCAGGTCATGCCATCGCCTCCTCCAGATCGTCCCCGTAGAGCCACTCAGGGCCCATCTCAGGGATTATCGGCTTGTAGTGGTCCATCGCCTTCGGCATGTGGTAAACGTTCCTGACGCAATACACACAGGGCCTCGACAGCGATGATCTCTGATCATACTTGCACCCGTCACAGGTTTTCACATTCTCTTTCATGCTGACGCTCTCCTCTTCTTCTTCCAATACTCGTTGAATTCTTGGGCATCGCCGAAGAATTCGACCCAATCTGACTTCGTTCTCAATTTCATCCTCATGCTACTACCTCCACCGATACCATTTCGTCCTCATCAGCTACCAGTGGCACATTCTGGGTCCTGGTGGCCCCATCGAGGACCTTCACCGCCAGATGCACATCCTGGGGCTTTACCTCTTCACTGAGCCTGGACCTTGCTGATGCCTCTGATAACCTGTATAATGCCTCGATCTTCCTGGGATCGTTCCCACACCGCCAGACCTGGAGGGCCCCTCTCCCTTCCATCTCCCCCATGGCCTTCTCTGTCCACATTGGATTTATTGTTCTGGCGTGATAGATGTATTTCTTAATCATGTGTAGATCCCAGGCTAAGGACAAAGACTCGTCTCTCATCCTCGTTCTATTCATCCTCTTCAGGATGCTCTTCATAATCCGTTCTTCTTCACTCTTGGTTACGTAGTATTCCAGGTCTATGCGGGATCTGATGGCACTACTCAGGGAGTTTTGATCCTTGAAACTGATGGTGGGGTCGAACTCCTCCTCCTCAGGGTTGGACACGAGGAACACTGTTGTCCGGGCCTTGAGCACAGCCGATATGCCGCCCTTATTGATAGGGACCTCCCCAGACTCCATCGCCTCCCTGAGATTGTCCCTGTCCTCCTCACAGAGTTTGTCGACTTCGTCAACCCATGCATGCCCCCGATCGGCCTTCGCCAGGACTCCAGCTCGTAAGGTATACTGGTCACCACTGAACTGGTCCTTCACCACTGCCCCCACCAGACCGACACCGCTGGTAGATTTTCCGCTTGCCCTCTTACCACGTGGGGCCAATCTCATAGCCCCTGCTACAAGCCGGGACTTCCCTGTTCCTGGGTCACCTATCAGGTGCACATGGATCTCTCCACGCTGATAGCCTCCATCTATCTGCTCACCTGATACACCCCCGAATAATGCCAGGGCCAGGCCTGTCCTCACGCTATCGAATCCGTGGATGGTCGGAGCTATGGACTCCTTGACCATACCTAAAGCCTCTGGTGCTTTGTCCTCGAACAGTTCAATATCTGTTGAAGTAACACGGAGATCCTCTTTTTCTGTATTGTCCATGTGAATGATATGGAGATATGGCTCTCCCCTGTCCTTCCGGACACCGTTCTGAGATCCTCTTGATCTCTGCTTGTATATGGCTGAAACTGTTACCCTCTCTCCAGCCTCTGGTCGTTTGCGTAGGTCGGTAACGATTTCGCCCTCCAGTATCCCTCTCAGTTTCTCAGGGCTGCCTACCAATTCCATATCATGGATATCCTCTATCTCCAGCTCCATGTAGTCCATCCAAACTGTCTTCTCTGGCTGTTGGACGAACCTCGTCTGGTTCAGATTCTTCCCACAGCCCCCCTCATCCTTGGGGCACTGGTAAGGTCCCTCAATCCTTCCATCATGGGCATAGGTCAATACCTCGAATCCGCATGATGTGCATTTGTCACAGGACACCTGGACCCTCTGGTTAGGGGGTGTCCTCACATTGATCACACCACGGAGCTGGACCAGCCTCCCTATATCGGACGCATTTAACTCTGAGATTGAAGAGGTCGATGGCAAATTGAAGACCCTAATAAACGGGGATTGAAAGATATCTCCATGTATCTCTTCTAACATCCTGCAAAGGACCATACCACCCTGATCCATTACCTTATCAGGATAGTCTATCATATCCTGAGCCAGATCAGGCTCTTTCATCATTATATCCTCATAATCCAGATGGATTGATGCGTAAGGACCCCGTCTTTTGACACTCTTCTCCAGGTCCATATCCTTGAAGAATCTCTCCCAATCTGTCCCCGTCTCTATGTCTATCATGCCCTGGCCTCCTTGGGTTTATCATCAATGATCTGATAGAGCTGTCCGTATGTCACTTGGATATCCCGATCCTGATACCACTGGATTGGGTCATGGGGCCTTCTCTTTGCCATGTGCTCAATATACGAATAAGGATTTGTGGCCCATGACAATCTCGCCCGGTTCCTCTTCCATCTCTCCTGTATGGAGAGGCAGAACTTGTCAAGGAGGCCCAGGATGTCCAGTTTAATTTTTTCCTCTCTCTCCTCGATCTCAGATAACTGCTTATCAATCTCCTTGACTCTCTCAGTCTTGTATCTGAGAATATCGTCCCTCTCCTTCTCGAGCTTCTCTCTTTCCGCCTTATGGAGATCCTTGTAGTTCTCCACGTAATACTCCAGTCCCGTCATGAAGACCTCTCTCCTGTTTAGATTCAGGGATTTAATGAGATCGATGATATCCTTCGGGATTCTAATGGAAATGGGCTCTGTGCTGCTCATATCCTCCCTCCAGAGGAGAACCTTCTTATAACAGAACCAACACCGAACCACACTGAAAGGGAGGGCTGTAATACACTACACCCTTGTAATACACTACACCCCCCCCCTTCAAAAAGACCTGAGCCGGCCTTATTGGCTATAAAAGCTTTTCCCTTTAGCATGTTGCATCCCTCTGATTCTGATATCTGTAAAATTGGTCTAACAATGAATCCATGAATTCATCAAAAATCGGGGTATTATCGGCAATTCTGGACCCTTGGAACTCGCTTAGAATCCCGTCGGGAGCACTTTCCTTTTTTTCCGGCCTCTGGCTCATCATATCATCCTCCTAATTTTTTCATGTTTTACGCATTCCCTGTTTTACCTTATGTCTATTGTAAAAATGTGATACGGCATCGGCTGCTTTATCGAGATCCCCGAGCTTGATCCCGAGATATTTGATGGTCACCCTGGTGTCGCTGTGACCTAAGAACTCCCCGATACTCTCCAGGGGAATCCCATTCTCCCATGCTGTCCTCCCCCATGTCCTCCGGAGGTCGTGGTAAGTCCACTGCACATCAGATTTATCCACGATCTGGAGGTTAATCCTCCTGGCATTGCTCTCTGATAGCCTCCTACACTTGGGACCTATTATCAGATACGGAGAATCAGCTCTATTCCAAGTATCCCGGAGCTCCATGTATTCCTCCAGGACATGCCTGGTATCAGGAGAGAACGGGACAGTTCTCCTCTTGTGACTCTTACCCGTCAGATCCATGTAGGGCTCATGGATATCGGAGAGTTTCAGTCTCATGATCTCCACTCGCCTGCATGCCTGATATAGCCCCAGATGGACGATTAACCTTTCCCTGGGGTCTAATTCAGCAGATAATAGCTGCTCAATTTCCTTCTCATTGAGCCAGTTAACATGGATCCTGATATCCTGCGGATCTCTCCAACGGATCTCACGGACGATATAATTTCGATTGAATGATAGGAACTTACTGATCACGGCCCTGTAATATTTCTGGTTCCTCACCCCTCCTCCAATGTTATCCAGCAGCTCATAGATATGATCCTCTTCAACGTCTGCTGGCTTGATATCCCCCCATAAACCGAAGGACTTCCTCACGATCCTGTCCACTTCATACATGTAATGCTCACAATAGCGTTCTCTCCTCATACGTTGGAGGAGAGATTTGAGGGAGGCCTCCAACCTGGGAAGCCTCCCTACTTTACCGCTCAGC
>Ga0180433_10005697_pt1 | contig 16680 bp, 15 predicted proteins | sample SS_ome_8_FD_132980 | JGI IMG/M metagenome (GOLD analysis project Ga0180433, IMG submission 132980) | Hypersaline lake sediment archaeal communities from the Salton Sea, California, USA - SS_1_D_1 metaG | ecosystem: Environmental > Aquatic > Non-marine Saline and Alkaline > Hypersaline >... | reverse complement strand
GCCTTAAATCTTCTAAAACAAGAGCCTACAAAAGCTGGTATCAGAAGAAAAAGATTAAGAGCAGGATGGGACGATAAATTCCTCAGGAGTGTCGTAACCTAAATTTTAATGCGTTTTCCCTGTCCCTCCACTGGACGGATACCAAACTTATGCATTTTTAAACTTAAACGACTATATATGTAGCCAAAAGTTACTTTCGGTGCACAAGGTCGTCCTTGCGCAAAACTCCATGCTTGTTCACAAGACGATAAACCCAATCCTCGTTGTTCTCACGCATCAAACGATCACAACCAAGCGCAATACCCCTCAACGCCCCATGCCTCATAATCATTAAACGCGTATACTCAGAACTCGTAGGATAAAAGGTACTGCGCGGCCCGTCAATCGGAGAAATGTAATTTTGAAAAAAATGAATCGAGGCAGAACACGCTTTTTGCGCTAACCCCGATTTTATAGCCACAGGGGCCAAAATCTGCTTTTTTTCTGTTAAGCGTTTGTCAATTCCCCAAGGTTCATGCGCGCTTTCTGAGAAATTGGCCAAAAAATATAAGAAAAAGAGGCTAATGTTGATCATTGACTAGACGATTAATCGATAAAACTGAAGAATACAAAACAGAAGTCAAGGGTACGGATTTTAAAAATTATGTTCAATCGATTTATCGAAAAAATATCAGGTGAGCTCGAATTGGAACATCCACCCACTCCAGATCATAGCGGCCAATACCAACTGATTTTAGAGCCAAATTTGGAAATCTACTTGAGAGAAAACCCAGCAACTGGCATCACATTGTTTGCCACGCTTGCCCCCTTGCCAGAAAAGGGACTAGAAGAGTATTTGATGCAGGCAATGAGTGCAAATTTATTTGGAAGAGAGACCGGACATAGTGCTTTGGGGTGTGACCAAGAGGGCAAAAAGGTCACTTTACGGCGTACTTTACCGCCTGAGGCAACGTACCAGCAGTTTTATGAAGCGCTCGAAGATTTTGCAAATTATGCCGAGTCGTGGCGAGAAGATACAAAAAAATTTTTGGTAGAGGACTAAAGGAATCACATGACGGCCAAGTTTATTGCCGAAGAAGGAGCTCTCAAAGGGCTCGTGCTCGAGTTGAAAGCAGCAGATCAATGGGTCATTGGTAGAGACATTGACCAATGCGATCTGCTGATTGAAGATCCAAGTGTTTCGCGCTCACATCTGATCTGTCGCAAGACAGAGCAAGGCTACGAAATTGAAAATTTGAGCCAGACCCACCCCGTGCTCGTCAACGATGCAGAAATTGAAAAATTTTACCTTCTAGAAGATCACGACCATCTAAAAATCGGGGCCACAACCTTTTTATTTGTAGAAGATGCTCCCGAATTAACAGATGCACTTACCCCCGAACCAATCGAGCACGAAACAATCTACTCAGATGACGAGACAGAAGAGGAAAAAGAGGTCCATTTTGATCTTTCCGAATCAGCACGTTTTATTCTTAAAGTGATCGCAGGGCCCAATACAGGGGCAGAATTTGCCCTCGAGCCCGGCAACCGCTACTACATTGGTACAGATAGCGCCCAAGCAGATATTATCTTTCATGATCTAAGCGTCTCCTCCAGACACGCTGCCCTAGAAATTGGCGAAGATGGCCACATCACCATCGAAGATCTCCAGAGCAGAAATGGCGTAATGATCGACCGCGAGCGCATTATCGATCAAAAAACACTCTTGCCCAATAGCGTCGTCTTTATTGGCACAACCTCCTTTTTGGTTTTGGATCGAGAAGCCGAGTCACAAACAATCATGGCTCCAATCTTTGAACCCAAATTTTCAGAGCAGAAAGAGGAAACAGAGGGGGCCCAAGTTATCCCATCTGTTGCAGAAGAGCCAAAAGAAGAGCAAGAGATCCCCGTTGCCCCAACCAATAAGGCCAAGTGGGTTCTAGCTTCAATCGCAGGAGGGGTACTTCTCTTGCTGCTTGTGGGGATCTTCTCCTTGTTTAGCGTCAAAGAGGTCGACCAGCCTCCCAAAGATTACGTCGCCCTCTTGCAGGAAACAGTCGGCACCTTTCCAGGGGTCAAATTTACCTTTAATGAGGCCACAGGCAAATTGTTTCTCGTAGGACATGTGCTCTCTGGTGTCGAAAAAAATGAATTGTTACACAGCCTACAGGGCCTGACCTTTATCCAAGGACTAGACGATAATGTGGTCAATGATGAGGCCGTTTGGCAGCAGATGAATCTTTTGCTCTCCAAACATTCAGACTTTAGGGGCGTAAGCATGCACGCTTCAAAGCCAGGGCAATTTGTGCTGACGGGCTACCTACAAACAGAGGAGCAAGCAAGTAGTCTAACTGACTATATAAACGTCCATTTTAACTACTTGTCGCTACTTGAGAACCGCGTGGTTGTAGAGCAAGTGCTCTTTGATCAAATTAAAGCTGATCTGCAAAAGAGCCGCTTTAGTGCCGTTAAAGCAGCCTTTTCCAATGGAGAGCTCGTTCTTACTGGTTATGTAAATAATGCCGATGAGGAGAGGTTTAACTCCCTTTTGGCATCGTTTGAAAAGATGAATGGAGTGCGCTACTTGAAAAACTTTGTTGTGGCCGTCTCCCCAGAACAAGGAGTCATTGATTTAAATCGCCGCTTTCCAAACAAGTATTTGGTAACAGGATACTCTACACGCGGAGATGTAACGGTAAATGTTGTGATCAATGGATGTATTTTAATGCGCGGCGATCTGTTGGATGGAATGACAATTACAAGCATTCAGTCTGACACAGTTTTTCTTGAGAAGGATGGGATTCGTTACAAGCTAAGGTTCAACAACCAACGCTGCTTTATTTAGAGCAAGAAAAAGCGCTCGACATGAAGTGAGTCGCTGCGTTATATGGATATACAATAACTAAGGAGCTTTGATGTTCGAAATGAATGCAAACAAGAAAACACCCTTGCCTGAGTATGAATATGATATGGAAGTGGACCTAAAAGATCCCACCAAGCTGCGCGCCATGAAAGAGAAAGTGGAGACGCGGATTCATCAACTTAAAGAGCTTTTGCGAGATGGTGGTGACAAGCAGTTGTTTGATCAGTCGCAAACATTATTGCATGGTTATTTGGCGATGCAAAAAGTAATGCAGCGCTGCAATCGCAAGATGTTTTAATCAGGAGACAATATGAGTTCAGTACCTAGTTTTAATTTTAAGGATATGATCAGCAGCTTGTCGCAACACGTGCAAGGTGTGAAAGATCAGTTGGCACTACTTCAGGATACATCATCTGGAACTGTGAACTTGGGAACGATGTTTACAATGCAGTTTAAGATGCAGGTGATGTCTCAGTTTACAGAGGCGGTTTCCAATACGCTCAGTGCTGTGCACAATGAGATGGTTACCATGGCACGCGCCACAAAGGGTCAGTAACATAAAGGTATAAATAGATGAGTACATTACAAGAATTTAAAGAAGATCTTGCCCTATTTGTAGAGGGAGGCCTATTGGCCATTAAGCAGGGAGATGAGCTGGGTGCCAAAAAGCTTTTTAATGCTGCTGCAATTTTAGATCCAGAGGGCGGTCAGCACCAGATGGGGTATGGTTTGATTGCCTTGCACAAAATGGAGCTGCCGGAAGCCAAAAACAACTTTGAAGAGCTGATAAAATTAGACAAAACCAATTGGCGCGCACAATCATTTTTGGCCTTTGCCCATATGTTATCTGTCTTTGAAGAGGAAGCAAGCCCAGAAAATCAACAAGCCTCTTTAGAAAAGGCTGCATCGCTTGCCACAGAAGTACTTGAAAAAAGTGATAGCGACCAGACGCGTCAAGTGGCTCAATCCATCATTGATTGGCAGCTCTCTTTACAAGCTGAAGGAGCAAAAAAGCGAGGCCCTGCAGGCTAAGTTTTTTCATCTAAATTTTAAACCGTCATAAGGAGTACAATGGCAGATATACCAGATATGCCTGTTTCCGGAGCAGACGCTGCGGGCCCCTTGAAGCCCGTAGAGCCCGTTCCACCGCCTACGGGTCCCGATGAGCTACCTACATTTACTACCGGCCCTGAGGGACAACCACCTAAGGGTCCAGAAGAGGCGCAAACAAAGCCTTCCCCTATGGAGGCGGCGACAGATGCAAGTCGCCAACAGCAGCAGATCAGTCCAGAAGAGTTGCAAGGCAAGACCACTGAGCTCATTGGCCATTTGGATAAGGCACAAGAGCAGCTAAAAGATCCAGCTGTTGTCAAAAACCTATCCCCAGAGCATGAGGAGGCGCTTAGCACCCTCACCGATAAGATCACTCCTGACATGCAAACCATTGCAAAGGGCTCGGGCACCACATTTACTCCACCCGAGAAGGGGACGGGACAGTCGGTCTTGGAGCGTGTTTCCACGTGGATCACGGGAAGTCAAAATACACTTCGATCGGCTCTAAACCATATGCAGACGGTCAAAAATCCAAGTCCAGTGGATTTTTTACAGATGCAATATTCGGTGCAGCGCGCGACACAGCGGGCAGAGCTTTTTTCTAGTGTGATTGGCTCTTCGGTATCTGGAATTAAGACAATTATGAGTACACAATTAGGTTAAGATGGAAGGTGGATCAACAGACTACGATGCTCTTTTAGGACGGTTAGACCAGGTCGAGTTGACAACGGTTACCGGACGCATCACAGAAGTTGTTGGGATGTTGATCAAGGCCATTGTGCCGCAGGTGCGCATTGGTGAGGTCTGTTTGGTTAAGCGCGAGGGCGCTCCACTATTAACAGAAGTTGTGGGCTTTACCCAGGATCAGGTCTATTTGTCGCCCCTTGGGGAGATGACGGGCGTGGGTCCCTCCTCTGAGGTGATTCCTACTCGTTTGCCTTTGCATATTCAGGTGGGTGATGCCTTGTTGGGACGGGTACTCAATGGCTTAGGCGAGCCTTTGGATCTCGATACGAAGGGGCCTTTAGATGTATCTGAGAGTTATCCTATTTTCCAGGCGCCCCCGGATCCATTAAAGCGTGCGCGCATTACGCAACCGATTCATACGGGCGTGCGTTGTATCGATGGGCTTTTAACGTGTGGCCGTGGGCAACGAGTCGGTATTTTTGCAGGTGCAGGTGTTGGTAAATCGACCCTTTTGGGGATGATTGCGCGCAATGCCGAGGCCGATGTCAATGTGATTAGTTTGATCGGAGAGCGGGGCCGAGAGGTGCGCGAATTCATCGAAAAGGATTTGGGTGAAGAGGGCATCAAAAAATCGGTCATTATTGTCTCCACATCAGATCAAGCCTCGCAATTGCGCTTGAATGCAGCCTATGTGGGCACAGCGATTGCAGAATATTTCCGTGACCAGGGCAAAACGGTTGTCTTGATGATGGATTCGGTGACGCGCTTTGCCCGAGCGCTTCGCGAGGTGGGCCTTGCTGCGGGCGAGCCGCCTGCACGTGCGGGCTATACACCCTCTGTTTTTTCGACTCTGCCTCGTTTATTGGAGCGTTCTGGAAACTCTGATAAGGGGTCAATTACGGCCTTCTACACGGTCTTGGTTGCAGGTGATGACATGAATGAGCCTGTGGCCGATGAGGTAAAGTCTATTTTGGATGGGCACATAGTCCTCTCCAATTTGCTTGCGCAGGCGTACCATTTTCCTGCGATTGACGTGCTTGCTTCGATCAGTCGTTTGGTGACGGAGGTGGCAGACAAAGAGCACTTAAAAATGATTGGTAAGGCGCGCGAGGTGCTTGCCAATTACCGAAAAAATGAGATGTTGATCCGCATTGGCGAATATAAGCGTGGCTCTGATAGGGATGCGGATTATGCGATTGATCACATTGAAAAATTAAATCGCTTTTTAAAGCAGACCATTGAAGACCATACTTCTTTTGAAGAGACTTTGCAGCAGCTAAAATCCCTATTTAAGTAATGACCATGGCAAAGACGAAGTATCCCCTGCAGCAGGTTCTGGAGATTAAGCAGGACCGCGTAAAGAAGGCCGAAAAGGTTGTCAAAGAGAAGCAGGCGGCCTTGTTGCGCGAAGAGAAGAAGTTGAAGCAGGTAGAGGCTGCGCGCGATCGAGTGCTCAACCATCACAATGACAAGCTTGCGCAGATTAGGCAGGCGTTGGATGAGGGGACAACGAGTGAAGAGGTTTTGCAAATGAAGGCCTACCTAAAAGTTGTCAAGGGGCAGCTTGCGCAGGAAGAGGAGAGGGTGAAGGAGCAAAAAAAACAGGTTCAACTTGCCGAGGAGCAGTTGGCGCTTGCGCGGGCAGAATTAAAGCGCAAGCGACTTGAAGAAGAAAAAATCCATATGCATAAAGAGCTATGGGCAAAGGAAGAAAAAGTGAGGATTGCGCAGGAAGAGGCTAAGGAGCAAGAAGAGATTGGCCAGGCTGTGCATGAGAATCAAAAGCGGAAAAAACGAGAATAAGAGGTTTTAGAGATATGCAAGGAGTCAATCCACCATCAGGGGGGCAACCTCCATCTTCGGGGGGGCGTCGTAGTGACGGGCCAGATAAATCTAAGGAGTCCAAAAAAGAGTTCAGGTTGCCCAATAAGGAAGAGAAAAAGGGCAAAGAGGAGATGGTCGAGCAGCAGGGCAAACAGATGAAGTTAGACCAAAAGATGGCATCTGAAGAGAAGGGCAAAGTTGAGAAGGCGGGGGCATTGGATGCCACCCAGCATATGGCTGACATCAAGTCTGCGGTAACCGATATGTTGACTCAATTGGCTGTAGCCAAACATGGGGAGACGGAGTTGATCAGTGCCAAGTTATCCTCTGACAGCAAGGTGCCCTCTGAGTTTGTCGATGCCAAAATGGATGTCTCTTTTGACAAGATGGAGGGGATCAAGATTAAGTTTGGTGGCATGACATCCGAAAATGGGGATGCGGCTATGAAGCGATTGACAGACCCTGCAAATACGAAGCAGTTGCAGGAGTTATCGAACACCTTTTTTAATAAATATGGGTATGAGAAATCGACGATTGAGGTGGCGGGTAGCACGATCACCTTGCCGGAGCCTGAGGGTTTGCAGCGCAGGGCGGTGCATCCTGCGATGGATTCGTCTCGAGCGGGGCAGCAGCAGTTGCGCGAGGGCCCTGAGGGCCAGGACACAGGACGTGTCGAAGGGGAAGGTCCTGTCGGCGAATAACCCGTCTAAGAATCCAGTAGACAAAGGGTGGATGCGGGTTTATAGTGACGCTTTGGTAAAGTGGGTGGATACGTGTTGGATTGGTTGAAAAAAGTTGATGAGGTGCTGCTAGAACGTGCTGAGAGCGCACGTAGCCCCGATGTTGCGATAGATATGCAGCAACTGCAGGAAAGGTTGCAGGCACTCTTTGAAACAAAAGATCTCTCCATCGCATGCAATCCAAAAGGATGGCAACCCTTTGAGCCACCCACAGACCAGAGACGCTTTTTTGAGCTGGCAATCTCCCCGTTGGATTCTTCACTCTTTTGGTCAATCGATCGATCCTCACAAACCAATTTATTAAAAACCCTTTTAAAGGTAGATCTTGCCCAAGAGTCCTTGCTGGATTCAGAAATGTGTGCGGGCGCCTTCGATTACTTAATTTTGGAAATCTTACAGCAAGTGCAGCAAGTTGGCTTTGGTGTGCCACTCTCTTTTTGCACAAAACCAGAACTTGCTACTTTTGACTTGCCAGGACAATCGGTTTTTCGCCTGCTTTTGGAACTGCAAATTGAGGGGCAGAGCGCCTGGATAGAACTTCTGATTCCAGAGAGTATGCGCGGAAAATGGAGAGAGTATGTTGCCAATCGAGCGCCACCTGCTCTAAGTGATGCCCAGAGGGAAAGCCTTGAGGTGGATCTGGCCCTGCAGGTGGGACAGACAACTCTTTCGTTTGAAGAAGTTAAGAAATTGCAGGTGGGTGATTTTATTCTGCTAGATAGTTGCCACTATGACCCAGTCGAAAAAAAGGGCGCAGTTTTAGTTACATTTGCACAAAAACCTCTGTTTAGGGGAAAAATCAAAGAAGATGGGATTAAACTCTCAGAGTATCCCCTGTATGAAGAGGCTGGTAAAATGGATATGGATGACGACGCATTTGACGATGACGAATTTGAGGACGACGAATTCGATGATGATGATGAAGATCTCTATGGTGAGGATGAAGAGGAGCTAGAAGAAGAGGAGTCTCCTGAAACTGAAAGTGCACCAGAGGAAAAGATGGCACCTCCGGTTACAGAGGAACAAAAAGAGGTTTCCATCGAAGAGCTCGAGATGGAAATGACTGTAGAGGTGTGTCGCATCCGAATGTCTGTCAAGCAATTGCAAGAACTTACACCTGGCTCTACCCTAGATTTGGATTTCCCCATCGAAAAGGGAGTCAACTTGGTCGTCAATGGAAAAAAATATGCAACAGCTGAACTGATGCGTATTGGTGATACTTTAGGTGTGCGCATCTTAAACTTAAAAAAGTAAGCTTATGGTGGTCGAAAATTTTTATAAGCAGCCGACGCTCGTAGAGTTTGAAGAGAGCTCTTGCGATCCTCTTGTTGAGGCCATGCCCAAGCAAATTGGTGGCTATAAAATTGAGAGCCTCTTGAATAAAGGGGGCATGAGCGAGCTCTATTTGGGGATCCATCCTGAAACCAATGAGCCCATTACCCTAAAAGTTTTATCCTCCAAATACCTCTCTCGCCCGGAAATCGTAGAGCGCTTTTTGCGCGAGGCCGAAATCATCGAGCTTACCTGCCATCCAAACATTGTCAAATTGTATGGGCATGGAAAGTGGGCAGGCGGACTCTACATTGCCATGGAGTTTGTGCAGGGGATCTCCTTGCGTCAAATGATTTTGCAGGAGGCAATGACCCTAAAGCGAGGCCTCGAGCTTGTTATACAAATTGCTCACGCCTTAACGCACTTGCATGCACACGGCATTATCCATCGTGATCTAAAGCCAGAAAATATTTTATTGACTGCCCAGGGGGGCATCAAGGTGATCGATTTTGGTATTTCACAGATCTTTTCACAAAAAGAGGAGGGCAAGCAAATCAGAATGATGGGCACGCCCGTCTACATGAGCCCAGAGCAGCTTGAGGATCCCTTAAATGTTGATTTTTCCACAGACATCTACTCGCTTGGAATCATTATGTACGAGCTTGTGTTGGGGCGCTTAAGCCACGGCGTGATTCATCTTGCGTTGGTTCCCAGGGGGCTGCAAAAGATTTTAGCCAAGATGTTGCAACCCACTCCAAAAGGGCGCTACGAGGATATTGTCGATTTTATTAAGGATCTTTCTGTCTACATGAGCTCTGATGAGTTAAAACATGATATGCGCGGCAGTGATTATTTGGGCGAACTTAGCGAAAACCTCAAAAGTGCTCAGGCGCTTCTTTTGCCAGATCATTTGCCCAAATGGCCTCAGATGGAAATGGCCATTGCCTCTAATAGCAATACAGCAATCTCATCTGTTTACTACGATTTTTTTGAGAGAGCAAATGGTGTTTATTATGCTGTGATGTGCGAATCGCTCACAACAGGTGTCGATGGCTTGCTCTATGTGGCGATGCTCAAGGGGATGATGCGCAGTTTGGCCTCGCAAATTGAAAACCCCGTGGAGCTGATTGCCGCCCTCAATAACCAGGTGATTGAAGAGGGGCATGAACAAATTTTTTCCCTCTCTTTTTTAACGCTTTGTCCTCGTGAAAATCGTTTTTCCTATATTTCTTGTGGTTATAGCCCTCTGTGGCATATCCCTGCCGAATCAGAGGTTCCCAGACGCCTGAGTGCCGATAATGTGGCCTTGGGGATTGTCCCTGATTTGGAGTTGATGGAGGTGACGGCCAACTGGAATGTTGGAGATACCTTGGTTTTGCACACCTTTCAGGCGGGCAGGGCGAAAAATGTAGAACAAATTGATACAGATGAGACGCTCTTTTTGGATGCCTTAAAGGAAAATGTCTTACTCGCAGTCAAGCAGCAGGTAAATGCGATCTTTAGAAAGGTTTCCAAAAAGGATGAGCGTGCCTTTTTTGAGCGGCCGGTTACTGTTATCAGCATCCTGCGCCAAAGTTAAGCCAGCAACTCTTCGATCTCTTCGAGGGACTTGCCTTTTGTCTCGGGGACCCAGCGCCAAATAAAGAGTAACCCAAAAATGCCTATTAAACCGTAGAGCCAAAAGGTCCCAGATGTACCCAAAAGATTGATTAAATTTAAAAACGTAGCTGTAATAATAAAGTTAAACAACCAATTTGCAGAACTTGCAATTCCCATTGCCCGCCCACGAATATGGAGAGGATAAATTTCTGAGTTTAGCAGCCAAGCAATGGGCCCTAAACTAATGGCAAAGGCACCAATATAGACAAAAAGAGTGATGAGAGAGATCAGAGCCACCCACTCGGTGCTAGCAGTGATAAAGGCTAACCCTAAGACAACCAAACTCACAATCATACTTCCAAGCCCAATGTATAAAAGTGGTTTTCTTCCTATCTTATCAATGAGGTAGATGGCAACAATTGTCATCAAAACATTGACTGTACCCACCCCCACACTTGCAAAGAGAGCCGCACCATCTGAACTAAAGCCAGAGAGCTTGAAAATGGTAGGAGCATAGTAGATGATCGTATTGATCCCCGTGACCTGTTGGATGATAGAAATTCCAATTCCTGCCAGCAAAAGGGGGCGCATTTGTTTGCCTAAAAATTCCTTCCAAGAGGCAGTTTTAATATTATGCAAGTGTTCAATTTGGGTAATTTCCAATTGAGCCTCTTTTTTACTACCGCGATATTTCTGTAAGATTTTTAAAGCTTGGCTCTTTTTGCCAACCTTCATCAAATGACGAGGACTTTCAGGGAAAAAACTTAGCACGACCAGTTGGATGGCAGCAGGGATTGCTCCAATTGCAAAGATCATGCGCCAATCCATCGTCTTCACAAAGGCAAAACCGATCAGATACGATGCCAGGATACCCACTGTAATGGCAAGCTGGTTGACCGAGACCAAAGCGCCACGTACAGCGCTAGGAACAAGCTCTGCGATATAAAGAGGCACCGTTGCAATGGAGGCTCCGATGCCGACTCCAATAAAAAAACGGTACCCAATCATCTGCCAGACAGAGGTTGCAAAAGCAAGGCCCAATGAAGTGATGATAAAAAGAGCACTTGAGAATAAGATGATTTTTTTTCTGCCAAAGCGATCTGAAATGCGCCCCCCAATAAGCCCTCCAAAAATAGCTCCACAAGCAACCATGCTGATAATAAGCTCTTCTTGTCCGGTTGTCAGTGTATACTGCTTTTTGATGTATAAAATAGCTCCAGAGATAGAGCCAGTGTCGTATCCAAAAAGAAGCCCACTAATTGCAGTTACACTACAAATTAGTAGCAGAAGCCATTTTTGTTCTGTTGTTTCATTTGCCATTGTAACCCTCTTTTTTTCTTATTTCAGAAACTATATAAAAATTATTTTTACAACAAGAATAAGACAAAGCTTGGCATAAACATGCTCTCCCTACAACTTTGGCTTTTCTCAAAGGGAGGGGTTGGCTATACTGAGCAAAAAAGGTGGCTATAGTATCGTGCTCTTTCGCAATATTTTCTTATCACTTTTAACCTTTGCGGTTTCAACGCTTGCTGCAGCTGATGCTGCAGATGCATCCGCTGTGGCACCAGAGAGCAAAACGCAAGAATTGGATGGTCCTTGGAGTACAAATGTGGAAAATCCACGCCTCTATAAGCGTCCAGAGTGTGCAAAGCAGGGGGAGGGGTACACCTTAAATTTTGAAGATATCTCCGTCCTAGAATTGATTCAGTTTGTCAGTAGGATCAGTGGCACAAATTTTATCTTTGATAAGGAAGATCTAGAATTTTCAGTGACAATTGTCTCTGAGGATGCAAGCACAATAGAAGATTTGATGGCGGCACTCATTCAAGTGCTGCAAACGCACCAACTCTCGGTTGTTGAGCAGGGCAACAACATCTTAATTTTTAAAAATGAGCTTTTGTCTAAGGTCTCGACCGTGGTGACAAATAGCAACATTGAAGATGCATGTGACTCTGCCATTGTGACGCGTGTTTTTAATCTTTATCATGTTGACAATGACAAAATTGTTTCGATTGTGCGCCCTCTGCTTTCGCAAGATGCAATTGTTGAGGTTTCGTCCGAAACACAGCACTTAATTGTCACAGATATTACAGCCAATGTAAATAAAATTGCTGATTTGTTGGAGGCTCTAGATACACCTGACCCTGCACGGATGCTTGATGTGGCACAATACCAGGTGCAGGGGGCCTATCCTGCAGCTCTTGTTGCCTATGCGCAGGAGATTTTGGCACCCCTTGCCCAGCAAAATGTATTGCAGATGGTGGCACAGCCCTCATCTAATAAAATCTACGTGATTTCCACACCCTTTTTGGTGCACAGAGCGCTGGAGATTTTAGAGTCTTTGGATGAAGCAGATATTACAGCACAGTTGGAGCTGCATAGCTCTGATCTTCCTGCCAATGCAATGGCCAACAACCATTTTTATATGTACAAACTGAAGCATCAAAATGGGCAGGAAATCTCGGATGCAATTGCAAGTATTGGGACCAATTTGCAGTCGCAAGGGGCTGCAAATGTTGATTTAGTCAGTACAATCTCGAGCATTCAGTGGCTAGAAGTAAACAATTCTTTGGTGATCTCAGGCACGCAGGAATCGATCGATAAGGTTATAGGTTTGATTGATGACTTGGATCAGACCCCCAAGCAGGTCTACATTGAAGTGTTGATTATTGATACGACCCTCGAAAATTCATTGGACTTTGGTGTGCAGTGGGTGGCATTAGGCGAGGAGCAAAACAAATTGGCCTATGCATCGGGCTTGCAGGGCAATAGCCCTCCTGGATCAAATATTACGGGAACAGTTGGGGGAGCTGGAGCTAACCGAGTGGCGGGCCCTCCAAATGCTCCTCAGATTCCTAATCCTGCGGTGGATATTCCCTTGCCACGCCCTGCAAACTTAGCAGGTTTTGGTGATTTAGCTAGCACAGCCTCAGCCTTTGGGCTTGGGATTGTAGGCAATATTTTGCGTCATGATGGACAATCTTTTTTGACTTTGGGAGCTTTGGTTAGTGCTCTTGAGGAGGAGGCAAATACAACAGTTGTCCTTAACCCTCGCATTATGACAGAGGATACGCAGCAGGCCAACTTTTTTGTGGGGCAAAATATTCCTTACCAAACAACGAGTACGGTAGTGCAGCAAACGGGTTCTGTAACGCAAAATGTGCAGTACGAAGATGTCGGTGTACAGCTGCGCGTGACGCCCACCATTTCGCCCAACAATATGGTGACCTTGCAGATCGATCAGTCGGTATCGGATGTTGTGGGAACTGTTGGCTCCACCTTGACACCTACGACCAATAAGACGCTGGCAACGACGCGTGTGCATATTCCTGATGGTTGCTTTTTGGTGATGAGTGGCCATATTCGAGATGAGCAGGCTTCGGTTCATTCAGGCATTCCCTGTTTGGGATCTTTGCCTTTGATTGGCCCTACCTTTAGCCGCACTCTTGACCAACGTGGAAAGCGCAATCTGATTATGTTTTTGCGTCCTCATGTAGTGAGCAATATCCAGGAGGGGCTGGATCTAACCAACCAAGAGGGCTATGATTACAACTGGGAGTCTAGTCCTTGTTCGATTATTGAGTGTGGCCCAAAAACAGCTCCTGAGTGCGAAACATATCCACCTCCAAGATGCCCACCTAACTAAGACCGACTCATGATTATTCGACTTTTTCTACTTTTAACCATTGTGTGCTGTATCTCTTGTCAAAGAACAACCACACAGATTGAACCTGCCTTGGAGCGTCCTGTGCACATCAAGGAGCGGCAGCGTGAAAAGAGAAACTTTTTGTGCCAATTTGAACCTTCCATTTTTCCTCCTTTGACGGAAGAAGAAAGAGCCCAGGATTGGGGCAAAGAGTATGAGATGGGTTTTTTGCTTGCCCAAGATTTTGATTTATACCGTGCAATTACCTCATTTAAGCGCTCTCTTTTGCTTTTGGGCCAAAATGAGCCTGAGCGCCGTTTGGAGCTACAATATTACATGCTTCTTTGCTACTACCTTGGGCAAAAGTATGTGGAGGTAATCTACATTGCCGAAAGTGGGGATTTGCAGCATATAGAGCCTGAGTTTGTGATCTACGATGATCTGCTTGTGATTTTGTATGATAGTTACCGGCAAACGGATCAGTGCGAAAAGGCGGCAGCCATTTTATCGCTGATGGAGGCCAAGGATATGGGCAAGGCCGAAAAACTGGTTTTTTTTTCTGCAGTTGAAACGGCCGACTTTGAGTACTTGAGCCAATTTGAAAAAAGTCGCGACCTGGTTTGTTGTTATCAGAGTCAAAAAAAGTCGGTTCGAAAAGCGCGCACGCTCAATGCTCTTTTGCCTGGGGCTGGATATTGGTATTTAGGCCAGCGCAGAACAGCAACTACGGCGCTTTTGGTCAATGCGCTTTTTATTGGTTCGAGTGCCTACTTTTTTGCAAATGATAATATTGCCGCGGGTGTGCTCTTTTTAACATTTGAGGGAGGCTGGTACTTTGGTGGCATTAATGGAGCGGGCCTCTGCGCAAAATACTACAATGAGCGCCTTTGGGAGGGGTATGGTGCGAAGATCTGTAACCGCGAGAAACTCTTTCCCTTGCTAATGGTCAAGTTCTCCTTTTAAATTTCAGCTCCTTCACATTTTCACAAAAAGTTCTTTGCAATAAAATTATAATTCACATAACGTCTTCGATAAAATTTACCAAGTTATAGTTATGTTTTATAGATTTCTCCTCCTATCGATTTTTTGTCTTACCACCCTTTTTGCAGAAGAAGAAATCTTGCCTGCGGTGGAAGCATCTGTAACAGAGCCACCTATCGAAATTAACGAACAGAAAGTGCCCTCTGTCATTGGCGCAAGCCAGTTAATTGGTGGCCTGGTAAGTCCTATTTCCGGAAAGCTCTACCTTTCCAAAACAGATTGCGTGGTGGCAGGAGCCAACCCCCTTGCGTTGAAGCGTGCTTATCTGGCGCCCCACATGCCCTATCGTTTTCACAAATCTGAGGATATCGATAGTTACTGTCGTTGGAAATACCTAGAAAACAACTACGAAGGGTGGAAGTTTTTTCCTCATACCGAGCTTATCTACGATTTTTTTTCGCAACGTGTGCAGTTAAATACTCCGTCTGGCGCAAACTATACCTTTTCGCTTGGTGGGGGCAAAAGCACCCTTTTGCAAAGTTATGGAGTGAGTAACTGTGGCGCGGGAGCGACTCCCAGTGGCCAGCTGGATATGCGCAATACCACAATTTCTTGTGTCAATGGCCGTGTTGTTGTGCAGAGTCCTAATGGATCGACCTATTTTTACAAACAGTTCCATGGAATGAAGTTTTTGTTGGAAAAAGAGAGACTTCCCAATGGGAAGTACCTACGCTATACCTATAATAAGTACCAGAGGCTTGTCCGAGTAGAGAGTCTTGATGCTACTGAAAAAGAGCTCTATGCCTCTTTAGAGATGCATATAGATAGAAATAGGCGCAGTTATCAATACCTATCATCTAGGGGGCAATGGTTTGAATATTTATTTGGATGCCGTTTAGTAACCTATAAGTTCCGAACAAACAGGAAAAGCCACCAAGGGGAGCTTTTAACCCCTGTGACCTTGCGCGAGGTGCAATCTAAAAAAGCTACGCAAGAGAGCATAGCCTACAGCCGCTCTACAAGCTTGCTGGATACATTTTCAGACAAAACCAAGACCTTTAAGGTAGAGCGTGCAGGCTTTGGAAAGGGCACAGATTGCCATTACCGGATCAACAAACTTCTCTTTCCGGTAGGAGAAGAGGACTCCTTTGAACCGGTCTACGAAATTGACTACCAGCCAGCGATCGCAGGTATTTTGCCTGGGGTAACGACAGTTAAAAACTGCAATGGGACAACTACTACCTACCATATCTCGAAAGAGCTTCTGATTGATCGTATCGAATACCCCAATAAAGAAGAGCGCTTTACCTGGAGTCCCAACCATTGGCTTGCCAAAGCAACGGTCTTGGATAAAGAGGGCAACCTCTTGGTTGCAAAAGAGTACCAATATGACACCTTTGGCAACCCGATTGTAGAAAGCATCCAAGATGGTAGCACGATTAAACGAGAGTTTTCACAAGATGGCCGCAACCTACTTTTAAGAGAAGAAAATGAAGATGGGCTAGTGACCCAATTTAAGTATCTACCGGAAACAAACCTAGTCTCCGAAAAGATTGTTGGAAAGATTCGAGAAACCTTTGAGTACGATGCCTCTCATCATTTCATTGGTAAAATTTTAGAGGAGTCGCCAGAGCGCAAACAGATTGTGAGGATCCAGCTCTATCAATCGGGTGACTTTATCCACATGCCTGAATGGATTGAAAACAAATACCTAGAAGATGGCCAGGAAAAGCTCTTAAAGCGGACCCGTTTAAGCTACGATCAATATGGCAACATTGCTGCCGAAGAGCTCTACGATGCGGCTGGCATCTACCAGCACACTATTGTCCGGGAGTGGGATGAGGCAGGCAACCTGCTTAGTGAAACCAATGCATTAGGGCAAAAAGAGAGCTTTGCTTACGACAGCCGTGGCCACTGCATCGAAGAAGAGGGCGTTGTGCAAACGATCAAACGAGAGTTTGACCTACAGGGACGCGTGAGGCAAGAAAATACCCTTACCGACGATTGCCCCGAAAAGATCAAGCGCTTTACAT
>Ga0180433_10005694_pt1 | contig 16683 bp, 21 predicted proteins | sample SS_ome_8_FD_132980 | JGI IMG/M metagenome (GOLD analysis project Ga0180433, IMG submission 132980) | Hypersaline lake sediment archaeal communities from the Salton Sea, California, USA - SS_1_D_1 metaG | ecosystem: Environmental > Aquatic > Non-marine Saline and Alkaline > Hypersaline >... | reverse complement strand
TCTATCTCATATCTCTGACGCAATTCGTTGCACGACATAATTTTATACGTCATAGACGCCAAGCCCTCAGTGTTAGTTTCGGGCCATTTACGCATAGACCATGGATTAAATACACCACTAAAACGCTGCTTGTGTCCAGCCTCATATCTTTCAAACGTATAATCCACTGGTTTATATAAGTCTAGTACACTATTTATCTCATTATCATCATCAGACCAAGCATGAATAAAGATATCTGCGTTAAATGGTTTGATCACACAATCACGTAAAGACTCGAAACATGTAGTATAAGACCTGGGATGCCCAGATAAACATAGTGCTACTTTGCGACACATAACAATTCCCTCATACGGGCTGGCTCATCAGTGCACACGCCAGCACATATATCACAAGTATTAATATCAATACCACCATCTTCTGGAAATAACACAATTGATTTAGGTGTTGGTTTGCACCGGTTGAACGCCCACATAAAGCCTTTCGAGGTCAGCGTTACATCATCTGTCTGATGAAAAAAACAATGCATACCATTTTTCAATAACGCGAAAAGCGTAAATACATTCTTTGCATGACACCAAACACGTGGGTTCATCAAAACCTTTTTGTCAATCTTATACGACGGACTATCATGCCCCAAATACCAACCACCCTTGGTCAACCAAACATCGACCTCAACATCAAACCCCATATCCAATGCCTTCTGAATATACTCAGGCTTATTCTCCTCCGCCGGGATGCGACCATCGATATTACCACGATGTGCTATAATAATCATATCTACATCTCCACTATCATGTAATGTCTGTCAGCCACAGTATCATATCGATGATTTATGTCAGGCACAAGACACAAATCATTATCCGTTCTGCCATCAAGAGAATAACCATATAATGTCATTTCTCTCTTGAATCTATGCAACACGGCCTTTATCATTTCTTGGTCATAATGCTGATCATAATCATACTTCAAACATTTAAAAGCCTCATTGCCAATCAGTTCGTTGGGGAAGATGCTTCGCAGTCCCTCCAACAGTGTTTCAAAATACAAAATCTTTCGCACAACACATATGTGTAAAGAATCAAACAATTGTGCTGTCATAAAATTCTTCAGAATTGGCACATGCCACCTGAAGTCAGGATCACAATATGACATCACAAACTCTTTAAAAGTTTTAAAACCATGTATATCTCTACAATTATTCCAACCAATATGGTGGCTTCTATTGTGGTTATAATAACTAATCAACCAATCTAACGGATGACGAACAATAGAAAAACAATCAACATGTTTATACATAAAAGTATGTGGTATCTTTGCTATATTACCAATACCGTTTTTGCTTTTCAAAACAGTGAAATCTTTGTTTTCACGAAGTCTCTCATCAACACACAAATGCGTTCTGGGTTCTGGCATAGTCCAAGGACACACTCTACCAACCCAACTACCGGCTGTCTTTGGTATATGTATTAATTTCACAACACTATCTCTTCAAAAACGTTTGTAAATCTTCCGGCGTACCCAGCCCCCACATACGATCTATGTTATAGGTTTTAATCCTCAAACCATCCCCAATAGCTTCATTAAAAACCGGACAAACATAAAACTCGTTGTTCGTCCTAATATCCTTGGCAATCATCTGCTCAGCACAACGCACATAATCAGATCCATGCTTCCAATAGTATACACCCACAGTAGCAAGATTGCTGATGGGTTTTTTCTCTGCCACCTCACACACAAACCCCTGATCATCCAGTTTAGCGTAGCTCCACTTAGGGTGCGTAGACTCAAAGGTCAAGATACCACCGTCTATGCTATCCGCCATCATGGAATACATGAAATTGTTGCTATCCCATTCTATGAATTGATCAGAGTTCGCCAACAATAACGGTTTATCATTGTCAATAAATTCTTTTGCCAACAACGTAGTACATGCCGCACCTTCTGTGACACCCTCTGTTTGAATAATATCACAGCCGGGTGCAATCAAGTTCAACACGTGTTGCAAATTATACTTTTTATAATGCTCTTTCTGCACAACAAAAATATGATGTGCGTCAACATTTAAATTATCCACCACCACCTGGATCATAGGCTTGCCGTTCACATCAATCAACGGCTTAGGAAATGTGTAACCAGCAGCCTCAAATCTGCTACCAGCACCAGCCATAGGAATCAAAACATTCATATCTCCACCTTGCCACTTGGGCCTTGTTTGTCCTTTTCCTTCTGCGTAATTGATAGTCGCAATAATCTTCTCTTCAGAAAGATCTTCCGCATCAGTCACAGCACACAGAAAGGCACCTGCATCCAGTGCTGCCTTCCTTCCAATATGCGAATCCTCAATAATCACACACTCGTTTGGATTCACACGCCCCTTAATCATTGCCCTCAAATACATTTCAGTATTTGGTTTCGGTTTACCAACATCTTGATTAGAATAAAAGAAATCAATATACTCCATAAAACCCTTACGAACCAACATCATTTTAACTGTTTCTCGTATTGAATTAGACGCAACACACAGTTTATATCCCCTATTCTTCAGACTACACAATATCTTTCTGATTCTTTCATCATAGACCATGGTCTCATTAATAATATTGATGGTTTGACGCTGTTTATCCTCCCATACAAATTGATGCTTGTCTTTAGAGAGACCTTTATGTTTGGTTAACATATTCAGCTTCTTAGTGGTGGGCAATCCATCATATGTAGAAAGATGTTCTTCGCGGTGAATTACGTATTGAGGATCAACGTTTGCCAACGCTCTATTCAATGCATCATAATGAAGTTCGCGTGCATCCACCAACACGCCGTCTAAGTCAAAAATGATTAACTTAATCACATTTAAACTCCTAAAAAAATAGGGGCGAAATTTTTCGCCCCTATTATATGAAAAACAATATAATGCTTATTTATAATCTCGTTAGAACGCACCAAGCAGAACCCTGCGAGGATCAAGAACAGCAAAGCCGTGCTCCATCCAGCCAAAGATACCCATGCGTTGCGAACGATACAAGGTCTGGTCGTCAAGAGTTACCAGTTCCTTACGGATAGGCATAACAAAACTATCAGTCGTGCTCAGGTCAAGACCAACCACGAATTGCTCGGTATTCGCAGGCACGGCACGGCCAATAACATCAGTCAAGAAAGCCTGATATTCCTGTCCAACGCCAAACTCGGTCATCTCATGCAACACAACGCCGTAGATAGTAGCGAGACCGTATTCACGGTTCACAAAAATCTCTCTACGAGTGAACTCATCAATGTCATCCACGTCCCAAGCTCTGATGTCTTCCATCGCTTCCAGAGACATGTATAGGTCAGTCAACTTCCCGCCATTACCGTTTCCGCCAGCACCACGAGTCATAGCGGTTCTCATACGAGAAACCAACTCTTTCGTGAACTTGCCAAGAGCCGGAGTAGGGAAGCCGTTGCCAGCGTCACCGGTAAAAGGTGCGGAACCGCTAGCAGTTACAACCAAGCCACGGCCATCAGCAGCGGCAAGGATAGTACGCCATCCATCAGAGTTGATCTTACGCACATAACCGGCTTCGTATACACGAACCGCACGCATGATCACATCAAAACGAGCTTCTTCTGCGTACTTGATGTCCCAGTCAATCGCGTTAGCGATACGGAACGTAGGCACCCAAAGCTCGTCGCCTTCAACGTGACGTTCCGGGATTCTACCAGCTTTAGGTAGAGTGAAGGCAACAAAGTCATCTTCATATCCAGGTTTCACGAAATCCAGCGGATAGTTAGCCTGTGCACCAGGAGCCAACACCTGTTTCTCGAAGATGTCGCCCAGGTTATCTCTATCAAAGATACCCTGACGCAAAGGTGCGGTTAGCTCGGCAGCGAAAGCACGTTGTGCAGCCGCTCTTTCTTCATGGTTGCTAGATGCAGCACGCTTCAGTGCAGCGATAGCTTCTTCTGAATACTTTTTATACATTACTAACTCACCCCCTTCGATTATGTAAGCTCAAGACGAATCTTGATAAAGTTATGGGCGTCTTTACCCGCGATGCACTTACCGATGGTTACACGATCCGACGCTGCATCGCCAGCGTCATTAGTAACCTTCCCATTGGCACCAAGATAGATGGTGTCACCAGCACTGTATGTAGCGTTGTCGTACATATCAGTCCAGAATTCACCTTCTGTTGCCAATCCAACCACAGAGCCTTGAGGCGATACATTACGCTGCATGTACTGAGGATGATTCATGAAGTTAAGTGCTTCAATATCCTCTAACAGAAGGCCAGCAACAGGCCCACCAGAACCAGCGGCGTAATAGCAAAGGCCATTGGTCCAAGTCGCAATCGTTGCGATACCTCCACGCTCCATGGTACCACTAGCAGTATGAGAGATGTCAGTCAATTGATTGCTGACCTGTCTCCATTCCTTCATTGCCATGGTATCCACCTCCTCGTTAAAAAATTACGTTACAGGATCAAATCCGGGTTTCTCTTCTTCAATTTCCTGTTTGTCAGGCGATTCATAAATCGCAGCCACAACTTTCTTCATGCCCTGGGGATCTTCCTCTTCATCTTCCTGAGAGGCATTAGAAATGTTGGGCTTGTCTTCAACTTCAACATCCTCTAACGCAGCCTCTGTCGCGTCTGACTCAGCCTCGTCGGCGTTGTCTTCTTTGTCTTCCTCTTCAGTTTCTGCTTCTTCCGCCACGGCAGTTTCTTCTTCTGCTTTTTCTTTCTTCATATCTTTTTTCTTCTTCTCGTCCTCTTCCTCATCATACTCTTCGTCTTTTTTCTCAGCAGCCTCGGTGTTGTCTTCATGCTTTGCTTTGACGCCCTCAACCAGAGATTCCTTCTCGCCATACCAAGCATTAAACTCTTCGTCGGCTAGCTCACGAGCCATGCTCATCATCTCGTCAAGCTTGTCAGCATCAACATAGTCAGACAGCAACGTCTTGATCTTGTCGGCTTTTTCCGTCCACGCGATCTCGTCAAGCTGCTTTCTCATCTCTTCAGCTTCTGCGGCCTTTTCGTCCAACTGCTCAGCCGCACTCTGGAACATGGCCATGCTCTGCTCGATCCAAGCGATCTTCGCAGTGAAGGCTTCCTCTCCAGTATCAGCATCATCGATCTTCTTAATTTCGGGTGGTGCCTCACCCAAGGTTTTTTCCACGACCTTCATCGTGTCAGTAAAGCGACCAAGCAAATTGTTCAGACTCTGATTAATAGTTTGAAATGCACTCTTCATATGCTGCACTTCTTGCTCCAGGGCTTCAGCTTTATCCGCTTTCTCCCTAAGCTCAATCAGATCACGCTCGGCGGCTTTCTCGGCTTCAAGGTCGCTGATAGCGGTCTTCACCACATCCGCTACGACTTTTTCGTCCTTCATAGCTACCTCCTTACATGTATTTACACTAATTCCGTCGCGTTCTTGAGCTTCTAATACATCTAACAGTCTTAATATACGACCATTCAATTCATCTGCATTGGCAGTCTCAGGGTCACAGCCAACAGCCTCAATGACAGAGCGATCATTTGCTGGACAAAATACAAATCCACATCCACCAAAATGAACACCAATCAGGCCACGACCTATTCTCCCTTGCTCTCCGTTATCAAAATCAAATACGCCATCACCATTAAAAGCCCTGAGCTTAGTATCCAGGAACGCCGTGCTAGCATCGCGTTTAATGATACGATCCATACGACCATCTTTAAAAACAGAGTAATCGTAGTCATTAAACCATGTCTCCATGCTCACGAACAATTCGTCAGCCTGTGCCTTGGTGACAACCTCTTCTGCACGATCCGGGAATAGCCACTTATAAACAACCCCCTCAGTGATTAACTCAAAGGGCTTATCATAAGACTCAAGGTCCATAGGAATGTTTTCGCCGGTCTCAAGGTCACGAGCCATGACATTATACATAACTCCGATAATCTCGTCTTCGTTGTGACCCCAGTTGAGTGGCTTCAGGATAGGTGAGTAACGTGCATTCCATAACTCGCGGTTATAAAACACATCGTCGTTTGCGTTCATGCCAGCAGTGACAAGTACAGACCGCACATACAGCAAATCAGACTGCGGAAGTATTGGTTGTCCCTGGCTTCGCAAGGATTCATGCGAAAGAGCAATAGCTTTCTTATCAGGCTCGAAAACAGTAGAACGCATTACTGCTTTCGTCTTATATTTATACTCCACGCTTCCTCCTTAATATTGAAACTCCTAAAGGCTTAAATACACTAATCTTTAGCAGATTCATCATTTTTATTCGGCAAATCGTCTTTCTTTAAACGATCATTGGCCTTGCGGAATACGGTGTCCATTCTATCTGATTCTTCTTTGAACTTCTCGCCGCTACGCTTTGTGTCCCATAAGGGCTTACGATCCTTGGTCATTTCTTCCTCCTCGTCGGTGGCCACAACTTCTTTCTCCATAACAACATTAGGTTCATCTTTTTCTTCTACCACGTTAGGCTTTGGGGCCTCCGTTGGAGGCTCAGCGGCAAGCGAACAATCCTTGTGCTCGTATCCAACAGGGTTAGACGGCCTGATGTTTCCTGCCTCTGATTTCATTAATCTCTTACCACATACATTGCAAAAAAACATGTCTCACTCCTTAAGGATTAAATGAGCCAGAACCCGGAGCACTATAAAGTTCGCCGTCAGACCACTCAGGTGTTCCCGCCATGGTCTGGTTGGTTTTAGTGTGTCCATCGCCAGCACCGGGAGTGGTGGGTCTATCTGTATACAGCGTTACGTTATGCTGCACACCGATTGAGACAACATTGACATTGTTTGTATAACCTGTAGTAATGGCCATTGTTCTCTCTCTTTCTATTCGTTTTTATCTGCACTAGTGTGAATGTGAACGTGCACTTCTTGTGATTGTGGCTGTTCCTTCTGCACTTTGTCAGCCTTTTCGTATGCTTCCTCTTCCGCCTGGATTTCTTCGCGTTGCTTGTCAATACTGTTAGACAGGTTTTCGAAGAAATGATCCATCATACCCAAGAACGTTTGCTGTTCACGAGGCACATTAAAAGGATTAGTTGCCATTATTAATCACCCTCTTTTTCCAGTTCAGACTTGAAAACATCGTTCAAAGCCTTCGCCTCTTTGTCGTTCGCCTTGCGAAAAGCTTCGACATGTTCTTTCAGGTCTGCTTCTGACATGTCTTGTAGTCCGCTATGAAAGGAAATAGACCAGCCACTTGAATGCAGCACAACTTCGTTATTGATAATCAGGTGCTTGTGCTGGAAACATTCCTCTTCGTTTTCAGGATATGGCATGGTCATACCATGTCCATTTTTTCCTACATATACTACATGAGTATGGCCGTCTGCTGGGTCAGGAGTAGTAACCTTAACTGTTACCTCCTCCTTAAGGCGTTGTTCGTATGCATCATAATCCTGACTAATAAAAGCCTTACTATTTTTACCCATCTCGTCCTCCTAATCCCAATATATAGTTTCGCTCAAATATTTATTACACTAACTCGTTGTATAATAAGCCGCCCACGCAGACGCAAATAAATTATATCGCTCTGCTTTAGTGATTTTACTATTCACAGATTGCAGCTTAAAATGTTTGTACGTTTCATCATACAATGATTTAATATCGTTGTTTATGCTGTAATCCTTAGATTTGGCATCATTCACCTGAGAACCAATAACTGACTGTGTATATTTAGGACTCATATTGCTTGCTATAGCGAATACAAGCTTCTCAGATACACCACCACTAGCATTTTCACGACCATCTCGTATCTTTTCTTCTATATCGCTCAGCAATTGTGAACACTTCTCTTTAAGTGAGTGAAAGCGGATGATTTGTTTAGCGTCCACTGTTTTAGGTTTCGCCTCACGATCTTTACGGTCCTTGGTGTCCTGCTTGCCGGGAGGGCGACCATTCGGCCCTTTGTCGGTCTTGCTATCATCACCATCGTTGTCCTTAGCAGGCATAGCATCCTGAATCATCTTCTGTTTTTCTACTTCGATCTTGGCGTCTTCCATCTTGATGTCTTCCATGTTGCGGTTCTGTTCCCAGCCATATGGGAAAATACCAAGTTTAGCCAATTCTTCAGGACGGAAGTAAGGACCACGCTTATCAAGAACACCCACGCCGCTACCATCAGCGACCTTCTTTTCTTTCTCTTGTCTCTCAACTTCAACTTCGATATCTTCGTCTGCCTCAATAAGCAACGCTTCAGCAGAAAGAATACCACGGTCAAAAAGATTAAGCTTGAACTGCTGCTGTGCCTTTGAATCACGCAAGCTGCTACGCTTCCAGCGGATAGTAGGAAGCTTGCGGAAGCCCATAGCTTCAGCGATATCTTTTAGTTCGCTCATCAGCCAAGCTTCGAATTGCTGCCTTGCAACCTCTAATTTCTTTAGGGTGCCTGCTACCGCTATGAACGAGTTACTAAAATTAGATCCCTTGCCACCAATTAGAACATCTGGAATACCAAGTGAATTAAGAATATCTTTGTCAACAGACTCATGCTTCTTGCCGTCCAAGGCATTGTTCATCTTCGGCTCGATCACCTTGGCGTCAATCGGTGCCGCCCAAAGAATATTCATTGATTGTCCGGGTTGTTGCAACATGTCGGCCAAGCGTTCAAAATGCTCATCCTCTGGGAAAATACCATTGTCAGGATCACCAAGCACCCATAGCGTCACGCTATTGATTACGCTCTTGCAATACTTGATTTCCATGTTGCGTAGATAGTCTTTGAATCTGAAATGCTTCAGAGAAGGATATGCAAACGGAACAGCCCAGGCCCAGTGATCAAACTTCTTATCATGAATCACTGTCAGGTCATCAGGCCCCATGACAATCTCGGCCTCGTACAACCCAGGACTCACTCCCTTGTATGGTCTAACTTTCCCCTTAAGGTGTTCTGGTAACTCAACCCGTGTCTCACGCAGTCTACGATTATAAACAAAGTTCAGATACTGATACATGTTCTCTGTATCTTCTTTGTTTAATGCAAAAATCCATTCACCCTTACTAGACAGATCACGACCACGAGTTTCCATTTGTAATGGAGACAAGGAAATATATTCCCAAGGTATCACGCGACTTTCCACTGGTTCAGGATCGTCTTCCGTAGCTGCTTTAGGTGGACGCCCGTCTTCAATACGAGTCACGGTGCCGTTCTTGGCTTGTTTCATGGCGACGTTCTTCAGAGCAGACAAATGCATAAGCTCTTTGTCGCATACAATCTTCGGAGAAATTAAATGATCTTTCAGCTTCCCCTTGCCACGTAGTAAAATAGTATTGTCACCGATTAGTTCATACTCCTCGGCTTTACCACGCTTCATGTCCCGCTCTTCCGACGGGTTAATCTTTGCGTTAATCTTGTAGATAAATACCTGACCAGACAAAGATCTATCAGTCAAGAATCTATTCACACGCTCACGCAACGAAACTTTCTTCGCCCACACTCTGTAAAAGTTCTCGACTTGCTTGTTCTCGTGCACAATATCCAATCCTTCAGACGCGAAGTCAGCGAACAAATCGATCACGCTACGCAAGATACCATAATTGATATATGCTACCTGACACTGTGCGATAATATTGTGGTGGATTTTGTCGTTACAAGCTAGGCGGCGGAGTGTGCGTGCATATTCGCCATTATTCCTGTCAAGCGAACCGAATTCTAATGTCAATACATCATGCCCAAGAATGGGTGAATAATCATCAATTCTACGTTCGATAGAATCACTATCATAATAACTACCCTGAGCAGATCTAATCCTAGCATTAGCGTTAGCAAGCACGTCGGCAGAAGCCATAACACGCTTCGGCTGTGTATCTTTTTTAGCAGTGGCTTTACGCTTTGCTGCTCGTTTTGTTTTTTTATGAGTCATAATGCCTCCTTGGTTTCAGTATACTCAAATATATACACTAAAACTCATGACTTTAATACGTTACAGAGCCTCTGCGTGTAATTTTACGTCTACCCCTGGTACGACCGGCCAAAATACTACGAGGCGATCCACCGGCCTTCAGTGGTTTCTGTGAACGCTTGATCGAACGATAGGTACGAGCGGCATGGGCCGCAAGCACCAAGGCGGAAAAACGGTCACGACGACGCACATCTAGTCCCTCTGGTTGCTCCAACAACGCAGGTAACTCAAATCTCTCAACACCGTTAGGCGTTACTGTACGCTCTATGGTACACGTTTCATCGACCATTGCCTGAAGATGATCCCAGATACCCTCTTCGATCTTTTCAAAATCATCATCTTCCTTGCCGAATACTATGTCGTCCAACATTTTACATTCTTGCTCGGTGGCTTTACGCTGGTGCTTCAACACACGTGACGTATACTGTTCGACCACGCGAGGCATATACTGGTAAGCAGACTGTATCGCGGATCTCTTGATCGGACTTTCGGTAACCAAAGGCATGGACGGAAAAAGCACACGCAGATGTTCGATGTCACCCTGCAAGCCATGTGCTGCTGTAGAAATCCAGCTTGACGACCATTTCACCAAATCTATAATGAACAAACCCTGCTCACCCAATAGTGTCTTGCTTTCCAATTGCTCCTTAACAACATATATGGGTAGCTCGTCTTCCTCACAAAGCTCTTTGAGTCTCAGGGTGTCGGCTACTGCGTCACCGCCGCCCCCCTGGTCCATAGCAATACGTACAATGTTAAAACGCCGCAAGATCTCGCGGATGTTTCTCACGGACGTGGGAGTATCCTTACCGCTCCATGCTGTTGCATACACTACTTGGGCAGCACCCGGTACCAACTTCATTACGACAGCACCAAAGTTATCGTTATGGCGAGCGGGGTCAAGGCCCAATACGTAGTCATATGCAGGGTCACCGTAAAGCTCAACACTGAAAGACGTATGATCTGACGGGGTTGAGTCCTCAATGAGAGACCTCTTTATGAAGCCATCAGAATCTTTAGCAAAGCGACAGTCATATTCCATACCAAATCTTGATCTAGAAAACGTCGCCTTGTCATTCGTTACGTTTTCTGCATCCAAAAATCCCTTCGGCATACCCGCAAAAGGAAGTTGGTATACAGCATAGTTCTTCCAACCAGACGCCAGGGTTTCGACTTCCTCTCTGCTCATAGAAGCAAACTGACCTGCGGCAGCACGAGAGCGTTTCTCAAGTGCCTTTTGAATCATCTTGGCATTGCCTGATGAATTAATAATCATGCGATATGATTGATAGTATCTGTAGAAATGATTGAACTCGTATGATGCAGTTCCCGAGAGAACAACTTGGTTACCATAACCCTGCATAGAATTAATCTTGGTGATTAGCTCATCATCAGCACCAAGACCTCTGATGCGTTCGCAGAATTCCTCAACACGCACACGTTCTTCTGGGTCAGCGTGCACAGAAGCGAAGGGCTTAATAACGTGCTCGAAAACACCTTCTGGGATAGTAGCGAACTCATCGCTCAAGATGTGTGTAGCACGCTGGCCTCTGATCTTTTCACCATCACCAATAGGTAAAGCGATGATCTTAGACAGGTTGCCAACATCAATGTAAGGACCAGTCGTAACAATACGTGGACCACCATACGGCTTGAGTGCTTCTTGAATAATCGGGCTTTGGTTATAGAGTTTTACAATGTAGCTGAAGACCTTCATCGACTGACGAAGACCGGCACCAACAATAATGATTTCACTACCAGGACATAGTAGTGCACGAGTCAACGCATAGACAGCAAGCAAGAAACTCTTACCAGCACCACGACAAGCAAGAATCAAAGGATACTTCTTGTTCCATAGAATGTCCATCATCACAGACTGGAACGGTAGTAATTGCAGAGGACGCCCCTTGGCATTTCGATACAGCCTAGAAATTACCCATGTGAGGGAATATTCATTAAGACGGACCATAGCATGTATAGGAGTAGTCGCCTCCTTAAACACATCCATGATGTCTTCTTCTTCTAATAGATATCTATTCAACTGTATCCTCACCCTGCGATTGCTCTTCAAGCAGTTCATCAAAAAGCAATTCATATTGTGCCGTGCGTACTAATGCGACCAGATGATCATGCTCTTGATCCAACTCGCTAAGTATCTCAGCAAACAAATTATCTCTAGTCTGGTTTACCTCATTGCGTACTTTGTTCACCTGACTGATACTATTCTTGATTTTCTCCAGTCTCGCCTTCAGCTCTCTTTCTTTCATAACTCTTGTACTTTCCCTTTTTGTAGTATTCATACATCTTCGCCAACAAATGTTTCGTTACGTACTTCGCACGATCACCAGCAAGCATAACATGAACACCATGATCTACCATAAGGTTAAAAAGAGACGATCTGACAATAGCAGCGGCTGCAACACGTCGTTTAGGCGTAGTTCTGTAAGAGAATGGATTGACAACATCTGCCCATGTTGCTTCTACGATGATAAAGCGTAGCGGAAATGCCTTCATGCGTTCTACTTCTTTGTAGAACCTTACACGCTCAGATGTGAAATTGGCATACAATTCTCCTACGCTCTTCTTGCGTTCGATGATCAACAAGTCAGACATCTCTTCAATAGTATAATCACCAGTATCTAACTTCTGTGACTTGGTATAAAAAATGTCTTGGTCATCATCCCAAAATGGCTTCTTTTCACGAGTATCCACAATCACCGTGAAACGCTCTTTCTCTGCCATCCTCTCCCGCCTTCTTATTTTATGTTGCGGACAATCTCCAAAATTTCTTTAACGCGATGAAGCAAAGTATGATTATCAACAATATTTTGAAAGCCGTTCTGTGCTATAGATTGAATCTTATCCTGGTCATTTCGCAGTTCTTGTATCTTATGAACCGCATCCTTCCAGTTATTGTAGTAAATGATATCATTGTTCTCTGTGAAGATATCATCAATACCACTTTCCTTTGTAAGACGATTTGACATAATCATGCTGCGGCATGATGCAGCTTCAAACATCAGGTTAATTACATTGTTGTAAATAGAATGACAAAAGACAATCTGTCCTCTATTCAATAATGAATTCAACTCAAATCGTGTCGCTGGCTTATGATCAAACCAGTCCTGTCCTAATTGCACACGCATAAAATGAGATATGCCTTCTCCACCCCAACCCTCAGTCACGCTAACAGCAAGTTTGTCTCTGGTAATCTTGGGATCATGGTAGTGACAAGACATATCAACCCAAGGCTTAAACCAATACGCATTCAAGCCATGCTCTTTATATCGTTGTACGCATAGCTTGTCTGGCGAACAGATCATATCAAAATACTGCGTCTTGCTTAGGTTCTGTTGTAATGAGAGCGGATCATTGCCAGTTTCGATAATGCTGGGAATATTAATATACGCATATAGCGGACTAATAAAATCCCAACAGTCAAGCAACAATACAAAATCAAATTCGTGTTGACGAGCAATAAAATCTCTTAGTTGATCATCGGTATATCCAAGATAATTACCAACGCTGTCTACTTTATAAATATTAAAAGATGTAACGCTATGACCTAGAGATTCAAACTTATCACCAAAGGCAAATGCCTTCGACCATCCACGCACATCAAGGTCGTTAAAACCAGCAATAATCGCAATTCTCATTTTACTAATCCATTATTTTTTGTACTGGGACACCATCTGCTTCTGACAAGAAAAGCGACAGCCATCTCGAAATCCTGTGCAGCCATAAAATTCACTGCCTGGATTCTTGCCTTTTTTGGCAACACGCAAAACAAGGTCGCTACCGCATTCAGGACACCTGTATTCACTGCTCGGTTTGCTATTACCCTTGCCGGTCTGTTGTTTTTTGGGTGGAGTTTCTACAACGCCACTTGCCACCTTACCACCAAGATTAGCAAAGCCACGCATAAGCTTACGGAATATCTCTGCGTTTGCCTCCACATCCACCATGGCTCTATGCGAGTCTTTCATCTCAACAGACATCTTCTGTGCAACAGTACCAAGCTTCACGTTTGGCATCGAGCTATCGCCACACCACAGTGCAAAGCTCAACGTATAAGTATCAAGCGTAGGGCTAGCAATGTAATCAAACAAATTGTGACCACAAGACTTGAATAGACGTTGCAACATTGGAATATCAAAACCGATAACATTGTGGCCCACAAGAATGGGTTTGTTCAAGGTTTTGAAAATACCAATCAGCTTATTACAAACTTCTTCTGCCACTGGTGCTTCCATTAGCTCTTTGGGTTTGATCTTATTAACCTCGAAAGCCTTCTTCGACCAGACCGGCAAATCCTTTGTCAGGTCAATATTCTGCGGCTGCACCAAAGATTCGTATCTACCAATCTCAGACATGTCGGTAGACTTCAATGCTAAACAGGCAACCTCGATTACCTCAGATTTCGCTTCGCTCAACAATCCTGTCGTTTCAGTATCAATGACACAAAAATTCCTATTGAAAACCATTAATTGCTCTCCTTATTACTAGCAAAATATCCTAATAAATATCCACTTTCAAGCAGCCTTTTGAGTTCAGCATCCTCTTTCTTATTTAATCTACGAATCTCTTCGGCCACAGACTTCTGAGCATCTTCATCAGAAAGCTCATACACAAAATCCAAAATAGACTTCTTAGTCTTAATTTCTCTATCAAGCCTCTGTTTACGAGACAGCTTCAAGTCTTCGATAAGTTTTTGATAGTTTTTCATATGTGAAGTATATTCACGGTCGTGCTGCTCGTTCACATGTAGAACGTATTTAGGTTCATCCGGCTTGATACGACCTTCACGACTTGCTTCAACATTATCCTCTTCGGTCTTTCTATTCTTCTGTGCTCTCAAAGCAAGTACCAATTCATAAATCGCAAAGAACAAAGCTTGTTCTTCAGTCATACTCAAATCATCAACATCTTGCAGTACCTTAAAGTATTCCTCTTGAAAAAGAGACACTTCGTCTGGGTTCAACGTCTGGAACATATATGCAAATCGCTGGCTCTTTTTAAGAAGTTCTCTAAAATACTTCACACGCTCTTCAGTGGGCATGCTTTCTATTTTGATGATCTCCTGTATCTTCTCTACTGTTTCCACTGGGTCTTCTGTAGCGTTCTCCTTTTTCACCCCAGGCTTTTTTACCCAGCCATTACGAATACGTATGCCCTGTATAGTACGCCATGCTGTAGGTGCATTACGCCCTAACTTCTCGGCTATTTCCTTATCGCTAAGACCTGCCAAGAACAAGGCACGTATCTGTTCGACATCATACGGTGGCTGTTTTTTCTTCATAGCATCTTCAACTGCCTAAAGTAAAAAAAGATTAAAACTAAAATAGTGAATAATATCAGCAGCCCAACACAATCAATCATTTTCATCAACATAGTCACGAAATTGCTGACACTCTTCACAGGGGCATTCATACACGTAGGACACATCTGCACCACCCGCTTCGACACATTTGCCGTCTATCAAAGAGTAGTGCACTCCTTGTGTATAATCATACACTTCGTTGATCAAGCACACCTTACTCCTCCTGCAAGATCTTCATGATAGCCCGTCTCAACTCATTTTTCTTTCGTGGCTGAATTGATACACCATTTCGCAAATCATTATAGTAGCCCAATAACTTTGGCGGCAAGCTATTCGAAATTAGGTCGTGTAACTCAAACTCATCAATTGAATCGAATATTAAAGATTGTCCCTCAGTACAATGACGGTCAAACCCAATAGGTGTACGCAAACTTGCCTTAACACGCATGGCCTCTCGATAACGGACCATTTTCTCACAAGCCTGTTCGCCACCATCTAAAACACATTTCTTGAGTTTCTTGTCCCAGCACGGACAACGCACGCATGGCGGATTGTTCGGCGTCCACACGCCTCGTTTCAAATTATACAAACGATTATGTATACACCGCACTAAAAAGCTATACGGGGATCCATCAGGCGTCTTGTCAGGATCATATTGATCAGACTCAAGTGCTTGCACACATTTAAGCCTAATCTCCTGTGCAATATCCTGGGCGTCCATGTCTGGTATGCGTACACGACGAATATTGATATAATAATGAACTACCTGCTCGATCACATCGCTATAGACACTATAATCAAAAGACCCTTCTTGAGCCATTATTCATCTTCCTGTTCGTCGCCCTCTGTTTGTTCTTCTTCGTCAGTGTCTTCTTCAGCTTCCTTCGCTTCAACCTTTTCAGACACATGAGTTTCTACATCGCCATCTTCGGGACTTACCGTGTTGGCTTCTACGGCGTCCTCTCTACGCTTTTCAACTTCTTCAGCGGTAGCCTTCGCCTCTTCTTCTAGGGGTTTTACCTCTTTGGCGTTCGGTGACGGCTGTGCAATACTCTTGTCAATACGACTAACGGTCGGTTTAAATACTGGTGATCCACCAACGTTACTGGTGACATGTCCAGCGTCCTTAGATGATGCCATTAAAATCCTCCTTAAGATAATTCTCATCATCTGCTTTCTTTTCGGCCTCTACGGCCTCCATCAAAAGAAGCAATATTTCTTCAAGTACATCACTAGACTCTTTTGCAGCATTAACATCCACTTCTATCTCCGCCATTACTCCTCCTTCTGCTTATCCCTATGGATTGAGCTTGGAAGCTTCTGCCGCTTCGTCGATACACTCGTCGAGCATTTTATGCAAAAACTTACGCATCTGCTCTACTTCTCCATAAAGAAAATAACCTGGGTTTTCATTGCTCGCTATCACGTCTTCCATCCTGTAACCGCGAGCTTTCAAGTATGGTTGGTTCATCGA
>Ga0180433_10005693_pt1 | contig 16687 bp, 12 predicted proteins | sample SS_ome_8_FD_132980 | JGI IMG/M metagenome (GOLD analysis project Ga0180433, IMG submission 132980) | Hypersaline lake sediment archaeal communities from the Salton Sea, California, USA - SS_1_D_1 metaG | ecosystem: Environmental > Aquatic > Non-marine Saline and Alkaline > Hypersaline >... | reverse complement strand
TTGTACGTGATGGTGGTGTTTTGTTTTTCGGTGATTATAAATTAAACTCTGAACAAGAACCCATTGCCATATCTACCACTTCAATTGATCTATCTGGCAATTCTGCTGCAAGTTATGGCCGAGATAACTATAAATATACTGATAGATCACCTGTTCAAGATGGTGGTACACTTATTATGAGCGGTGTTTCGATCAGATTATTGTCGACGTCGCGTTGTGATTTTGATTTCAGACTTAATTCAATTGTTTATTTGTACAATACTACCATATATGGTACAAGTGATGCATATCATCATTTTAATTCAACAAGTATGACGATTATCAATGTTAACATGGTAAGTGCATATTCGGTCGAAATGTTACAAAGACCATTGTTAATTAAAAATTTCAAATCAACAGATTGTCATTATGGGTTATCATTCTTCCCACCTCACACGGATATAGGAGATCCCGTATATGTTTACAATTTAGAGGTTATAAACGCAAATGAGGACATAAAACGCAATAGTAGATCTTCTCTGGCTCTTGTAAACACAGAACTAGATTTTGACAATCTGAAAACGTCCGGATCGGTTCCTATTACTATGAATTTTGAAACATATGATAGAGTGATTGATGATACTGGAAATATTCGATCAAATGTTCCCGTATATTATTATTTCCCAGAAATTCCAATCAATTACATTACTGATGATCGTGTAAATATCGGGTTTAATGCATTATTTACACACGCATTCGTTGGTGATGAAATTATTTTGTATAGTGACGACGTAGAATCTGGTGAAACTTTTAATATTACAAATTTTTCAGCTAATGAAATTTATCTTAATCGGTTTACAAGTGATGATACTTATGAATTTGCTCGCATAGTACACAAGAAAATATCCAATTCAGATGGAAATGTACCCAAATTAGCTTTACCATACGGATATATCGGCAAAGCCAGTAATGAATTCAAAAGATATGGTAATATTTTGGTTATTGCCGAGGAATTAAATAAGCGTTCAGAATTTAATTTTGTTGCCATGAATAATTTACGCAATATTATTACACTCGTTGATGAATCAGTTACACAAACAACCGACAATGACGCAATTAATGAATTGAGAACAGATATTTCTGCATTGTCCGGAGCTATTTCTAATCTTGATTTTGTAGATTCTACTACATTTTCAGGACTACAAACTGCTGTAGATTCATTAGCCGCAAGCATCGCTACAATCGCATGCGATTGTAATATAGATGAAATAAGTGCCAAAATCGATAGTTTAATCACTAGTGTCGCGTCTATTGACACAAATGTAGATCCTACAACGTTCGATTCGTCTTTTAATGATATAAAAAACGATATTGCAGATCTTGCAACAAGTATAGGATCTCTTAATAGTAATAATTCAACAATCGTTACTGAAGTTTCAGACATCAAAACAATTGTCGATGGCACAAATTCCGCAATTTCTAATCTACAAACATCATTAGATGCAGTTTCTGCATCAGTCAATGGATTTACATGCGATTGTGATCTTACAGATATTCGAACCAAATTGGATGAAATATCAACTGCAGTGGGTTCTATAAATGTCACCGCAGACACTACAGGCATAAATACTGAATTAGAAACTATAAAATCCGATATTGCAGCATTATCAACCAGTGTTGCATCAATCGATTGCAATTGTGACAATTCCGCAGTTATAACCGAAGTTTCTGGCCTCAGAACAATTGTTGACGGCACAAATTTATCCGTTACAGATATATCAACCGCCGTAAATGGTTTAATTACCGATGTTTCAAACATGTCTACAACATTACAATCTGACGTATCTGATTTAAAAAGCTCCCTTACGACATTATCGGCATCTGTAGGTACTATTTCATGTGATTGCAATACAGATACCATTGTTGCTGCTATAAATGCACTTCAAACCGTTGTTGACACAAATTCCACTGATGTTGATGGTCTGCAAGCAGATATAAACTCATTAATAACTGCAGTAGGGTCGATTTCGTGTAATTGTAATTTAAGCACCACAAATTCGGCGATAACTGCATTAACAACGGCAATACAGGAATTAAATCACACTGAACTCATCAATAATATATATGATTCATTGTCTGAAATAAAAACAACGGTGGATAATTCAACGTGCGATTGTGATCCCACTTCTTTAAAAGCTCACATGGATACCGTTGGCACAAATATTATTTCAACTCTTGATAATTCGATTGGTACCGTTGATTCTAATGTTACTGATTTTAAAGACATAGTACAAACTTCGTTAAATACTATTAATTCTGATTTACAAAATATAAAAGTATCAACTTCTATAAACGGAGTAATTCATAATACTACCACCAATATAGAAAATAATATTAGAAATATTGAGCAAAATGTGCAAGATATAAATACATTATTAACAACAAATATAACACCATCACCAACACAACAAAATTTTACTGATTCGGGCATATTGAGCGATTTGGTTTTAAAAGTTCAAGAAATATCAAATAAATTAGATGATATACAACTTCACGTGTCTGAAATAAATACTATTAAGAATAGTGTAGACGAAGTCATGGGCAATGTAATCGAAACTGTTGAAAATACAATAATTAACACAAATTCTAACCAACAATCGCAAAATAATATCGACGTATTAAAACGATCAATACTGCTTTTGTAATAATTTCCATAAGTATTTATTTTTAAATATAATGAAAATACTCAGGCAAGGTAAACAAAAACCACATTTACCTGAAAAAACTCAAAAACCATCAAATACAATCAAGGTCACACCTACTGCTCCAAAAATCGACTACAATAATATAATAGAAACTCAAAAAGCACAAATTGCCGATTTAAATTCACAAAATGTGAAAAATAAAATGAAATATGCCGCTATTGACACCAAATGTACCGAATTGGAAGCTAAATGTGCCGAATTAGAAGCTAAATGTGCCGAATTGGATGCCAAATGTAGTGAGCTAACCGCTGATCGGGCTCCTCTTGACGCCAAATGTGCCGAATTGGAAGCTAAATGTGCCGAATTGGAAGCAAAATGTTGTGAATTAACTACTGATCGGGCGGTTCTTGACGCCAAATGTGCCGAATTGGAAGCTAAATGTGGTGAATTAACTACTGATCGGGCGGTTCTTGACGCCAAATGTGCTGAATTTGAAGCTAAATGTGCTGAATTGGAAGCCACCAATACACAGATTGTGGCTGATAATGAAGAATATCATGTAAAAAATCAAAAATTACGCAAATATAATAAAAAATTGGAACTTCAGATATCCGAGTCGACCCAACCAGTATGTTCCGATGAATAATAATATTTAATTTATATAATGACAAATCTTGTATATTTATCATTATTTGATTCTGACGGAAGACCAACAAGTATAAACACAAATGCACAAACATCAGAAAATATTCAATATTCTGTAACAACAGATCTCGAAAATGAATATTTGACATATTACCCAGAAGGCCAATCTGTAGTGAATACACATCAAGAGTGGGTAAAAGACAATGATATGCATTTTATTGGTGAAACTAATGATGTGTATGTTACTTTTGTGACGGAAGCTGCTGGTTATAGAAATTCATTTGGATGTTTTACGTATCCAACTGACAATCCACCCCGTCGTTTTAATGATTTAGGTAAGGATGGTATTAGTGATTTATTAATATTATTCCCAAATACATCGAAACCTGGGTCTGGGGGTAATTTGTCTCCTGGGGATAGTGTGCATATTCCATATTCATGGACAACCAATATAATAAATGGTAAAAAATATGTATCTAATCCTAATTATACGTTTCCTGCGGGGGTGAGTCTCGGATTTGTTTTAATATCTAATGCATGGAATGGAAACTCTGTAACTGGAACCCGTGCAAAATATTTTACGAGTTCATATATGAATCCCGAAAGAAGTGAATCGCTTAAATATCATTGTGTGGCAGTACGTTCAGAAATAGACACGGATGTAATATTTATGGGTTTTGAGGATGTTAATCGTCATCATCATCGGTGTGATCATGATTTTAATGATTGTGTTGTAATATTTAGATGTAGTCCTCTCAGTAACGTTTCTCCACATTCGTACGCAACTCCAGTTGTATATGATTATCACAAAGGTACTATTATAGTAGAGGATTTATATCATGACAATCCAACCCACGATATTGATTATAATGATGTAGTAGGTGAATATGCGATTCGCGAAGGTTTACTAGACAATAAAGTTACAACATTGGATTATACATTTCATCTAAAAGCACGTGGTGCCGATTACGATCACGAATTTGGATTTTCAGTACCGCATTTTAAAAATATAACAGGAACTGCCGTCCGTCGCACATGGAAGCATAATGAAACAGTGCCCACTGTAGAAGATATTTCATCAATCGTATTTAAAACTGGAAATACAAATGGACGTGTGCAATTGATTAGCAGTACTAAAGATTTACTTCCTAATTTAGTAACTGGTATGTCAAATACTCTAAATGAATTAGATACATCACCAAGTACTGTATCTGTATCTTTTACATTTGATACTCCGATTTCTAGAAGTGATATGGGTGCACCTCCATACGGAACATATGCTATTACATGGGAAAGTGGCATTCGAGGTGTTATCGGATCCAGCAAACCATTGCACGATTACACAGATACCACGAAATTACCAACCGTATCTACTAATTTAAATGCATTTGGAATTACACATATATATAATATATTGGTTTTGAAAGATTGGACACATTATCGCGTGATATATGAGAAAAAACCCATATATCGTCCATATCCATGGATTATTGAATTTTTAAAATCTGACAAACAGGATAATCAAAATTGGTTTACATTTATGCGCGAGGGTCGTTTACATGGATATGTAGAAAATCCTACCAGGGATGGAATCGATTATCAATAAAAAAATAAAATAATGGTGTGGGTATACTGATAACCGTAATATTACATATTTTTTATGTTGTAGATAAATAATGGTGTACTTTGCTAATAATTCTGTAGCCCCCTCGATGGTCGCGGGTGGCGCTCAAAGCTATCAAAATCCTTATTACAAATCTACGTGTGGCTGTGGTGCTTCTAACAATCATGTAACTAATCATGCTTCCGGTCCCGTCCGTGAAGGTTTCACTGCCGGTCACCCCGCTGCCCACGTTGCGGCTGTCCCTCTCCAGGCTGCCCGCCCTGCTCCTTCTTGCACTCTTACTGCCACTGCCCCTCCCGCCGGCTGCTGCAACCCCGCCCCTCTCCATTGCTCCACCTGTGATGGTTCGGGTTTTTTCCGCGCCTCTGAAGCTTATGGCTCGTAAATTTAACAAATATTGTGAAAAATAATTTTATATATTAAAAAATTATATATAAAATTATAAAGTTTGATTCCATTTGATCAATAATATGTGGTATATGCATTCTCAGCAGGCATTCTCTTTATTTGTGAAGATGGAACTGTATGCTGAGAATTTTGTGAATGGTGTGGGAATGTGTGTTTCATACATTGATTAATTAATTGACCATCAGTCAAAAATCCACAGACAGCTTCTGTCGGTATTTTAATGGATCCAGCTGTTATTCCGGATTTTTGTAAACAATCATCCAAACATTTCGCACCCTTACCAATACATCCATTTTCACATGATTTCATAGTCGTAAACGCATTATGAAGTCCTTTTGTTTGGTTTACACATTCGATTTTCGCATTTTCGACACAATTTTCAGCGGCATTGTTTGTACATACGGCATTTGCATAATTTTGACATGCTTGGGTTTGTATTTCAACAGAATCAAGCTGTTTAGGAGCCGGTGGGGTCGATTTTGCATTAGCTGTATGTGTTAACCCTGTTACACATTCTTTCATTAAAGAACCATCAACAAACAATCCACACATAGCTTCAAGTGGCATTTGTAATTTTGATGAATCCTTCATATTTAATTCAGCCAAGCATTTTACGACACAATCTTTCGTTTCGGAATTTTTGCATGAATCCTCACATTTTTCGGCAGCAGAAAACACTTTATCTATGACTGTCAATTCTCCCAAACATTCAGCTTTTGCTGTTTTCATGCAAGCGGCGTCACTCGATCCAGTACATTTCGCATTTGCATAATTTTCACATGCATATCCTTGAACTGTTGCTGCATTTATCGAATCCACAGATTTGCATTTTTTGACGTCATCCAACGACTTTGCACCCATTAAGCACGATTGTACACCAACATCAGCCCAATACTCAATGGGATTGGTGTTTTTTTCATCGGTAATCTCTGATACACACTTTGAAACAAATTCTGCATCGGTTTGTCCTTTGTGATCTTCGAATTGTGCTCGTTTGCGACAACCTTCAGTGATTACATAGTCGGTTGTCATTTTTTGAGCTTCCTTGTCCTTCCACCATATAAAATATAGCAGAACAAGAGCGATTGCAACAATTAACAAACTAGAACCAAATCCTATGGAAAAATCTGCAAAACTAAAAGTCATTAATAAATCGCAATATAAATGTACAAAGTCCAACTTTGGAATTTACATAGATCCATTTATTGTTCCATGAATTTGGAACCGTTTTAGATCCGTATCTGTTTTCAATTTGTAATTAACAGATCCATTTACAGGAAATTGAAATCCAATCGTGATAAATGCGTCTTCTGCCATACCAGTTGCCATAATAAATGATTTTTCTGTTATATTTTTATAATATATGGTTCCTGTGTAAGTTTCATTCGCTTTTAATTCAAGCTGTGCATCTATCACAAAGATATTATTGTTTACATACACAGATGGTATGAAATTCTCTTCTATATCGACAATGGTCTCGGATATCGACGACACTGATATCGGTTGTTCTAATTTTTTTATAACTGCACTTTCAATTTCAAGTCCTATATTCGTTATCTTACACATTGATGTGTCATCTACACATAAATTAATGGATCCGTTCCCAGATACCCCAAAACCCGATGCAATTGTTACATCATGACCACTTCCTTCATTATTATTTGCAGGTTTTATTGTTACGGGGGAATTTGAAGAATTAGACGCATTAATAACAACATTTGATGTATTTTTGGCAGCCGATGTCGATATCGATGTTTTTGCGGGATCAGCGTTTACAACGGATGCTGCTCCACGTCGACCTCTCATGCTAAACCCCATTATTTAGGATGTATAGTTTAAAATACACAAAGTGTATATAATGTCCGGTGTAAAAGTTTCAAACATCGATAAGCCCAATTCTCCACCATATCCATGGGAAGCTCAACATGTAAATGACCTTTTTGATCTTTTAAAAAACAAAATACCCTTTGGATTCGCAAAATATAATGATGGGGAAATGTGTGCTATCAAAAACAGTAAAAGTGGATGTATTTCGCGTGGATTTCAGGATGTAACGCCAGAACTTGGCAGTAAATTGCGCGAGGGGTTGCTATGGAAGCAAGAAAATTGGTATCCGGGTATTCCTTGTCATGTTTGTCGAAAAGATCTTTATGATTTTGCATTATCGATATTGCCATCCGATAACATCAAAAATATTAGATGTGCAGTTTCATTCATAAATGCAAATACTACGAGAACAGTTGAAGCATTCCGGGAAATATTGCCTTCCCGGAATGTAGTATTGGTAGCTAGTGAACAGACGATTGCCGGTATTGACAAATTGGCCGAATTTGGCATCAAACCATACAAACACGTTTCCACTCCTCATAAAAATTCATGGGATGCATATGAAAATGTCCGTGAATGTTACAAAGAATGTAATGATGGTGATGTTGTGTTATTTGCAACAGGACCATTGGGGCGAGTTTTGGCTCACGAATGGTTTAAAAATCGTCCCACCTTGACTTGTATTGAAGTCGGGTCGCTGTATGACCCTGTAACTCAAAATAAAAGTTACATGTACCATGCAAGTTTATATCAGACTTGCATTGGTTGTAATGCGACGCCGCTTCGACGCCTTCCATTTAATCTGGATGGATGTTCAAAGGAATTTTATCATATTATGGAATGGTGGAAATTTGTGAAACTGTATAGTGACGACGGACAGGGTACAAATCCCGATTATGACAAAATACGGCGGACTTTTGAAATTAATGTGGGTTATTATCCACGGCATGCATATTATTGTCGATGGATGATGGCAAAATGTGTGCGATTGTTGACGCCCGATGACAAAGAAGCTATTAAATCTGCATATATTGCCACATATGATGGAGTTCGGTGTGAAGCACTTATGGAAATATATTCGGAATTGACAGTTGACGAAAAAATCAAATATTTGTATCCAATCATTTATAGCAATTTGCCTCGTGGCGCTTTGGAGCTGAATCGCAGCTATTATTCCTGGAAATTGGCTTATGCGCTGTATTGTGATCTTCCGCACGACAGAGCAGAATGGCTCGAATGTGTATACAAACTATTTAATAATGCACACTTACCATCGCGATATCACGAGCAGGTAGAAGCAGATTGGGTTACTACTCTTGGAAAATTCGTTCCATTTTTTAAACATGCGGTGATTGGGCCGTCTAACACGAATATTTTGCGGAAAAATGTGGATTTTAACAATTATTTGATTGAATGTCGCGCAGTCAAAAATAAATCTAATGACACTTTTGAATTTAATACGGGTGATGATTGTGTAATCGTTGAACGTACGGATCTACAGAGTGGATGGGGACAAAATCTAGAAATATATATGTATCGCAAAGTAAAATATATGTCTAAATATTGTAATTTTATAATTTACGACAGCGACGGCAAAAAGGTACGCGAATCAAACTCGGATGCTCTTTTTGATGTCCATTTATCGGAAAATAATACGACACCCATAAATTACGATTTGTTGATCAATTTTATGCTTATGAAAAGGGCGAAATATATGAAATTGGATGGTAATGGACGGTTTAACAAGACTGGGAATGGCTCGAATGTCCCGAAATCATTACCATATATTCACAATAAAGATTCAAGTGCAAATTGGACCTGGACTTTTTAGACAATAATAGTCGCAATATTATTATATAATTGAATTGCTATACATTAATGGATTCTACAGTTGGGGCAGTTATGGGAATTCGCGAATCAGCAGAACATGCTGAACAACGGATCCGTGATTTATTATCACAATTGTCTAATTGTGAAACTGCAAGTGCCGAATATGCACAAAATTTATCAAATTGTAATGCATACGTTGCTCAATTACATCAACAATATGCAACAGAGCTAGATGAAACCAAAAAACTCGAAATTTTAAATTTGCAGCAAAAATTCGAAGCAGAGGTTGCCGAGCGGGTTGCCGAAACAAAACAACAGTTTTTAAATGATTATAATGTTGCAATTTCCGCCGAAAAACAAAAATTAGAAGCAGATGCTGTTAATACTATAGCTGTTCGTGTAGAAGCAGAAAAAAATCGCATAGAAAACGATTACAACCGAGAATTGACAAGAGCTCAGCACACTATTGCAGAATTACAAAATAAAATACAAAATGAACAAAGTACCCCCGTGGTCGCACAAAGTACTCCTGTGGTCACACAAAGTACTCCCGTGTCGACTGTAACCGTCGTACAGCCTCCAAATGCCCCTAAAATTGTGAAAACAATGCGCAGAACCAGTCAAGCGGTCTTTCAAAATACATTTACAACCCAATTCACAGAAATTTCTCGCATATTAAAATCTGCCAACCGTAAAGGGTTATTGATACCCCAAGAAACTAACAAAAAAATGGGAACTATTTATATAAAGCGAGATAATAAAAGTATAAAATATACCGCTATTTCATATCTGGGCGGGGGTTCATTTGGAAATGTATGGAAAGTAAATGAAATATCAACCGATAATGATACCAGTGTCACAACTGAATCGACAAGGGCTCTTAAACGCATGAATGTTGCCAATAAAAACGTAGCAGAAGACATAAAATTAGAAATCACTGGATTAAAAGAACTTGGAGGCACCAAGTGTACAAATTTTGCAACATGTTTAGTAGATTTCTTTGAACACGACGGGTATTATTATATTGTAATGGATTACATTGAAGGATTTGAGCTATTAGATGTTATTAATATAGTACCGTATGAAAGACGGCGTCACATGTATAGTGTACCTGTGTATTTGTGTGCTGGATTGTATGAATTGCACAAAGACGGAACCACACATCAAGATATCAAACCAGAAAATATAATGTTTGGTAAAAATATCGATAAAAAACATAATACGGTAGCAACTCCCAAATTTGTAGATTGGGGTTCGGCTTGTATCAATAGTATTTATTGTGGTGACGCCGATAATTGTGTAAAGCCATGTGGATTTATAGGAACGCAAATTTATTCACCACATGAAGTTATGAAACCATTTTTACAAAAACAAGCAGCCAATAAAACTCCAGATATATATGCCCAGGGAAATTTCGCTAACACTGTTGCTCATGACATATGGAGTTTGGGAGTAACATTGTTATATTGGTACAATTACAACGAAAAATCGCCGGTAATATATGATGATTTATATAAAGCAGATCAGAATCGTATCGATAATATACTTTCCGGTGTTTCAGAGGATTTTCCACGAAATTTATTGAGATTAATGCTCGAAATCGATCCACAAACTCGTATAGACAATTGGGTCAAGATTATGAAATTGATAGAACCATATAATGCTGAATTAAAAGAATTTATCAGAAAGCAGTAAATTTCAACTTATTATATCTGTGAAATCACTATATTTGTATCGTAAATTTGATACAAATATATACAAAGTAGGTGTGCCGGGCGATTATTAATATTTAAAACGCATTTTTAGTGCATATTTGATTTTTACTTGATTTTCTCTATATACAATGAATTCGTCGTATAACAATGAGTTTGATTCTATTCCCGATGAAATCAATTTTCCATATGGTACAATGATTTTGTCGTTGCCGCAGTCGCCCCCAATTTCCGCAAAATCCGTCGGATCTGGAGTACTTCCTCCTTGCCCCATTGTACTTTGATATTCATCATTCGGCAACCAATCTACATATTGTGAATGTCTCCGTTTATAAACATTTCCTAGGGACACTTCACACAATAATACAATTCCAATGTTATTTTTTCGATCAGTACAGCAATAATTAGCACTTTTTGTCACACTATTCGAAAAATAACTTCCGGATCCAAACATTGACCCCGTTTTGGGTGCATTGTTGTTGATACGCAATCCTTTTGACAAAATGCCCATGAAATTTGCAACCCGACTCCCGTGGAATAATAACATACGATTTCCGTAATTTTTGAATTGTTTTCGTTCTTCTTCCCGATCCACTACTATGATGTCCATCAATTCCAATTTGTAACGATTATGAGTAGGTGCTACTGTGTTTTTCACGTACTTTTCTATCATTTTATATCGATCCGAGTCAGTAGACAATGATAATGCCGACAAATTGGTATTTAATCGATTATAAATCCGGGTAATTGGATGCAACCCATCCGGTGACGCATTTCTCTTCAAAATAGTGTTTGCAACCTCTAAATCGGTAAGAACACTCAACATATCAGCACATTTTTTGACAGTATCATCGTTATCAATTATAGGTGGAACACGACGACCAAACGACGAAGGAATCAATGTGTAAAATTGCGATGTAAGATCTTCATAGTCCAAATGCACACCATAATCGAGACCCTGAGTAATTGATCGAAGCACATTATATGCTAAATTAATCTGCCTTTTACTAATTTTACCGAGCGGCATCTTACGGAGATCGATATTAAATTCACGCATAGTGGTTTTTATGAGGGAAATATTGCTGATAAGGGACAAAAATGACTGGACTTGGGAATCAAGATTACATTCTGGTTCTGGGGGTTTTGTGGCAATGTCGGGGTCAGAGTCCACAGGAACTATATCCTTGGTGACAGTTTCATCGCTATCGCTGTCGTCGCCGTAATCGATTTGGCTCATAAAGTATTTTCCAGACTTTTTCACAAAATTATTAATGTTGCTCCACGAATTTCCTGTCTTTTTCTTGAAAGCAGATTCGAATGCATCGATTGCAGACATTTTCGAACAATATCCAGATTTGTTTACAACGCCATTATTACCAATGCGGCCATATCTGGTGTAAATGATATAATCATCAATATTTGAATCGTGCTCTAATAATTGTATAATGTAAAATTTATTATTATTTGTTTTTACATTTGTTTGATTAAGTGTGGATGAATACGCATTAGAATTTCTGTTGACAAGTACATGATAATCACCAGCAAGGTCATTATTGTCGACAATTATTCCATTTTTAGATAATTTAGGAGTCATTGTGTAGTGCTAATTATTATATGTTTCATTTTAAATATAAAAAAACTTTCCTATACAAAAATAAAATGGAATTAATCATTATTCCACTGATATTTGACATTACTTACGAATAAATGAACGAATCGTGAGATTAATACGTGACTCTTTACATTTTTTTGTTTTCGGAACACAGTGTTGATATTCTTTTTGCATGTCTCCGCCCATAATAACTAAAGTACCATTATCCAGAATAAAATCTGTTGTTTCTTTAGATATTTTATTTTTAATCTTGAATTTTCGAGATGCTCCAAATGTAATACTATAAATAGAAGTACTAGGTACAAGATCTTTTTCATCATCACTATGCCAACCAATATATTCTTCTCCATCATAGTACCAATTCACAAATACTCCATTGTATTCTGCATTTTCTTCCATTTCGTTTACCTTTTCTAGTAATTTAATCATAATAGGATGTGTAAGTTCGCGTGGTTTAATAGTTGTTCCACTAAAAGAATAATATTCATTTTTAAATATCACTTTATTAATTACGGGCACTCAATCCTGATATACCTTTGATGATCCCTCCAAATTCATCAAGTTTATCGCTTTTTATACGTTTGATGGGTCTTGCGTATTTCGTATCGCGATTTATTTGTCTCATTCTGTTGAAATCAATTTCGAAATGTGTGGCTCCAATCAATATTTCGGGAACAGGATCGTCACTTGCATAAGAATCGAGGTCCGAATCATAATCTGAATGTTGAGAAATCATCCATTCATTGTATAAATCTTCTAGTTCTGAATTACTTGATGTGTCATATTTCCACCATCCACCCCGTACACCTCTGTACATCCATTGATACTCACAATCTGACTCTGTGACGTCAATAACGTCACTTAATTTCATATTATTTATTACATCTGCGGAAATAAATGCCCTGCACATGGGACACGAATCCCCATAATCCGATTGTTGATGTCCTTTTATACAAAGAAAGCAAAATATATGATTACAGGGAAGTTTTACAGAATTAATAGGTTGATCACTAAGACAAATACTACACTGCATGTTTGAGTGGTCACTGTCGACCATTATTATGGTCACCAACTTTATTCACTTCATCACTGGGTGCATCACTGGGCGCAGTGAATCACGCTAGCGAATGTTCACGTTTGCTTCGCCTGCGGCTTCGCGTGCAGCGAACATCGCTACTGTTATTTATTGTGTCCATAAAAATAAATAGTAAATAATCAATTTTAATTCCCTGTATTGTGTTTTGTTGAATACACCATGAGTTACAGTTATTGGATGTGATGAAGCGAAGCCGATAAGAAGGACCTTTAGGTCCTTCTTCTGAGTAAAACAGCATACGCTGTTTTACGAAAGGCGCAGCGTATCACATCCATTAAGCGTGATACACGGCGCATACGTGTGATAAAGTGAAAAATCGGGAAGCTCCCACACCATTTCCAGTTTTACGAAACATGTCTCTCGAGATCTCCAATACTCCGATTCACAACACTGAAGGCCATGCTTGGGTCAAAATCTCTGTTGATGGGAAAACTGGACTTCCTCAATGGGTTGGTATCGATGGTTCTGATGATAAGATTGTTGTTGACGAAAAATATGAAATGAAACCCGTCGACTGGAATTCCGAAGATTTTCATTACACGGCTCGACAAATTGGTTCGGAATCTGATTCTGATACGTCCATCGAGGTTCGTTTTTACAAACAAACCGAAAATGTCGTGGAAACTGACATTGACACAATTAATAGCATCGCAATGATTCATTTTTATTATCATTTGTGTTATGAATTATGTGCAACACATTGTCTCAAAGGATCTAATTGGATGAATGTCATTAATTGCTTTGAAAAGGTGAAACCGGCAGGTATGGACCCCGAACAATTTGAAAAAATCATCGACAACGTCAAAACAATGATGATTGATGACGACCTCGCTTCCGATGACGAAAATGAATCCGAAGCGATCATTGATACTTCAAAGGCCGAAGAGCCTGAATTAACCATTGATACCCCTGAGGTCGAGACATCCAAGTTTTCATTTGTTGACATTGAGAATTGGTTTTCGTCGATTAAGGAAGGTGGACTTTCTGTTGGTGTACTTCGCAAAAAGGCCACAGACTTTGGATTTGAAGGAATTAATTCAAAAACAAAGAAATCTGATATCAGGAAGATTTTTGCTTCGCATGTTCAAAGTATTCAAGCCAAGGGAGGGAAAATCACGAATTGTGCTTCTATTATTTCTAATTTTCCTGGACCGACTAATACGAATGACAGCAATGTATCAGTTGCCACCACCGCCACATCAACAACACTTCCGGTTATTCCTTCTGCATCCCAAATTGCTACGTGGTTTGGAAAAATAAAAAATGGAGGATTTGGAATTAAGATTCTTCGTGAACGTGCAACTCATTATGGTATCGAATTTCCTGCGAAATGTACACGTTCAGCGCTTGAACGTATTTTCAATGAAAAATTCGTGAAAAAGTCACAGATTGGCGGCGATACTTCTGTGTTACATTTGAATGAAGATTTTTCAATGGATAATTTGAAGAAATGGTCGAAACCACCTCAGAGTGGCGGTCGTAACAAGCAATGGATCAAGCAAAAAGTGGCAGAAAAGTGCAATTGTACAATTAACTCATTGTCTGAAAAATCGCGACCCGAATTGCTCCAAATGTTGACAATCGCCATTATGAAAGAGAATGGTGACGATTTCTTTGATGACGATACTGATGGCAACGCTAGTGATACTTCTACCAATTCCGAAAAATTACCTGTTACAATCCGGAAACATCCCAAACTCGGGGTTTATTACATTGTTGGTAGCAAATGGAAATTGGTGATTCGATCGGTTGAAGACCGTACAATTGTGGGGCGCATTGAAAAGGAAGAATTGGTGCAGGATATCGCTGATGTCCATCGCGCAGAAGCAGATCTATATGGATTGAAAATTGATCCTACTCTTCTTGTCAAGTATGTTGTCTGTAAACAACAATTGACGGAATCCGACTTTGACTACCAACCAAAAATGGTTTCTGTGAAATTTGGCAAAATGAATGGCGATGACGGCATCAAATGGAATGATGTCACCCAAGAAATTGCAACTTGGACCGAAAACGGCCTAACATTCGAAAGTACAGGATTGGATACAGTGTTTACGGCTACCAAGGACGATTTTTCACTGAAAACACAAAAGTTTTACTACAAAAACGAAGATACCGTTGTCACAGTTATGAAAAAGAAGGGACACAAACTACTAGATGATGTCACTGCAAATAAATGAACACCCCATATACACAAAAATACCCGATAAAAGTGAACATATACACAGCGACATTCTTTACTTCCAATTCTTCCCAATGCAGAGAGCTATTAAATCATTATTTATAAACAAACTTCGCTTCCCATATACCCAAATCCGTTCAAAATTCTGCTTTGCGTGTAATTCAGAAACACTCGATGAAGCATATGTGAAATGTGGATATTACATAGAATTATATAACCGAGAACTCCCACCAGGTCATTCTACCATGGTTGATTATACACGAACTTATGAAGAAATTAATATTTGTACAATGAAAGAAGTATCAGAATCTTTAACAAAATAAAAAATAAAAATATTTAATATATATATATGGCTAATTCTATGTACTTCAAAAATAATATATTATGACATAAAAATATATCATTTCATTTGTAAACTAGTACTATTTAATTTGGGACTAGCCATATATATATATTGTAGCAATCATTCTTATTGATACATATTTTCGTACGTCCAGATTTAATATAGTTTATTAACGTGACTATATTAAATTTTGTAGTATCAATTGCAACGACCGAAAAATATTTATAAAACGGCACAGCCGTTTATTCAGGAACATCAAGGTTCATGTTTCATATCAATTACAATGATCGTTGCTATAAAGTGAAAAATGCGGAAGATTACACACCATTTGCAATTTAACCTAATGCCAACAGAATTTCGTCCAAAGGGTGGTGTATGAATGTTTTGAGGACTTTATGCGTGTGAATTTAAAGTATTTTTTGAATAATCAGCTTGAATATATTAGGGAACGGATTTGTAACGAGGTTTATGAATGGTTTCCGCCGATAGACAAGTATTGTGATGAATTCGAGAGTTCTCATATTGATGATAATGGGAATGAAGTGTTCGTATGTAATGTAAATGGAGAACAGTTTGGAACTTGCTGTCCAGAGTGTGGGTCACCATATTGTAGTGAATTGTCTATGGCAGAGGCGATTCTACAAGATGGTAAGGTAATTATTAGTGTGTACAATCAGAATTATGCATGCGGAATAGGAGATATGAATACTCGCGAATATCATGG
>Ga0180433_10005690_pt1 | contig 16693 bp, 22 predicted proteins | sample SS_ome_8_FD_132980 | JGI IMG/M metagenome (GOLD analysis project Ga0180433, IMG submission 132980) | Hypersaline lake sediment archaeal communities from the Salton Sea, California, USA - SS_1_D_1 metaG | ecosystem: Environmental > Aquatic > Non-marine Saline and Alkaline > Hypersaline >... | reverse complement strand
GGCGTTACATTAATCAAAACATTGTTGCTTGGTGTTGAACTATTGATTCCATCATTTGCTGTAAAGTTCAGTGTTATTGCTCCATTCCAATTATTTGCTGGAATTAATGTTGCTTGTGTTTTATTGATTGTTATATTATATAGATAAGTTATTGTTATATTTCCTGCTGTTGCTGGTAGAAAGCTTATTTCGCTTGTTGCATTGTCAACATCAATCACATAATCAGATATATTAAAAGTATAATTAGTATCTTCTGCAAATGTTATTGCAGGTATTGTTGTATTGAATACTGGAGCGTCATTAACCGGAGCAACAATAAGAGTAAAATTACCTACTTTTGTCAATTGTCCGTCATTTGCCTGTACAGAAACAATACTAAAACCGAATGCATCTTGTGTTGTTGTGTTGCATGCTATCCATCTATTGTTTACTATAGAGCAGTTTGCTACTGTTGTATTCGTTTGATTATAAACTGTATAAATTAAGTTTGAAGAGTTTGTCCATGTGTCTGTTACATATGCCCAAAGGTCTGTCAGGTTTGCATTGTATCCCGAGTCTTCATTTATTGTTTTGTTAGGAAGCGTGCTTACATCAGGAGGCGTGTTCACTCCCCTAAAAATGACAGTTATTGAACTTGATTGTGTATTTTGACTTCTGTCATATGCTATTGCATGGTATGTTGCATTTTTTGCTGTTGTTGATACTTGTATTTTTGATAAAGTACAGCTTGTTGAGTATCCGCAGTTTTTTGATGCAATTAAATTATTATTTGAATAGATATCTAATTGTGAAAGTCCGGCCGCAGTTCCGCTGTCTCTTGCAGTTGCTCTTATTGTTACTGAGCTTGTGACGTTTGTTCCAGGTATTGCTGTTATTGATACTGTTGGTGCAGGATCTAATTGTGCAGCGGCTGCAGCAGAAACTAGTATTAATATTATTATTGCTAGCAATATTTTTGCTTTCATTTTTTATCTTGTTTTTTTGGTGTTGAACCAAGAGGAATCAATACATATCCTTCGACGTCAATTTGTTCTTGGTCTAAAATTAAGTAATTTGTATTGTGAAATCCTGCTCCGATTGCAAATCCATGTTTCTTGACATGTGCTATTAAATCCAGGCCCCATGCTCTTTCCAGCATTCCTTCTGAATAATATCCGCTTAATACAAATGCTGCCGGTGGCGTGTTTAGTATGCCTGCAAGGTTTGTTGAAAATGTGCTGTCTAATCTTCCATTTAATCCTATTTCTTTTGTTGCTTCCAGATAACCTATTACTGCCGCACTCCAATCTTTATCTACGTTTGTTAATACTAAATCTCGGAATCCTCTTCTTTGTCTGAATTGCTGCATTACTGGACTTATTTCTGGTCTCATGCCGATAATATAATTATCTTTGTTTGCAAGCCATCGAAGCACATGCGGAAGTATTTTTTCTGTATCTCCAAACATTGCTCCTGCACCGCCTCCGTAGATAGTTTGTTGGTCTCTATAATTTTGTGCCCAGACATCTGCAAACAATAGTCCGTCTAGTGTTGCGCCGTTTCCAAAATCTATTGGGCTTATGTTTAGCGCGCCTGCTGCAAAGGCTCTTGTTCGTGTTAGTTTGTCTGTTCCGTTTTCTTGTATGTCCTGCATTACTGCCAGGATTGTTCCTGCTATATCTTTTTGTGTTAATATCTCTGCATTCAGTCCAAATGTGTATATTTTTTTGCTTTGGCTTTGTTGTCCTGCTAATCGTTTGTATTCTTCAAGAACCTGCCCTAATAAGCCTATTTTTCCTTTGATTCCATTGTCCAGTCTAAGAGCTGCTAATAATCTGCTGCCTCTGGTTATTTCTGTGTCTGTTGCGTTGTTTTGTTCTGCTACACTGTAATTGCCGTCTGGATCATTCAAGTTTTCATTTATTGTTAAAGAGTTTATTCTGGTTTCAGTTGTTGTGTTTGAATAAAAATTTGTCAGGTCTATTACTAAATCTGCTAATTGAACTTGTGCCCATGCGCTTAGCATGCGGTTTGTAAAGATGTTTCTAAAATCTGTATTATTGGTTACTCTGAAGTTTGTGTCTTCTACTGTTTCTGTTTCATAATCCCATTCTTTTCCTTTTGTTTCTTCTGCAAGTAGCCCTACATTCAAAAAATCTATTGTGCTGGATGGCATTTTGAATAATAAAGTAGGTATTGCCAGAGGTTTGATGTCCAGCATTCCAGATATGCTTCTTAGATTTTGCATATTTCCTGCAGCATTAGTCCAGTCTCTATAATCTCTTAAGAATCTGAAGTCCAGTATGTCTGCTATTCTTACTGTGGCATGTTGTATGTTTCCTTCTCGATCTTCTGTACTCATTCCGCTTCCTGCTTCGATATGCGAATCATATTTTCTTCCAGTTAATATATCTTGAAGTCCTTTTGATTTTGATTTTGATTCAGAGTCATCTGTATTTTTTGCTTGTGCTTGCGGGTTTGCATCTCCTGGATTAGGAAGCGGGTCTGCAGAACCTGCATTAGAAGTGTCAGGGGATTTTGGTTCTGGCTTTACTTCTGGTTTAGGTTTAGGCTTAGGCTCAGGTTTCTTCTTAGTTTCTTGTTGAATTATTTTTATTTTATCTTGAACAGTTCTTATTTGAGAACTGTATTGGTCAAAAGGGAATATATCTTCTGCTTCTTTAAGCAAGTCCAAAACATCTTGATAATGACTGATTTTTGTTTCTGGTTGTTCTGCTGCTTCTGCTCCTGCAATTGCTTCTTGTATTGCTATTGTGAAACTGCTTAATTCTGTTAATGGTTTTTTTTCTTTTTTTGATTTTGCAGCGGCTTGTTCTGCGATTTCTAAATATTTTTCAAAATCTTTTGTAAGCATTAAGCCAGGATATTGTTTGGAAAGTGCAAGTCCTCTTTTTGCAGTATCAAAAAGTTCTTGCGCATATTGTGTTCCTGGAAGCATTGATTCTATTTGCACTAAAGATTCATACAGATTCTTTTCAGCCCTTGCCATTATTGCAATTTTATCCTTATCTCTCGCGCGGTCTGCTTTTATTTTTTCTTGCGCATAAAGAGTTTGTGCACGGAAGTACTCTTTCAGCATATCGCTGTGTGCACGTGCTGTTTCTGCTATTTTTTTCTTTTTATCTGGATCCTGCACTAATTTAGCAAGTTCAAGTATTATTCCTGCATCATCTCTAGATACAGAAGAATCTTGGTAAGACTGAATTATCAAATCTAATATTTGAGACTCTATTTTTTCTCCTTTAGAATTAGCATATTCTTTTTCATAAGTATTCACAAGAATTTCAATTGGTGTTTTTGTACTTGATTTTTTTGTTTCTTGTGCTCTTGCAATTGATGGAAGATATGCTGAAGCTGCAAGTGTTAACACTGCTGTTGTATATATTGCTGTTCTCGCTAGAGACCTGCCTGTCTCTTTGATGTAATTAAATACCAATATGTTCCCCCAAGTTTGCTAAAACCCTGCCTCATATATAAACTTTTCGATGAGTCAGTATTTTAAAGTGGTGAAACCAATTTTTTTGATTTTTCGTCAAGAATTAGTGATAATTAATAATAAAAATAAAAATCAGTCATCAGAATCCCAGGTTTCTTCCTGATCTGACTGGCCGATATCTTCTTCTTCAGATTCGTCTTCATCTATGTATTGCCTGAACTCTTCCATATACCTTTCTTCTTCAGAAGTTTCGTTTTTTTCTTCTTCTTCATCATCCATAGGTATCTCTAAAAGAACAGGTTCTTTTTTCTGAACAACTTGATATCCTTTTTTTGATTCTCTCTTTTTTTTAGAAGTCTTTTTTTTCTTTGTTTTCTTTTTTTTCTTGGATTTAGACTTTTTGTTCTTTTTCACAGTCTTTTTCTTAGCCATGAGTTACTCACCTCGGCGTGCAGCATTCCTAAAAAATATTTTTATGTTAGGTTTACTGCAGTCTGTTTTTAGCTCTTCTGCTTGGCCTGGCTTTTTCAGCACCTTTTCCTTTATGCCTTAAGCCTCTTATTTTGTTACCTGCGCTTGTCAAGCCTCTATAAACCCTGCGTTTATGCTGTTTTTTAGAAATCCATCCAAGGTCTTTATCCTTTGCTATTGCAGGATGTTTTCGATCTACTAAGATAACTTCATACCAAAAATGTTTTCCATCTTTAGCTACTTGATATGAGTTAAGAACTTCACAATTAGGATATTTTTTATTTGCTCTTTCTTCTGCGATTATCTTATAATTTTTTCTTAAGGTTAATTTAGTTGTTGCGTGCTTGGATCTTCTTCCGCCCCATACTTTTGGTCTTGTGTGCCCGCCTCTCAGAACCCTTTGACGAACAACGATTATTCCTTGTTTTGCTTTGTATCCCAGGGCTCTGGCTTTATCTATTCTGGTTGGCTTTTCAATTCTAACAGTTACAGGCTCTCTTCTGAACTGCATCAATCTTTGTTTCCATACATCGCCTAAGCTTTTTTTCGGCTGTTTCCAAATTTCCCGTATTCTCTTATATAAACCCATATTATAGCGTGGAAACTGCAGGTGGTTTATAAATGTTATGCTTATCATCGCTATTCTTGAGTGTCGATAAATTTATATACTTGATATCACATCTTGTTTCTTTATGAAAGCAATACTAATAACTGCAATAATCGTAGTGGTTATTTTGGCTGTCGGAGTGCCTGTTATATATTATGCAGTGAACTCTGCGGATTCGGGTGTTTCTGCTGGAACAGCGCCTACTGGCCAGGTTGTCGGCACAGTAAATCATGTGCAAAAAAATGAGCCAGTTCAGAAAATTGAACAAGTACAAGAGCAGGAAGAAGAGATTTCTGCTAAAGAAATGCTTGCTCAGATGCAGAACAGTGATACCGCAGTCGATACTACTCAGGTTTCTGACGATAAGGTGGGTTACAGTTTAAACTATCTTATTGAACAAAGAAAACAGCAGGCAGAACAAACATGCCAGCCACTGGTTGATGCAGCACAGGATAAACTAGATGATGCAGAAGCAGAAGTTGCATTAAAGAAAAAAGAATACGATGATGCAAGAGAAGACCTGGATGACGCTATCGAATCAGAGGATGATGATGCGATTGATGACGCAAGAAAAGAAGTTGAAATTGCTAAGAAAGCTTACGAAAACGCTTTGCAGATCAAATTTGATGCAAACGAAGAGCTTGTTGATGCACGAATAAACTGCGTAGTCTAAACAGGATTTGAATTTTTTTATTTATTTTTTAACACTTTACTTAGGTAAACCATTGCAAATCGTTTCTTATTTTTTACAAACTTTTTTATACTAATTAGTCTAATTTCTTGCTAAAGAGGTGAACAATGCCAAAGCAAGCGCTTATACGGTTTGCAGAGATTGCAAAAGGTTTTGATAATTTTGAAAGATTAAAGCTTATTCTTTTCGCTTCAGGCGTAAAGCCATCTACTTATGTCATTCTAAGGGTAAATCCAGATAATCTATCTGAAAAATATCGTTTTGAAAAAAGGCTAAAAGATTTGGGTGTTGTTTTTGTTTCAAGCAGGCCTCATGCTTATGAAGAGATTGATAAGATTTCTAAGAACAAGATTATTTGGAAAATTAAGGGTGTTTGGATTGGTTATGATTTATTCAATAACAAGCAAGGCTTGAAAAATTTCAAGGATTATGTTTCAGCTGTAAAAAAACACGATGACAAAAAAGCAGATAAATTAGGCGGCAAATTATATGGTTATCCTTCTTGTTGTATTAAAGAATATCTTAAAGAGCAAAACAAGGATTTTATTAAGAAAAAATATTCTTATTATACGTATTATAAAAAGCTTCATGATGTTGAAAGAAAGTTTCCTTTTATTATTCATACTGCTTGTTCTGCAAAATGCAAAGAAAGCAGCAAGCTCAACACAAAATACAAGAATGCTGTTAAAAAGTTTGCTCCTCATTTTTACAAGAAGTTCATTAAAAAGAAAACATATTCTACTGATTTGATTGTTGATGCTCCTTCAGATATTTTCAAGAATGGAAAATCTATCTGGCCGTCAAAAGATGGATTTGAATATACTGTTATTGCAAAAAAACCTTTTGAAAAGCATCATTATATTTATACTCATTTGACAAAGAAATTTTATGATTTTGGAACTGTACTTGATTCTAAAGTGACTATGAAATATCGTTTTGCAGATATCAAAGTTAAAAAAGTCAAGAAAGAAATAAAGAATCTCATGCATGTTAGAAAATTTTTTGTTGTTGGACGGTCTTATTAAAAATGTTATTTTCAAATCTTGCAGATATTTTTGCACAAATAGAAAAAATCTCTTCAGGAAATAAGATGCGTGCTGTTCTTGCAAATTTTTTCAAGAAAGTTCCTAAATCAGAGATTTGTATTGTTGCTTATTTGACTACAGGCCGCATTGCTTCAGAATATGAAGACGTTATTTTAGGCATGGCTGACAAAATGGTCTTGAAGGCTATTGCATTGGCGTCTAATAAAGAAAATGCAGAAGTCAAATCAGTCTTTAAGCAAAAAGGTGATGTTGGCCTTGCTGCTGCAGAGCTTTGCGGCAAAAAAAGAAAATCTTTGTCTGTTAAAGAAGTTTATGACAAGCTTCATAAGATTGCAGAATCTTCTGGAGCAGGAAGCCAGGGAAAAAAAATAAGAATATTGGCAGAACTGTTCAAGAGTGCGTCTGCAAAAGAAGCAAAATATATTGCAAGATTAGTTCTTGGCACATTACGATTAGGCGCAAGTGACCAAACACTTCTTGATTCTTTATCTCTTGCGTTTACAGGAACAAAAGAGAATAAACCAAAGCTAGAGCATGCTTATCATATCTGTCCAGATGTTTGTTTGATTGCAGAAACTATTGCTAAAAAAGGTTTGAAAGGCCTTGATAAGATTAATGTCAAGGTCGGTATTCCTATTCAAATGATGCTTGCTCAGCGGGTAAAAAGCATTCAAGAGATTCTTGACAAGATTAAAGGAAACATGGCTGTTGAAGAAAAATATGATGGAGAAAGGATGCAGGCTCATATCAAAGGCAAAAATATCAAAATCTATAGCAGGCGGCTGGATGATATTACTGCGCAATTTCCTGATGTTGTTGCAGCGATAAAAAAACAGATTAAATGCAAAAGCTGTGTTATTGAAGGAGAATGCTGTGCAGTTGATAAAGATGGAAAACTGCGTCCGTTTCAGACTTTGATGAAGAGAAAAAGAAAATATGATATTGAAAAGTATATCAAAAAAATTCCAGTGTGCTTGTTCTTGTTCGATCTTCTTTATCTCGATGGCAAATCTTACATCTTAAAAGATTATCCTGAACGATATAAAGCACTTAAAAAAGTTGTCAAGAAACAAACAAATAATCTGCAGTTAGCAAACAGAATTGTCACAAGCAACCTAAAAGACATAACAAAATTTTTCAATAAGATGATTAAGCACGGTGCAGAAGGAATAATGGTAAAGTCCTGTGGTAAAAATTCTGTCTATAAAGCAGGAACTCGCGGTTGGCTCTGGATAAAGTGGAAAAAAGAATACATGAAAGGAATGGTTGATACTTTTGATTTAGTTGTCGTAGGAGCATTCAAAGGAAGAGGAAGAAGAGCAGGCTCTTATGGCTCTTTATTGTGCGCAGTCTATAATAAAAAGAAGAATCGTTATGATACTTTCACAAAGCTCGGCTCTGGGTTTACTGATGAACAACTAAAGAATCTCCCAAAAAAACTCAAGAGATATGAGCTTAAGAAAAAACATCCTTTAGTTAATGCAAAGAAAGAATTAAAGCCAGACATCTGGTTAACTCCTGCTATTGTTATCGAAGTCCTCGGAGCAGAAATAACCAAGAGCCCTATTCATACTGCAGAAGGATTAGCACTAAGATTCCCTAGGTTCTTGAGATACCGTCCTGAAAAATCTCCTGAACAAGCAACAACAGTTAAGGAAATCAAACAGATGTATAAGAAATAATCATTTCTCAATCAAAATAAAACTAATATCTGTTAAAGCCTTAATCTTATGATAAGTTTTAGCAGGAAACTCTATCTTTGCAGGCGCTTCAACTGTCCAAGTCTTGTCTTTCAAGGTAATTTCAGCAGAACCCTGCACTAAATATATCAATTCCTCAACATTTTCTTCATTATCTCCAGAAATTGTGTCTTTATATCTATAAATAATCTTAAACTCGTATGCTTGATATACTTTACCTTTATCCGTTTCTTTGATGAGTTTCATACACTATAATAAAAATCAATTTATTAAATATTTTTCGAAAAATTATTTTTTATCAGCATCTAAAAAATCTTGCCCTTCATCATACATGCAAATAGGACATATTGCTTGTTGTACTTTCAAAGATTTATTTGTTAAAATAAGTGCTTTATATGAATTTGGCATTTCTATCCAGGTTCCATTTGGCTTTATCATGTCTTCGCACCAACAGCAGTATGGAATCCTCATTCCTCTATCTGTCAAGACTGCTATAAGCTGGTTTTCTGTAAACCCGTCTAGTTCTGTTTCATCTGGCACTAGTTTTTCCAATGTAAACCCGCTCGGATCTCTTCCATCTAGTTTAGAGTCTACAATCTGATATAGTTCATTTATTGGTCTCATGTCTTCCTCACAAAATAAAACAAAAAATTTGTCGTGCTTTATAAATTTGCGTTAAACAAGTTAACATTTAATAATTATTGATGTATAACTCCTTAATCTATGTGCAGGATTATATTATCGCCCCATTGCTAAATTTGTTTTTGTATCATGTATCTGCTGTTTAAGATTGATTATTATATTTAGCATTTTTGTCAGTTCTTTTGATCTGCCTTGTTCTTTTATGATTTCTGCCCATTTCTTTTGCGCACGAGTTAATTCTTTTTCTGCTGCATCTAAATTTAAAGAATCCAGTTCTGCAGCCGCAGTCTGCAAAATAGTTGAAATAGATTGGATAGAAATATTTTCTTTAAATCCTGTCAAATTAGGAACATCGAAATTCAGTGGCTTTACCGCTTTACCTACTACTGGACCTCTTATTGCCTCTGCAATAAAAAGCAGAGAATCTCTTATCTCTGCTATTTTTTCTTTGATATTCATCTTATTCACAGGTTATTCCTGCGACTTGTTTTACTACTTCATCTATTTTCTGCTCTAGTTTTTCTTTTGCTTCTGGAGCTAGATCATATTCTTCTGCAAATACTGCCAGCCATTCTTTTAATTGCCTTATTGCTTCTGCAGCGCCTTTTACATCTGGTTTATCCATTTTATCACCTGTTTATTATTATGGTTTAAACTCTTAAATACTAATATAAAAGCTTTTCTGCGTTCAAGAATAGAATTTAATAAAACTTTTAATAAACTGTTTTTTGGCCTTGCAGTATCGTGCATTGGCATGGCAGTTTTCTGCTTGCTTTTGTTAATGCAGTTCTGCCAAGTTTCAAATCTTTTTTGTTTATTCTTGCTGAGAATATTGTCTGTCCTTTTTTTAGTCGCGCAGCAATGCCGATTACTTTACCAAATGAATGTGCCATACCTGTGCTCATCCTGTCCGCTCCTGCTCCTGCTGCTAATGGATTCTCTCTTAAAACATGATGCGGATACACTCTTACTTTCAGGTGGTATCCTGTTTTTCCTAATACTTTTTCAAGAGCTCTGTTGCATGTTTGTCTTGCTGCTTCTATTGCATTATCTCTTATCTGCAAATCTGATTTCACTATAAGATGAAGTGATGTGTCAAACTCTCTTTTTGCATTGCCCATGTCAAATCTTACTACTCTGCATACAGGTCTTGCTCTTACAAATCTTTGCTTCTTGTATTTAGAGTATCTTGTATACGGTCTTTCTAATGTCCTGTAAGCAACTGCTTTTCTTAATCTTGCCATGATACTGAGAATTGGCAGTTTGTTTTTAAAGGTTTCGGAAGAATATTCTTAAACTATTACTTTTAAGCCTTAAAAAGAGCTTAGCAAAAGTATTTAAGTATTCAAATTCATTGCATTCTTATGAAAAAGAGAAATCTTAGAATATTCACTTTTTCCAATTCTTTAATAGCTCTTGCTTTTGGTTTATTCGGACCTTTTTATTTAATTTTCATTAATAAGATTGGTGGAAATATTGAGAATTTTGGTATCGCAGTTGGCTTGGTTGTCTTATCTGGAGCATTGACTTCTTTAATTGTTGGAAAATATTCTGATAAATTTGGCAGAAAACCTTTTCTTATTTTTGGAGGATATGCCTCTGCTATAGTTGTTTTTCTCTATACCATAATAGGTTCTCTTTGGCAATTATACCTATTACAGATTTTTAGCGGTTTGATAGCGGCTCTTTTTGAAACGTCTGAAGCTGCTTTTTTAGGGGATATGACTGAAAAAGAAAAAAGAGGCGCAGACATCGGAAAATATGATGCATTAGTAGGAATTTCAGAAGCAATTGCTATTTTTGCAGGCGGTTTTCTAGTAGGACAGTTTGGCTTTGAAATCGTATTTTACATTGTTGCGATAATTTTTATAATTTCAACCACCATTATGTTCAAGCTGAAAGAATGACCTCACTATACTCTCAGCTCCACCAGCCCGAAAAATTTCCGGAAAATGCTCAGCAAAGCATATAAAGATTAAATTCTAAGCAATATTTACAAAAGATTTATATATCATCTTACTTCTCTTACAAGTAAGATGAAATTGCTTGAAATGAAAACTGCAACAATAACTGAAAAAGGGCAAATAGCAATCCCCAAGGATATCCGCCAGATAGAAGGCTTTAAAGAAGGTCGTAAAGTGGCAATCCTTGCTTTTGAAGACCACATAGAATTAAGATCATTAGAACAGGTTAAAGAAAAGCTGGATTTCAAAAAAGAGAAATTATTTCCAGCTTTAATGAGTGAAAAAGCTTTAGCAAAAGATTGGCTGAGCAAAGAAGAGGAAGAAGCATGGAAAAACTTATGAAAGGCGATGTGGTCGTAATACCATTTCCATTTTCAGATTTAACGGCAAACAAAAAAAGGCCTGCATTAATTGCAGCAGCATTGCATGGAGATGATTTCATTCTTTGTCAAATAACAAGCAGGAGAAAAAAAGATAATTACGCTATTGCACTCTCAAATAAAGAATTTGCACAAGGTGCTTTATCAATACCCAGTATGATTAGGCCAAATAAACTTTTCACTGCAGAAAAGTCGTTAATTGAAAGAAAAATCGGCTTTTTGAAAAAGGCAAAAATAAACAGCATAACTGAAAATATACTTAGGATTTTTAATAAAAAGATTTAGCGTTGTCTCTTGAATAATTATAGAAAAGTTTATAAACAAGTAACTCTATTTTTTGCTATATATTAGTATTAAAAGAGGTGTATTATCATGAATAAAAAGGCAGCTTTACAACTTTCTATAAATGCTATTGTTATCTTGATTTTAGCCATTACTATTTTAGGTCTTGGCTTGGGTTTTATTAAATCCCAGTTTGGTGCTTTAACAGAGCAATTTGGTGCAGTTAGCGCTGAAATAAAATCTTCTTTGATTGAAAAAATCAAGGAATCAGGAGAACTGTTAGTATTCAATCGTGCGGAAATTGATGCAAAGATTGGTAAGCCTGAGGAATTCTATATAGGCATAAAAAACACTGCTTCTGCTAAAGAAGGTTCTTCAGCCATATGTTTTCGATTAGGAGTAAGATGTATAAGAGCTCTTAAGCCAGACAATTCTTGTCCTGGTGGTGAGGCCGCATTGGTTGGCGGAAAAGATGTTGATGGTTTGACTCCGGAATATGGAACTTGGTTCAGCATGTTTGATGAAGTTGATATCAAGCCCGGTGATGTAGGCGTGTATCCTGTTAAATTACAGATTGCTGCAGCATCCCCTGACACTTACTTGATGGAGTTTAATGTCTATAAGGCTGAAAGCGACACTGATTGTGCAACTGCTTCATGGCCTGTCGATCCAAGTGACACATATCAATCTAAGCAGTTTTTTATCAAAGTCACATAAAGGGTGAGAATATGGTTAAAGCTAAAAGACGATTAAGTGAAAAAGAAGAATTCGAGATCATGAAGATGGTCTTAGATAAGTTTCTTTGGATAGGCATGATTATTCTTGGTGTTGGATTATACCTTTCAATTACAGAGACTTTTAAGATAGGAGTTTGGTATATCGTGGCTGGAGCAGTGGTGTTAGTGCTGTTCGCTTGGTTCATCATCAAGGAGTTTGAGTTTATCAGATGAAAATTAAATTTTTTTTCTTGTTTTTATTTGTATTTGTAATAGTTTTACAGGGTTGTGCTAAAGTTGAATGCAAATCAGATGAAGATTGTTTAAAGCTGCATTTTACTAGTGTTTGTATTGATAATAAGTGTATTCACACGCCAATTCCAGATGAGTGCGGCAATGGTTTATGCGAACCTGGTGAAAACAAGTGTAATTGCGAGGTTGATTGTGGAATGTGTGCAGGTATTTCCGGTCCGTTTAAATTAGCTTGTGTTAATGGAGAATGTCTTGAAGATATTCCTGAATCTGATGTTGAAGAGATTGTTTCTTTGTCTGATTTAAGTGCAGGAGGAGACCAATTTGAATTAGTTACAACTTATAATCAGCCGTTTAATGTGTATAAAGATTTATTTAATGTTAAGATTAAGCTTAATAGAAAAGTTTATGATAATAATTTTGACAGAAAGATTACTAATATTAAATTGATTGGTAAAAAAGACCGGCAGTCTATTCCTTTAGCAGATGTAGATATTAACAGGAATATTTGGCCTTATTTTGAGGTTGATGCTGATTTGATTCTTGATTTTCCTGCTTCTGAACAGTCTGGAACTTTCACAGATCTTGAATTGCATGTTGCGTATGATTACATGACAGGTACAACAACTAGTGTTCCTAAAAGTGCAGTTATGAAAAAAACTTATCGAAATTATAAACTGGATTGGGTTTTGCCTTCTAAGCCTTATCCTTGTCCAGCTAGTTGTGATGATAATAATCCTGGAACATTGGATGTTTGTGATGAATCAACTGATTTCAGGTGTGTGCACAGGCCTGTTCCTGGTGCTTGCGGTAATTTTATTTGTGATGAATCTGAAAATCCTTGCACTTGTCCTCTGGACTGCGGTCCTTGTGATGAGACTTTTGGAACTTATATGCAGTTTGCTTGTGTTGATAATAAGTGCATTGCCCAGACTAGGTCTGCTGTTTCGCAAAATCCCACTTCTTTGTTTGATGACCGTAACTTGAATAAGTTTCATTTGCAGAATAATTATAATTTTGTTAATCCTTTTAATGTAAATTCTAACAAGATTTCTTTAGAGTTTGGCTTGTATGATAAACAAGACTCTGTCAGCGATATCAAGATTACTGCTGTTCGTTTGTTTGAAGGCAGTAATGAGCTTGCGTCAACAACTTCTGCGATTTCTTTGTCAGATTCTGGTGTTATTGATTTGCGTTTGCCTAAGCAGGCTATTCCTGAACAAGATATGACTTTGACTTTGAAAGTTTGGTATGAATATACAGAAAATGATGAAGTTAAGAAAGGAAGTTATTCCAAGCCTCTTAAAAGAATTACTGTTTTAAGCCCAGGTATTGAAAAATGAATAAGAAAATTTGTTCCAAATTTTCTAGTGTTCAGAAAGTTAAAAATAATAGAAAAAAGGTTACTCACTTTATGAACAATAAAAAAGGTTTTGAGCTTTCTGCAACAATGATTGTTTTGATTATCATAACTATTGTTATTTTTATTGGCTCTCTTTATTTCTTAAAGATTTTTTTCTCAGGTGCTGAGCAGATTAAAGGAGATATTGAGCAGTCAACTCAAAAACAGATTGAGTCTTTATTAAGGTCAGGAGATCTTGTTGCTATTCCTTTAAATAAAAAAACAATTAAAAAAGGCACTGGAAGTATTTTTGGTTTAGGAATCAGAAATGTTGGTTCTGAAAAATATTTTTCTGTTGCAACTAAGTTTCATAAGGCTTTTGAGCCAGATGGCAAAACTGAGATTTTTGAAGCAGATCCTTTTTATATAGGTGAGAATTGGCTTTTGTATTCTGAAGGTCCTTACAAATTAAAATCAAATGAATTAAAACTTGTTCCTGTTTCTGTTACAGTTGGTAATAATTTAGATTATTCCAGTACTTCTACTCAGCCCGGAACATATGTGTTTAATGTCTGTGTTTTCAAAGGCACTGATATATTTGACTGTGATATTGAATTGTTCAAGACTATTGGTTTTCCTGAAGAATTATACAATCAAAAAGTGTATCAGATTTTTGTAGAAGTGCCTGCTTAAAACAATTTTCTTCTTTTGCGTATTCTTGTTTCTCTGGGAGTTAATGGTTGCGCGTTTTTATATACTGACTGAAGTATTTGATATGTCCAGTCTAGCTTATTTAATAATTCTTTTAAAATCCATCCCCTGTTATCTTTAGCGCCTTGTTCAAAAGGCCTCATAAATTCATGTCTTCTTTTATGTGCTTCTGTATATGAATTTATTAGCACAGTAAATACACTTGGATAATTATGGAGTGTTAGCATTCCTTTTATTGATCCAGCATACATATCTCCAGGTTCTCCGCCATAACAGTTTCCTTCTGAATCTACTGGAGGTATTTCAAATCCAAGAATTTTTAATGTCTCTTCAAGCGGAACTACTTGTTCTATTACTGGTGGTTTTTCTAGCTCAAGTATTACTTTGAATTCAGCATATTTATCTGCAGAAGTAGGGTTTGCTTTTCCTCGAGGATTTCGTATCCTTAAATAAATGTAAGGCGGGTGTGATTCTCTGCTATTTGCATAAGCATCTTGGTATAGCACATAATCTCTATTTACTTTGCCTCTTTTACGGCATCCTGTTTCATGATCTAATGCTCTTATCAATTGTTCTATATTGCGTTCCATAAATACAAAAAAAAAGAAAGAAATATTTAAAGCTTTATTCAAGCTTCTTGTCAATCACTTTCTTGAAGTTCTCAAATGGTTGTGCTCCTACAACCAATTCATCTTCAATCAAGACACTAGGTGTTCCCTGGACTCCGACTTTTTGTCCTTCTGCCATGCTTAGCTTGACTTTCTCAGCATACTTGTGAGAATCAAGGCATGAATTAAAATCATCCATATCCAGTTCAAACTCTTCGGCCCATGCTTTGAAGTTTTCTTCGCTCATGTCTTTTTGGTTCTCAAAAATCTTGTCATGCATCTCCCAGAATTTTCCTTGGTCATGAGCACACTCAGATGCTTCTGCAGCTAGTTGTGCATGTGAATGAAATCCTAGTGGAAAGTGTTTGTAATAGAATTTTGCTTTTCCAGTGTCAATGTATTCTTCTTTGATTTTTGCAAATGCTTCTGTCTCAAATTTTGAGCAGAACGGGCATTCAAAATCATCGTATATGACCATTGTTATTTCTGCGTCTTCTTCTCCCATGAACGGCACTCCTTCAAGGTCTACATCATCTACTGTCAATTGTTTTGCTGGCTCTGCTGGCTTTGTATCTGCTGGTTTTGTGTCAGGTACTGCTTGAACTGCGCCTGTTGGTGTATCTTTTTCTCCAAATCCAAATCCATGTGTAAATATGCTTATTAATAATAGCACAAATAATATTGCTGAAATACCTTGCCATAAGGTTATTTTGCTTATTTTTATTTCCCCATCACTCATTATTTACTCACCCCAAACATTATTGTTTCTGGTGAATCACAACTTACTTTTAAACGTTTCGAAAAAGTGTTTTAAATGCCTTAGTTAAGCTTTAATTCAGCATTTTAAGCCTTTTGCTAGAGATTTTAGTATTTTTTCAGGATTTTTTGCTTTTACTACTGCTGATGAAACTAGTATTCCTTTTGCGCCTAATCTTTTGGCTTTTTTTACATCTTCTTTTTTGTTTACTCCGGCTCCTACAAGTACTGGTGTCTTGACTGCTTGGACTATTTCAGAAATTAATTCTGGTTTTGCTTCTGAAACAGATATTTTGCCGCCGATTAGTTGGCTTGGCTCTACTGCAATATAACTTGGCTTCATTTTATCAATCATTTTCGCTCTTTTTGTGTTTGTGCAGCACACTATTGTTTTCAAATTATATCTTTTAGCCAGTTTAATCCTTCTTTTAATTATTTTGTTTGAAATAGGGTGTTCAGAATGGTTCAATAATGTTCCTTTTACTTTTTTAGGTACAGAATCCTTTATTAGCTGAAGATAAACAGGTATTTTTACTTCTTTAGAAACTGCGTTCAAATCTTTTTCTTGTACTGCGATAATTATTCTTGTTTTTGTTTTCTTTGCAATTCTCTCACAGATTTTTGCTAGTTTTACTGCATTTTTGCCTGTTGCTTGCTTGTATTCCTTGAAATTGACTATTATCATTTTCTTCTTTTTGTTTTTAGTTTTAGCAAATATATTTATATACTTTGCCTTTTTTATTAGTCTGTAATGAAGTGGAAATTTTTGATTATTGCTTTGCTTGCAGTGTTTGTAATAATCTGGAATCCTCAGTTTTCTTATGATGAAAATTTAGCTATTGAACCGGATTTTGTTCTGACTGCTGTTGGAACAGATAAGACTGATTTTATTAATCAATGGATTGATGAATTTAATACTATCTCAGATTATTGGGCTAAAGGTGATTCTTTATTGGTTCTTGCTAGATTAAAGAACAATACTGAGTATTATAAGCTGGCTTGTGATAATTTTTTGAGATACTCTCCAAAAACTAATGAAGAGTCTGCTTTATTATACGAAACTTTAGCCAGTCTTAATTGTAGAGGAAG
>Ga0180433_10005689_pt1 | contig 16694 bp, 9 predicted proteins | sample SS_ome_8_FD_132980 | JGI IMG/M metagenome (GOLD analysis project Ga0180433, IMG submission 132980) | Hypersaline lake sediment archaeal communities from the Salton Sea, California, USA - SS_1_D_1 metaG | ecosystem: Environmental > Aquatic > Non-marine Saline and Alkaline > Hypersaline > Sediment... | reverse complement strand
CAATCCTGCCCACGGGACAGTCCCACACCAATCAATCAATATTTTATTATTTTTTTTGTGATCCCTGCTGTCCCGTTATCAAGCTGGCAATAATATATGCCTTGCGCATAACCGGAACAATCCACAAAATAATTATATTTTCCTTTAATAAGCTGATTATTTACAATCGTTTTGATATGTCTTCCTGTCCCGTCAAAAATATTCAGCCTTACATCATTTGTCTTTTCCATGCTGAATGATATTGTAAAACTGTTCATTACCGGGTAAGGATACAAAGCCAGCTCCATATCATCTGTCATCTCCGGATCTTTACAACCCATAACATCTTCGACTGTTGTCACATGAGCCGAATACAGTCCGCCACCATGTGTTGCTGCTAAGACAAGACCATCTGTCTCCCTTGACTTAACCATATCCACTACAACATTCCCTATTGTATTGGTTCCGACCTGTATCCAGGTTGTATTTATACCCATTATTGTATCTGTGGCATAAAGACCTGTGCTGGTACCAACAAAGTATAATGTCCCGTTATCAACAGGTAGTATTGTTGCCCAGCGACAAGACGGTCCGTTGCCTGATCCTGTATTTGTCTGTTCGAGATTTCCTGCTGCCTTATCCCAGTCATCTCCTCCGTTCTCAGTATAGTATAAGCTATATAAGCTGTAGTTTGAATATACTATCAGTACCTTATCTGCATCCCGGGGATCTATCGCTATGCAGTTAGTAAATCCGTTAGCCATTGAATAAGTCACAATATCAACCAGTTCAGGATCGCCGGTATCAGCAGTATCTATCCTGTAAACAACCCTGTTGCTTGTTCCGGCATAAACAATATTGGATGGTTCTTTGGATACTGCAACAGAAGTAAAATTCAGGGATGAGGAAGCAATTGTATCAGAGAAAAATGACCATCCTGTACTTATCGAATCATAATTCCCTGCTAAAGGGATAAAAGACAGGCTGTCGTTCCTCCACAGCCTTTTTCCCGCAGGTACATACATAACATCCGTATTATTCGGATCAACAGTAAACTGATTGATGAACTGGTACCCTGATCCGCCTATAGGATCAATCCTTGCAAATCCTGTTGCATTTCCGTCATAATCAAGTGTCATTTTAAATATTTTCCCATTCTGTTTTGACAGATAATAATTTTCACTGCCCGGAGTGATATAACTAAAAGATCCGTCACCATTAAGAGGTAATGTCCACGGTGACATTGGATCATCATTATTTGTATAGTAATTACCATTGTCCTGATACCCTGTAACAATAATATCGTTTGTTGATGTCTCATCAAAAGATACAGTGTATAGCTGTGTTGTCCGGTAGCAATTATTCAGAGATTCCCATAATACAATACTATCCATACAATTATTTGTTTTGAACACTCCTCCGTCATTGGCATTTATCATTATATCAGGATCAGACGGTATAAATGTGATAACATGCTGGTCAGGATGATGATCTTCATATACATCCCAGTTATTGATATATGATCCGACCATATATCCTCCTATTTGTGTAGTATTGTTCATTGATGTGAAACCGTCGGTTGAACGATACAGGTTTGTACCGCCTATAAACACCACATCCGGATCATCCGGTTTCACTGCGATCACAAGGTTATATGATCCCTGTGCATAAAAATTATCGAACTTATATTGCGAATTATTGGGTATATTTGATGAAAGGTTTGTCCACATACCGCCGCCTCCGGTACCGTCACCTGACAAATACGTGTATTTCCACAGGCTGTGCCATGCAGTATCACCTGTAAAGGATGTTGTAGGCTGACCGCTGCCCGGAGTTACACCAAGAAAATATATATTGTCCTCATCACCGGGATCCACTGCAATGACTATCCTGTCGTATAATGACGGGAATGTATCTGTTGGCGTGATATTCACCCATGCCGAATCAACATCGCATCTCCATATCCCCCTCTGACTGCCGTCACTGCTGAGAGTGGCGTACGCAACTCCCTGTGAAGTAACTGCTATATCGGTAAAATAGCTGCCACCGGTTATTTCCTCTGACCAGGTGTCACCTCCATCCGTACTTTTATATATTTTACCATAACCTGCAACATATATTATATCGACAGTATCATTTGACGGATCAAGCGCAAGGTTCCAGATTATATCCCAGTAATCGAATGTGTGTGGTGTACCTGAAGAAGTGGATTCCACAGGTGACCATGACACTCCGTTATCAACTGACCGATACAGTCCGTCCCCGTAAAAATATGCACCATAGGCATACGCAGAATTCCCATATCCCTCACCTGTTCCGTAGTACCAGGTATTTGTCTTCCCTGTTCTTTTATCCTGAACAAGGCATGTCACATTATGGAGCTGATCAGAAGTTGTGGCTTTCTCCCATGTGATGCCACTGTCCTCACTGCGCCACATGCCGCCTGACACGCCACCGGCAAGAATAATATTTTCATCCGCAATATCAACAGCCATTCCCCTTGTCCTTCCGCCAACATTGCACGGCCCCCTGAATACCCAATCCACAACACGCCCATTAAGCCCGGCATCATTCGGCAATGTCCCTGCAAATTCAAGCTCTTTCCTTCTGATATTCCGAGGTATCTTGCCTGTTGCAGGATCCCTGAGCCTGTAATAATGCCATTCCTCCCTGCTTTGGTCATTCACTAACCCTTCACCTCCGGATAAGGCTTTTATCCTGTAAGGATCCGGTGCCGATGGAACATTCCGATCTTTCATCATGATCAGAATAAACAGTATAAAAACTGTTGATATTCCTGTTGTTATTAAAAATTTCCTCATAGTGCTTAAATTTTCAAATTAGCTCATTTCCAAATTAGCTCATTTCCAAATTAACTCATTTTCAAATTAACTCATTTCCAAATTAACTCATTTCCAAATTAACTCATTTCCAAATTAACTCATTTCCAAATTAACTCATTTCCAAATTAACTCATTTCCAAATTTCCAAATTATAATAATATATATTCATATACGATATACCTTGGATCATCGCTTCCCGGTTGTATCCGGCATTGTACGTTTGCCTTAAATCTGCTGCCTGTTTTCAGCCCCGGATATCTTCTCTCAAGATTGGGAAACAACTCCTTAGTTGTGGCACTGAGAGTATATAAGAATGACATCTCAACATTATTTCCCGCAGCAATATTTCCTGTAAACCTGCTACCCCTGCTTAATACTTCATCAATACTTATCTCTGCTTTACACGGGGCTTTTGCGCATGGCGAAGACAGATCCGTAGTATCCCTTTCACTATATATCCTTACAACCGTACCCTTTATTGTACATCCGTCACCTGAACAGGGAGCCAGGGTATTTTGAACATTTGAATAACCCGTAGTGTTATTTTTCGTAGAATAACATGATAATAGAAAAAGAGGTATCAGTAAACAGATAATATTTTGCTTTGATCTTATCATTGCGCAGGGACTTTATCTCTGCCAATATTATTAATTTGCAGCATATTATATAATAAATAAGTCTTTATAAGAAAATTAAGTAAAGTAAAATTAACAACTATATTGATAACATACAATAATTTCATGGTTTATGGCTTAATTTTTGATAATATGATTTATATATTTACCGGGAATAATTTTTACCGGTAAATATTCGTTTAGGTTAACAGACAATTAATCACAAATAAATCAATAAAGATATGATCAGGGAAACGACAAAAATATTCGGACGGTCTTTACTAATTCTCCTGCTGATTTTTGGTATATCTGCAGGACAATCCTATTCACAGGTATTTAATGAGCACCTGTATAAATTCAGTAAAGTTCTGGGATTGGTAAATACTTTTTATGTTGACACTGTTGAGCAGGATGAGCTTGTGGAGAATGCCATTATAGAGATGTTGCATAAGCTTGATCCTCATTCCATATATATCAGCAAAGAAGATGTAAAAGCTATGAACGAGCCCTTACGCGGTAATTTTGAAGGAATAGGCATACAGTTTAATATTCTTAAAGACACAATATATGTTATTTCCGCCCTTTCAGGTGGTCCGTCGGAAAAACTTGGTATCCATGCAGGTGACAGGATTGTGGAGATTGAAGGAGAAAATGTAGCAGGTGTAGGGATAAAGAATAAAGATGTTGCCGATAAACTCCGGGGGAAAAAGGGTACTATAGTATCTGTCGGTATTTTAAGGCGCAACGTGGAAGACCTGCTTGAATTCACGATCACACGTGACAAGATACCTATTCACAGTCTTGATGCGTCCTATCTTATTAACAAGAACACAGGATACATTAAGATCAACAGGTTTTCCGCCAGCACTATCAGTGAATTTGAAGAAGCACTGGTAAATTTAAGATCAGAATCTGCAGCTACATCAGATGACAACACCAACGATCTTGAACATCTGGTACTTGACCTGAGAGGTAATAGCGGCGGTTACCTCAGTGCAGCTATTGAACTGGCTGATCATTTCCTGGAAAGCAAAAAGCTGATCGTATATACCGAAGGCATCAACAGTCCTCAACGACTATACAAATCCACTTCAAAAGGTTCTTTTAAAGAAGGCAAAGTTATTGTTCTGGTTGATGAAGGTTCTGCTTCGGCAAGTGAGATCGTATCCGGTGCCATACAGGATTGGGACAGGGGTATAATAATAGGCAGGCGTACTTTCGGAAAAGGTTTGGTACAGCGCCAGTATGACCTGCCCGACAGCTCCATGATAAGACTTACAATTGCGCGGTATTTTACACCTACAGGCAGGCTTATCCAGAAAGCATACGATAAGGGGTACCAGGAATATTCCAGGGATATCATTAATCGTTATAACAGCGGAGAGCTGGCAAACGAAGACAGCATTCATTTTCCTGATTCACTCAAATACAAAACTTTACAATACGAAAGAACAGTTTATGGCGGAGGAGGCATTATGCCTGATATCTTCGTTCCGCTTGACACAACTAAAAATACTGATTACTACGGCGAAATGATCAGGAAAGGGATTATGAACACTTTTGTATTGAATTATATTGATAAAAACAGGAAGAAACTTCTGAAAGAATATCCTGACTTTGATACTTACAATAGTACTTTTTCAGTAAATGAAGACCTGTTATCCGAACTCGTCGAATATGCGGAAAAAGAGGGACTGGAAAAGAACGAAGAAGAATTCGAAACCTCAAAAGACGATATCAGGCTGATAACGAAAGCTCTGATTGCAAGAGATCTGTGGAGTACCAGCGAATACTTCGAAATAGTAAATGCAAAAAATGATACTTACCTAAAGGCACTTGAACTACTGGAAGATAGTGGATTGTATGATAAATTGCTCACAAATCTTTAGTGACTGGTTTTTTAGTATATTTACAGCGTTTTTTATTTTTCAATAATTGTAACCTCTGTAACTGGTCAGTAAAAATCTGCTTATACTATGACTAAAGACAACAATTATTTAGGTAAGCTTGATACTATTGTTAAGGAGTTATCGGGTTCGGAATCATACAACCTTATTTACCATACTCCTCATCATGGTGAGCCCATGCCCTCGACCGATGTTCTTGTAGAGATCGTCAACACTCTTAAAGAAGTCTTATTCCCGGGATATTTCAGGCATTCTTCCCTGAAACCGGAAACTATGGAATATTATACAGGTGTGAATCTGGATAAGGCATTCCGTTTATTATCACAGCAAATAGTCCGGGGATTATGTTTTGCATGTGATGAATCGGATGACTCCATGTGTGACTCCTGCGAGGTAAAAGCAGAAAGTATAACCATTGATTTTTTATCAAGGTTGCCGGCTGTAAGAGACTTACTGTCAACTGATGTAAAAGCTGCCTATATGGGTGATCCTGCTGCAAAAAGTTATGGAGAGGTAATATTCTGTTATCCAACCATACGTGCGCTGACTAACTATCGTATTGCACACGAGCTGTTAAAGCTTGAAGTGCCGATCATTCCACGTATCATCTGTGAGATGGCTCATTCAGAAACAGGAATAGATATTCATCCCGGTGCACAGATAGGTGAATATTTCACTATTGATCACGGCACAGGTGTGGTTATTGGCGAGACCACCATCATAGGCAACAATGTGAAATTATACCAGGGTGTTACTCTTGGTGCAAAGAGCTTTCCGCTGGATAAGGACGGGAACCCGATAAAGGGTATTGCCCGTCATCCCATAGTGGAAGATAATGTTATCATATATGCTGAATCAACCATACTCGGAAGGGTAACAATAGGAAAAAATTCAGTGATAGGAGGTAATATCTGGATAACACATGATATACCTCCGGATTCAAAGATACTCCAGTATAAAGGATAAAAAAATGCCCGCTTTCGCGGGCATTTTTTTATCACATTATCACATTATCAAATTTCCAAATCTCCAAATCTCCAAATTAACCTATCCTCTTTTGTAAATCACTGCAACCACAGTCTTATCATCACCACCCATATTGCTTGTCATGCCATAGGGACGGTCAGAAGGAATATTTACCTGGGCATCGCCGGCTTTACCCGTGAGCTGTTCCCACATAGTAACTGCCTGATGTACTCCGGTGCCTCCTGTAGGGTGTCCCCATCCGATAAGTCCGCCTGTTGTATTGAAAGGGACTTTGCCATCCCTGGCAGTATTCCCTTCAGCAATAAATTCGGAGCCTTTTCCTCTTTCTGCAAAACCTAATGCTTCTGAATTTAACACACCGGCAATAGAAAAGCAGTCATGACATTCCACAGTGGCGAGATCATCTTTAGTAATACCTGCAGATTCAAAAGCTCTCTTAGCCGCTATCTCTGTTGTTTCCAGCCTGGTAAGGTCAGTGGGCGCTTTAGTGAGGTCATATTCAGCCATACCGAATCCTATAACCTCAACAGCTTCCTCCTTAGGGATACCGCATTTTTGCAATCCTTCCTCAGATACAATAGCAATGGCGCTTCCTGCATCAGACACTTTAGAGCAATCAAAAACACTAAGGTGATCAACAAACACTTTTCCATTGGGTTCAGTCATACCAACAGCATGAAGATCATCGGTATTGTTATGATATTCCTGTGCCGTAGGACAAAGCCTTGCATTAGTAATTGCATTGACATACCATTGTGCCATACCTTTACGCATATAATCCTTGCCATATTTCTCATAACAGGCTCCTGCCCTGTCACTGAATTTTCCGGGGAAAAAATAGGCATGTCCGTTTTTTCTTTCCTGGAACCATCCCGCGCCTGCAAGGATATCTGCTCCGTAAATCGCCTTGACAGTATTCTGCACTTCAACGCCAATAGTCAGCACAACATCTGCAGTCTCGGCAAGGACAGATTTCATTGCCGTAACCAATGCCAGTGCACCTGAAGCACATGCTCCCTCAACACTGATAGAGGGTGTCCACATCAGATCAGGATCTATCATAGGAATAAAGCCCGGCAGGTTTGCCTGTTTGTTAAACCTGGCAGCCATAAAATTACCAATAACCCCTTCATCAACATTTTTTGCACCGCCTATCTGCTTCAATGTTGCCTGCCCTGCTTCTTTAATGTAATGTTCTATGCCGGGACGGGGCTTCTTGGGATTGAATTCCTTACGGCCGGTACCTAAAGATATAGTATTATAACCGGCACACATATATATTTTTTTTCTTAGTTTATTCATGATCTGTTCCTCTTTAATTAAAATAGTTATTTATGGGACCATAAGCATGGAAAAATCCTGTCAACATAACAGTATTCACATCATCCTCACTGAATGCCACATTGTCGGATACGAGCTTAAGACCGATATCTTTTGATCTCTTTCCGTAAGCTTTTGCAAGCTGCACACCCAAAGTGTCCAGGGAATTATATTCACTGAAAAGACCTTCCAGCATATCGTTCTTTGAAGGACTGGCAATAACAGCTTTCCATGGTATCATTTTACCGGGTACAGCGCCCAGCTTCTCATCGCACTTATCCCTGTATTGCTCAATAGCAACATAATCTTTCTTGTCAGGATCATAAATAGCTACAGGTCTGCCTTTTTCATATTTTAAAATACCGTCTTTCTGAGCGCCACTGGCATACTGTCCTCCCAATATACCCTGGGATATCAGATTATCAAGAAGCGGGCTGTGCAGATCCTCATCGTCCAGATAAGGGTTCATAACACTCATAATATACTGACACACATCCACTCCGACATAATCGACCAACTGGAAGATGCCCATAGGTCTTACCAGGTATTCCTGGCTTACTTTATTCATGATATATACTGCTTCAACAAAAGGCATATCCGCAGCCAGGCGGTCAACTTCAGAGATAGCATATAATGCATCCCTCATAAAATGACCGTTGCCGATAAATCCGGCAAAATCATTTGAAGGAACCTTTTTCTTCCTGAGATTTTTAATTAGCAACTCAGCAAACTCATCAAGCTCATTTAATGTAGTCTTTGCCTTTATCACCTCAACAAGCTTCTGAACAGCAGGAGGATTATAAAAATGGAGTCCCAGGATACGACCTCCAAGCCCGGCATTCGTATCAAGTTCATTGATAGGAATAGATGAAGTATTGGTAAAATACCAGGGATTGTTAGAATTATTCTGTTCTACCTGTGTAAAGATCTTTACCTTAAGTTCGGGGTCTTCTTTAATAGCTTCAAAAATAAGATTTGAATCATAGGCTGCTGACAGGCTTGTTGTAGGTCTTATAACACTCAGCACATCAAAAACATACTGGTTGATTATCTCAGAATTTTCAATAAGGTCCTGTCTTTCGGCATAGGATTTTCTTAAAGCAACAGTTTGTTTTTCGGCTACTTTTGTCACCTGTGCCTTGACATAATCCATCAAGCCGGCAAGGCCCTCATCCGAAACATCCATTGCATTAACAACGTACTTACGGTCTTTATTTTCCGGTTTTAGCTTCTGGTTTGCCATCTCCATAGCTATAAGCAGCAGAATACCGCTGCCCATCTTCCCGGCTGCGCCAAGTACTGTTACATTCGAAAATTTTTCTTCGTAATTCATAGCACACTCCTTATATTAATAATTTATAGAATCGGCATTTATAATAATAGCTGTTAGCTGTTAGCTTTTAGCTGTTAGCTTTTTAATTTTTAATTTCTAATTTTTAATTTTTAATTTCAATCAGTTACCAGTTGGGTTTGCGTTTCTCAAGAAAGGCCTTCATCCCTTCCCTGCCTTCATTATCGAACAGGCTGCCAAACTCTTTGTTCTCCATGGCTTCACCTTTTTCAAACCCTTCAAGCGCTCCATACCTTGTAACAGCTTTAATCTTTCGTATTGCTGCAGGTCCTTTGGAGGCTATCTTTTCAGCCATGGCATTTGCCTCTTCCATCAGCTTGTCAGCTTCAACTACTTTCTGAACAAGCCCCATACGCAATGCCTCATCAGCCGTTATCATATCAGCCGTATAAAGCAGGTATAAAGCATTGGCAAGATTAACAAGCCGTGGTAACCTCTGTGTTGCAGCATATCCGGGTATCAATCCCAGGTTTACCTCCGGCTGTCCGAATTTAGCAAAATTATTTGCTATCCGTATATCACAAGCCATGGCAAGCTCGCATCCGCCACCAAGGGCAAATCCGTTCACTGCTGCTATAACAGGGATCTCCAGTTTCTCAAGACTGCTAAAAGTATTCTGCCCCAGCTTTGAAAATTCCGTCCCCTGTTCATTGCTCATATTCACCATCTCTGCAATGTCAGCGCCTGCAACAAAAGCCTTTCCTTCACCGGTAATAATAAGTACCCTGGCATCATCCCTCATCCTGACAGACTCTACAACATCATCCATTTCATTGAAAAACCTTGTATTCAGTGCATTCATCGCATCAGGTCTGCTAATGGTAACAGTTATTATACCATTGCTTTCTGTAACTTTTAAAATTTCATATTCCATAATAATATAATAATTATTAACAGTTCTATTAATGATTAATGTTTCCAAAATTAATAATTCATAGAAAATAACAAAGGTTTTATAAAACATATAAAAGTAGAATAATATCCACCTGATATTCTCATGTAAAATTCATAAATTAATGGTTTTTTATAAATAACAGATTTCCGTTTTGTCATATTTAACAAAATAGTATATTTACGACTGGTAACAAATAAAATAAGTAATAACAGGATGCAAAAAACAAAGATCTATAAACCTAAACATAATGTAAGGGTAGTAACGGCGGCTTCCCTTTTCGACGGTCATGATGCGGCAATAAATGTAATGCGCAGGATAATCCAGTCAACAGGGGCTGAAGTGATCCACCTGGGACATAACAGGTCGGTAAAGGAAATTGTTGACTGCGCCATACAGGAAGATGTCCAGGCTATAGCCTCAACATGCTACCAGGGGGGGCATATTGAATATTTCAAATATATGTATGACCTGCTGAAGGAAGGCGGATGCGGGCATATTATGATATTCGGCGGTGGAGGGGGCACTATACTGCCCGAAGAGATGAAAGAGCTGCACGATTACGGTATAACACGTATATATTCACCTGACGACGGCAGAAAAATGGGATTGCAGGGAATGATCAATGACCTGGTAAAAAAATGTGATCATCCTACAGGAAAAAATGCAAAAATATCTGTTAAAGATATTGAGAATAAGAATATTAACAGTATTGCAAGAGCTATTTCTGCAGCGGAGAATTATCCCGGTGGTATTAAAGACACTCTTGAAAAGATAGATAAAATAGCAGATAAGAGAAAAGTTCCGGTTATAGGTATAACCGGAACAGGAGGATCGGGCAAATCATCACTCGTGGACGAGATAGTAAGAAGATTTCTTGCAGATTTTACTGATAAGACTATTGCCATAATCTCTGCTGATCCGTCAAAAAGAAAAACAGGAGGCGCCCTGCTGGGAGACAGGATCAGGATGAATTCCATTTATGACCCGAGAGTGTATATGAGGTCTTTTGCCACACGGCAATCTAACCTGTCTGTTTCGAAATATGTGGAGGAAGCTGTAAATATCGTTAAGGCAGCCGGATTTGACCTGATCATACTTGAAACATCAGGTATCGGGCAGTCAGACACTGAGATAGTGAACCACAGCGATATTTCCATGTATGTGATGACTCCCGAGTACGGGGCCGCCACACAACTGGAAAAAATTGACATGCTCGATTACGCTGATATTATTGCACTTAATAAATTCGACAAACGGGGTGCGCAAGATGCTGTCAGGGATGTTAAAAAGCAGTATTCTCGTAATCACCAGCTATGGGATACGGATCCCGACAACCTACCTGTATTTGGTACCATCGCTTCACAGTTCAATGATCCCGGGGTGAATGTGCTGTATAAGAACCTGTTTGACAAGTTAGACCATCTCGACGGTTATAATTTCAGGTCAAAGCTGAAGATCAGCGATGAAATGAAAGAAAAACTGTTTATCATCCCCCCTAACAGGACAAGATATCTTTCCGAGATCTCAGACACAATAAGAAATTATAATAAATGGACTGAAGAGCAGGCAGATATAGCAAACAAGCTGCAGGGTATCTGGCAGACCATTGATATATTAAGAAATTCCAATAATAAAAATAAGGAATCACTGATAAAACAGCTCGATAAGACGTACGAGGAAAAAGAACGTGACCTTGACGGGCATAACCGGAGTATCCTTGAAACATGGCAGGATAAGATACAGGCATATAAGGATGAATATTTCAAATACCAGGTAAGGGATAAGGAGATAAAAGTAGAAACGCATACAGAGTCATTATCACGGCTGCAGATACCAAAGATCTCAACACCTAAATATAACAGTTGGGGAGAAATATTAAAATGGAACCTGAGGGAAAATTTCCCGGGTGAGTTTCCTTATGCGGCAGGTGTGTTCCCATTCAAACGCGAAGGTGAGGATCCTACACGCATGTTTGCCGGCGAAGGCGGACCGGAACGTACAAACAAACGATTCCATTATGTTTCCTATGGTATGCCGGCGGTTAGGCTTTCAACAGCTTTCGACTCCCCTACCCTTTACGGACAGGATCCTGACGTAAGACCTGACATATACGGCAAGATCGGTAATTCAGGTGTGTCTATATCATGCCTGGATGATGCAAAAAAATTATATTCCGGATTTGACCTTGCAGACCCCAAAACATCAGTTTCCATGACCATCAACGGTCCTGCACCGATCATGACAGCCTATTTCATGAATGCTGCCATTGATCAGCAATGTGAGAAATACATTAAAAGCAACGGGCTTGAGAAAGAGGTAGAAAAAAAGATTCTGGCTTTATATAAGAAAAAAGGAACTGACAGACCATCATACCAGGGTAAGCTGCCCAAAGGGAATGACGGTCTGGGATTGTTCCTGCTCGGCATAACCGGCGACCAGGTTCTTCCGAAAGAAATATATAAAAAGATCAAAGCAGATACGATATCAAAGGTCAGGGGCACTGTTCAGGCTGATATCCTTAAAGAAGACCAGGCACAGAACACATGCATATATTCCACTGACTTTTCACTGAAACTAATGGGCGATATACAGGAATATTTCATTATTAATAATGTAAGGAATTTCTATTCGGTGTCCATCTCAGGGTATCATATTGCAGAAGCGGGAGCCAATCCCATCACACAACTGGCTCTTACCCTTTCCAACGGATTCACTTACGTTGAATACTATGCATCAAGAGGCATGGATATCAATAAATTCGCCCCCAACCTGTCGTTTTTCTTTTCCAACGGGCTTGATCCCGAATATTCAGTTATGGGAAGGGTAGCACGTATCATCTGGGCTAAAGCCATGAAGCTTAAATACAATGCCAATCCCAGGTCGCAGATGCTGAAATACCATATTCAGACTTCAGGCAGGTCACTTCATGTCCAGGAGATCGATTTTAATGATATCCGCACAACCCTGCAGGGGCTTTATGCCGTATATGATAACTGCAATTCTTTACATACCAATGCTTACGACGAAGCAATAACAACGCCGACGGAAGAGTCCGTGCGCAGGGCTATTGCCATACAGCTTATCATCAACCATGAGCTGGGACTGGCTAAGAACCAGAATCCCCTGCAGGGAGCATTCATAATTGAAGAGCTGACACAGCTTGTTGAAGAAGCTGTTCTGTCTGAATTCGACAGGATCACTGAACGCGGCGGAGTGCTGGGTGCTATGGAAACGATGTACCAGAGAAATAAGATACAGGAAGAATCCCTGTATTACGAAACGCTTAAACACAGTGGTAAGCTGCCTATTATGGGCGTTAATACATTCCTCAGTTCTAAAGGCTCCCCTACTGTTGTTCCTGGTGAAGTGATAAGAGCTACCGAGAAAGAAAAAGAATATCAGATTCACATGCTTAAGGAACTGCATAAGACGCAAAAGGATAAGGTTTCTGAGATGCTTGATCATCTGAAGAATGCTGCTGTAGAGAACAAAAATATCTTTGAGGCTCTTATGGAAGTATCCAAGTATTGCTCTATTGGGCAGATCACCAATTCCCTTTTCGAAACCGGCGGGCAGTACAGAAGGAATATGTAAATGGGTGATTGGTTGGTGTGGGACTGTCCCGTGGGCAGGATTGTGAGATGGAAGGCGGACTGTCCCGTAGGGATGACTACGTCACCGACAGGCAGCAATCGAACAATACAACAAATTTGATATAATAAATATTTCAAATAACTCACTGAAAGGAAAAACGGTTTTTATAATGCAAATAAAAAACATACGTCCTTTATTCAAATGTTGTGTACAATTTAATCATCAATGAAGAATTTATTATTCACCATATTATTTCAATTATGCTTCTTGTTGAGTTATTCTCAAAATGACTTAACATTTGAATATAATAAACCCCATGATCGGCGTAGTCTGGAGGGTTGGCATGTGATAACAGGGACTACGTCGAAGATAGAAAGTAGTCTTCTGGCTACCCCCTAAACGGAGTTTGTAACTCCGCTTGATATATAGGATAGTCTGTTTCTATACAGCCACCGGTTTTTTATCAGGCGATTTATCGGGATTCGGCTAAAGCGGACGTTTGTCCGAATAAAAAAATCCCCCTCTTTGCTTGCAGAGAAGGGGATTTATCGGCGAGTATATTTTAACTGTTACATTATCTTATCACAACCTTGCTCACCTGCATTGAATCTTCTGTCCTTACCTTAATATAGTAAAGTCCGCCTGCAAGGTCATTAACATTCACGGAATATTTATCAGATCCGGATAATGACATTTGCTTAATCACCTGCCCGAACAAATTCGAAATTTCAATGATCATATCATTGGTTCCTGTACTATTCATATAAATATTCAATACATCATCAGCAGGATTCGGAAATACATTTATCAACCGGTTTTGTCCTTCTACAGTCTCAACCGAAGCAGTATATTCCTTAACAGTGATATTATCCACATAGCATCCTGATATTCCGTCAACACTTCCCTGGAATCCTATATAATAATCACCGGAGGCATTGGGAAGCGAAAGTGTATCACCAACCCAGTCAGTCAGTGGTTCTGAATACTCCTCAAGCAATGTCCATGTTCCTCCCGACGAAGTTTTATAATATACTCCAAGTGTTCCCTGACCTACTAATGTAGTGGTAACGTACCAAAAACCAACTCCCGGATTTGATACTCCGGTTATGTCAAGAGGAGGTGTGATCAGGTATGACGAATTACCTGCTGTAGCTGAAAAGAACTCTGCGAAATAAGATCCGTCCTGAGGACCTGAAGGTGTTCCTGTCTGTACTGAAGACACTATCTCCCAGTCATCTCCTGCGGAACTGTTTATAACCCATCCGTAAGGCAGGTCCCCTCCGTTTTCAAAACTAGCATTCCACGGGAAAGTTGTTACAGTAGGGTCTGCTCCTGTTATAAAATCCCATATATCACAATCCACTGCATCGCCGTTATCGTTATAGGGGACTATTTTCCAGTAATACTGAGTAACATAACTCAGGTCTGTAAATGAAAAGGTTGTTACATTACCAAGATCCGTACCATTCTCTATATTTGTTGCATCAGCATCGGTCCCGAAATACAATTTATATCCGTTTACTCCTGAAATACTACCCCATTCAAGTTCACCGCTTACTGTTATTCCCGTAGCTCCGTCAGAGGGATAAACAGGTGTTGTGCATCCCGGAGGCTCCACATTATCAAATATCTGTACATCATCTATTAAAACTCCTATCCCATTGCTCGTTGTTCCTTCAAAAGCCAGTGAATAAGTAGCGGACGGATCTGTTATAGCGATCTCCAAATTTGTCCAGTCTGCCGCTATTGTTGTGAGTTGTGTTAATAATGTCCACTGTCCGCTTGTGGATGTCCTGTAATATACCCTTAAAGTATCACATGCGCCCGGGACCATTATATTCTCACCAATCAAATACCAGAAGCTTATCATAGGTTCTGTAGCGCCTGTGACATCAACTTCCGGAGAGATCAGTTTTGTAGCATAATAACCCATAAAATCAAAAATAAATGCATTATAACTCCCGTTATACGCACTAATAGTAAGTCCGTTACCATCCACAAAGGTCCAGTCCATAGTACCCGTAACATATTCCTGTGTCCAGAGATTCGGGATGGACCCTCCGTTTTCAAATCCTTCGGAAAATATCTGGCAAAAACCAGAGTAAGTAAAAACAACAGCTAAAAGTAATGTAAAGATTTTTTTCATATATTCTACCTCCGAATAAGTTAATAAATAAGAATTAGATTCAATTGTTAAATAGTTTACAAGGTATTTTTACAAGGTAATCCGGCAATAATGATTCTTTCTTTAGCAAATATAAAATTTTTTCACAGGAAATATAATAATTATGTAGTTTTTATTTAAGATAATATTTAAAAAGGGAGAGAGTTGTGTTCCTTGGCAGATTCGAACTGCCGACCTCCTGCCTGTCAAGCAGGCGCTCTAAACCAACTGAGCTAAAGGAACATTATAATGTTAAATGTTAAATGCTTAATTATAATCACAAATTTAAAAATAAATTATTATTTCAGAAATAAAGGCGGGCAACCATTGTTAATAACTTTCCATCATAATCATTACCAGAGTTTTATATTTTTTATATACCTTCGTTGCTTTCTGTAATTCCTGTAATGATTAAACCCTTTACCGTCATATTACTGTTTTTTGTTGCTATTACTGTTTATGCACAAAATATCTACATCCCTGATATTAATTTCAGGAACAAACTGATAGAATGCGGTGTTGACACTGACGAGAATAATGAGATAAGCATCTCTGAAGCGGAATCTGTTAATGTGCTGCACATTAATTCCTCCGGCATATCAGACCTTACCGGAATTGAATATTTTATTAACCTTGATACACTTAACTGCCGCCTGAATCAACTCACAACATTAGATCTGTCCTCAAACTCTTCACTCAGATCACTTGATTGCTCATATAACAATATATCCTCCCTGGTAATTGATTCAATTGCGACGTTAACGGAAATATATTGCAAAGATAACCAGCTTGATACATTAATAGTATCGTCACAACTGACGCTGAACAGTCTGGATTGCTCACAAAACCTGCTAACCTCCCTTGACATCTCAGGTAATCCTGAACTTATTATTCTGTACTGCTCAAATAATGATATCAGCAGCCTTGACCTGTCACTGAATCCAATCCTGGAAACCCTTGACTGCACAGCAAATACAATGGATACACTGGATATCTCATCCAACTCATTATTGAAAGTGCTGAAATGCAGCTATGCAGGT
>Ga0180433_10005688_pt1 | contig 16702 bp, 40 predicted proteins | sample SS_ome_8_FD_132980 | JGI IMG/M metagenome (GOLD analysis project Ga0180433, IMG submission 132980) | Hypersaline lake sediment archaeal communities from the Salton Sea, California, USA - SS_1_D_1 metaG | ecosystem: Environmental > Aquatic > Non-marine Saline and Alkaline > Hypersaline >... | reverse complement strand
TTTAAAGGTCGAGGCGGTACTAGGTTTGTACCAGTCTTTAAGGAATATAATCAAAGACCAGACTATGACTTGTTAATCTACTTTACAGATGGTTACGGAGACCAAGAGTCCTGTAAATCAAATAAGTCTGTTATCTGGGTACTGACTCAAGATGCCCATAGTAGCTTTAAATCTGGTTGTAGTAACGACCGTATAGTACAAATACAAGCTACAAAGGAGTGATATAAATTAAATATGAATATTAAAGAATTTATGCAGGTAAATTTCTCAATAACTAAGAATGGATTACCGCTGTCTAAGGATAAGTACAAGATAGATATAGTTAATCAAGTTATATCTACTAATGAAAATGGAGTAGTATTTGATTGTAGCGAGTTAAATGGATGGGTATTTAAGACTGGCTATGGTTGTACTTTTAAGACTGGCTCTGACTGTACTTTTAAGACTGGCTCTTGTTGTACTTTTAAGACTGACTATGGTTGTACTTTTAATACTGGCTCTTTCTGTACTTTTAAGACTGACTCTGATTGTACTTTTGATACTGGCGATGGTTGTACTTTTAAGACTGGCTCTCGTTGTACTTTTGATACTGGTTATGGTTGTACTTTCTTATGTGGTAGAGAATGTGTGTGTGTTAGAAGGGATGTCTATGAAGTGATAGAGATACCAGATAAAGTTAAGATAAAGTTAAATGAATATGATGTTAAAGGCTATAAGAGGGTTAAGTAATGAATACTATAAAAATACTGGATAGTTATAGGTGCTATACTACTCTGGAAGTTACCGATAGCAGAGGTACTACTCAAAAGCATACTATACCTACGATTGAATTAAGTAAATGGATAAAGTATTTTAAGACAGTACCCTTGACAAATGAATAAAAATACGGTATACTTTAAGTGTAGGAGGACAAAATGAATAAAGAATATGGATTACTGTACTACGATATGCCTTCGGGAAATATAAACTTATACTATAAAATGAAACGGTTTATTGATAAGACCTGTTTGCCTGTTAACCTATCTGTGTACATATTTGATTGGGGTTTAAAAGATACTATTGAATATAAACTTAAATCTATGGGAGTCTTTAATGTAGCTTGTATTAGCTTAGTAAAGTTTGATAATACGTCTAATACTAAACTTGAAGATTTAGCGAATAAACAATTAGAGTCTATCTTTTCTGCTTTAAAAGGCAGGATACATAAGTCGGTATCCAAAATACAAGACATAGAAAAACGAAAAGATTATTTAACACGCACTGCAAGAAAGGTAAAAGGATATGAACAATTATTAACCATCTATGAATTTACTAAACGAGTAGAGCCTTCTTTGAATATTCTTAAAAAATTACTATCTGATGAGTGGAATATCTGTATAGGTAAAGTCGTATGAATTATAAAGTAGGTGATTGGTTTCAGGATAGTAGCTGTAATGATATATTTGTTATAGAAGAAATAGGGAAAGACCAACTAGGTACATCTGTTGTTAGAGTACGAGGTAAACAAGTGTACTCGAGGGGCTGTAGGAGTAGAGGAACTCGTAGTGTTTGTAAAAACTGTAAATTGGGTCATCAATATTGTCGTTATATAGACAAGTCTTACACTAAAATATCAAGACTAAAAGCGGAGTTATTAAAATGAAATGTAGTATTTGTGGCGGTGCATTAACTGTAAATAATAAGGGTGAGATTACTTGTCCTCAGTGTAGTAAGTTAAAACGTAAACTTAAACTAACACAATGTAATTATAATGATTTTATTTACTACAAAGTAAAAGACACGCTAAATTTAGTAGTAGATGAATACTTATTACCAGACGAAGTTAATAAGTATGTTAATCAAGGAGTAGAGGTTACTATAAAATGATTGCTATATTTTTACTTATTATACTGTGTATTATAATTATTCCACTGTTGGTAAAGGGATTTATATTTATGGTATTTATCCTGTTACCTACTATAATTGGAATATATCTCCTTACTTATTTTAATAAGAAACGTAAGTATAATAAGATGAAAAGCACCATAGATAGCCTTACATCTAAAGAAAGTTTGAAGAAATTAAAGCCAGAAGAAAAGAAAAGACTTGCACGAATAGTAGATTTATATTTACACAATTATAAAGCGTTTAAACAAACATTTAAAGATGATTTACTATGGGCTGGTATTGGTTATGCAGCAGCCTCTATGGGTGTAGAAAGGGCAGCGAGAGTAGGTATAGGCTATACAGTAGTAAGAAAATATCTTAAGCCTACTATGAGGCAAGCATTAGAACATAAAACAGAAGAAGATTAACAATAAATATTTGTTAGGTATATAATCTATTTTGAGTTGAAGGTGATACATAATATTATATAATTATATGAGTATAAGAGTAAATGATATATTTACAATTATAGATAATAATAATACAGCTATTATTAAAATTACTAAAATTATAAATAATAAGTACTGTTATAAAGTATTACAAGGGTTTAGTAGATTTAGTTTTTTCGCAAAGAATAGTTTGTTCTACAATAGTTATATAGAAAACTGTAATATGTATAATTATAGACTTATTAAAATGCCAAAACTTAAAGCAAAGTTGTATGAATAATGAACAATTATTTAAAATAGGAGATATAGTAACAATTAAATGGTATACTGGTAGAGAGAGTATAGTACAAATAACTGAAACACCAGATACTACAGTCGAATGTTATCCTTATTATGAGTATAAGACTATTCAAGGAACAGAGAGAGGTAGTAGTCAGTTTCACTGTAACTGTAAGATGTTGTGTGATGGTAATATTAAAAAGTTACCAGAAATAAAAGCTGTATTATACAGGAGTAAAATATGAAATTAGTTGGACTAAATAATATTAAATATGAGTTAAATCATTTAACTGAAATACCGCATATTCTTTTTGTAGGTGGTAGAGGAACAGGAAAGACTACATTAGCACAATATATTGCTAAGAGTAAACATAAAAACTTAGTATTTCTTACAGGCAATAATTTAAAAAAGCATGAATTATTAAATGTATTAATTAATCTACAAGAGGGAGACGTAATTTTAATTGATGAAATACATAGGTTAAATCCCGCAGTCGAAGAGGTAGTTTATAGTCCAATGGATAGACAAGTATTACCTATTAAAAACATTAATGGGTCTTGGCAAGAGTATAAATTACCTAAGTTTACATTAATAGGAACTACTACTAAACCTTCATCTATTAGTAAACCTTTAATGTCAAGATTTCAAATACAGTTTCAAATACCACACTATAGTTTAAGAGAGTTAGCACGAATAGTACAGATGAATTTTAATAATATACATAGAAAAGAAGCGTTACGCATAGCACAGAATATTGTGTCTCCAAGAGAAGCTATTAACTTAGCAAGACGATTAGTTTCGTTAGGAGATAACATAAATAAAAACTTAGAGTTTATTGGATATAAGTATGGTCTAAGTAAAGCCGAAAGATTTTATTTGAAGTTAGTAAAAGAGGTAGGTAAAATAAGTTTAGATAATCTTGCAAGTGCGTTACAATTAGATAAAGATGAAGTAAAGTACATAGAAGAAAAACTAATTCGTAAAGGATTTATTCAGGTAGGTAGTAGAGGAAGAAGTTTAACGGTTAAGGGGTTACTTAAAATAAAAGAAATGAAATGATGAAGGTAGGGAATATTATCTACTGTGGTTTAATGAAGTAGTACAAGTGTTGTCGACTAAACCCTTTAAACAAGATGGTAAGACCTGTATTAAGACAAAGATAATAAAAGAATGTGAGGATAAGAACAACCATAAAGATAGATATAAAGGTGCTATAATTGGAACGTGCAAGAGACTACTCACAAGTAGCATAGCTAAAAAAATTCCTAAGCTTAGAGCTAAGCTATTATACGAGGAGAAATAGGATAAACAGTCGACTAAGGATAAAAGTTAATAATCGGTCACTTTATTGCGTGGTAGAATTAAATCGGAAAAAGAAAAAAGAGGTAACAGATGAAGCTCTGTCTGTGTTCAACTTTTAATGATAAACAAAAAAGACTACCTAAAGGCACATGGTTAATCGAACCGAAGTATGATGGGCTAAGATGTATTGCTACTAAGCAAAACGGCAAAGTAACTTTTATTTCTAGGAACGGTAAAGCAATTTATAATACAGAAATTATACAGGCTGAATTAGAAAAAGCACCAATAGATAACGTAGTATTTGACGGAGAATTACAAAGTAAAGATTGGTCTGATACTATTAGTATCGCTCATACTCAAGCTACACATCCCAGCAGAGATAAACTTTGTTTTTATATATTTGATAGTTTAGCATTAAACGAGTGGACAGGTAGAGTTAGTAAACATTATTTAATTGACAGGAGAGAGGGTTTACTCTTAGCAATAAACGAACATATTAAAGTAGTACCTGCTAATATAGTAAATACTTTTCAAGAAGCAGAAGCGTTGTATAAGTCTTACTTAGAGCGGGAATTTGAAGGGGTAGTATTAAAAGAGATAAACTCGTTTTATGAATGGCGTAAACATAAACAGTGGCTAAAATGGAAACCTATAAAGACTTATGATATTAAGGTTATAGATAAAGTGGAGGGGTTAGGAAAATATCAAGGTAGACTGGGTGCTTTAATAGTACTACATAAAAGTAAAAAGATAAAAGTTGGGTCTGGATTTACAGATGAACAAAGATATAGATACTGGTCACAAGATATTATTGGTAAGGTTATAGAGGTTAAATGTCAAGAAGAAACTAAAGACGGGTATTTACGGTTTCCAGTATTTGTACGATTAAGGGAGGATAAAGTATGATGTATAAGATAATAGACACTACAGAGTTACCTAGTGGCGAACTACAAGTATCTATGATGATTGATACTGAATTTAAGTCGTTCGTTAAAAAAGTATATAACCGAAAAAGGTGTACCAATAACTTAGTAAAGAAATTTGTAATTGATTGTTTAGAGTATTACGTTAAACAGTAGAGTTATATGATATACTTAAAGCTATTTATTATAGGACTGTTAACTTCACCTATCTTATGGGTTTCTACTGGTGGGTTCTACAGAGATAAAGAAGAAAGTAAATTAATGTTATTCTGTACGGTTATATACGTACTATTTATTACTTTGCTACCAAAACTATTACCAGTATAATATGAAAGTACAATCATTATCAATTTGTGTACCTAGTGGGTGTCCTAATAACTGTAAATTTTGTGTAAGTAAAGTACATCCTAGTAACTATAGTAATCAGATAGAAGATAACATTAGGTTTAGACATTTATATGAACAAGATTATTTAAAGAGATTACAGTTTGCTAGAGATAACGGATGTAATACAGTTATATTAACTGGTGATGGAGAGCCTTTATATAATCGTAATTTTCTTACAGACTTTTCACATTGGAATAAAATGATAGATAACCCTTTTAGGTGGATTGAAATACAAACGAGTGGCGTTAGTCTTACTGATGAGTACTTGCGATATTTGCGTAATACAGTTGGTGTCACCACTATTGCTTTAAGTTTATCTGATGTGTTTGATAGTGAAGTAAACAGAACTATTAATCGGACACCACAAAGTATAAAAGTAAACATTGACTCGTTATGTTATGAAATTAAACGCTATGATTTTAATTTAAGATTATGTTTAAATATGACCAGTATTTATAATCGAGAACCAATAGAAAGGATTATTTATAGAGCAAAGATGTTACAGGCTAATCAAGTACTTTTTAGAAAACTGTATACATCTGACGATAACTGTCCACAAAATAAGTGGATAGAAGAACATAGGTATATAAACTTTAAAAAGTTACAGAAGTATATACAAAAATATGGCAGGGCTTTAGAAGTGTTGCCTTTTGGTGCTATGCGATATTCTATATCAGAAATGTCCGTAGTTATTGACAGCGATTGTATGAGTACTCAAGTTAAAGATAGTGCTAAATATTTAATACTAAGACCCGATTGTAAACTATATACCAAGTGGGATGATAAAGGGTCGTTACTATTTTAATAGGAGCATGATATGAACTGTTGGTTGTTACTATTTATTGTTACTTTATTATTGTATCTATTTTATGAATATGTCCTTTATGTACGTAAACAAATTAGAGGATTATTAAAGGACTATAAGAAACTAAAAAAAGCTGAACAAGAACTAAAGGATATGATAGATGAAAATAGATAATAAAGAGTTTAATATAGGTGATACTATACACGATATGGTAGACGGGTATGCCTATCTTGTAATAGATAAGAACTATGCAAAACAGCTAATCGACCAGACTTATAAATTGCTTAGATTATCTGATAAGTCTAAGGTTATATTATCTGGGTTATACGTAGTTTCTGTATGTAAGCTAGTACCAAAACTTAAAGCGGAGTTATTATATGGTTAATATAAATTATACACAAAAAGAAATAGAGTCGGCAGAGATAATTATTGAATCATTATTAACCTCTATTGGTTTTAAAAGGACAAATCAAATCGTTAATAATTACAGCGAAAAGTATAAACAGTTATTTACAATAGTACTAAAGAATAAGATATTTAATAAATAAAATGAAGATATGTAGTGCTTGTAAGAAGTTTAAATTTATAAAGATTCTTAAAGGTCAATGTGATTATAGATTATGGGCTATTGGAACAAAAGGAACTATCTCTGAGCGAATAACGTATATATGTACTTGTAGGCACAGAAATGATATTAATAATATTATAAGACATAAAGTGAGGTGTGAAGATGAGATGTAAATGCGGTAATACAGAATTTATTATGCTAGAGTATGCGTGGAATCACCCAGAACACTATGACGGTATAAGTGAGTTAAGATGTACTAAATGTAATACTAGATATGGTAGGTGGTCGGGAAAGGAATTGAAAGATACTGAATGTGAAAAGAGATATGGAGGTAAGAAATGAAATTTAATATTGAGGAATATTTAGTTACTGAGGAAACAGATGTAAACGAATTACAAGAAGAGTATAAGGACAATATTGATACTCTTAAAAAAGCAGGACTTGATACAATAGTTTCTGGTATAGAGGATAATGAAGATAAATCCAATATTCCCTTTAAACAGTTAGACAAAAAATGTAACAGAATTATAAACGCTGTATTTGATACCTCTTGGAGTACGTCTTCTTTTAATCGAGAGATACCATTACGAGTTGCGTCTTTAATAGCACTCAGTAAAGATAAAGAATATTTTAAAGATGTAAATATTCGAGGGGATTTTCCAAACCAAAATCCTATGTTTAGTTCGTTTATTGCAATAGGGAGAGACAAAGAAGGCGATGATTATTTAATTGCTCGATGGAGTTTACACCCACTAGATAGTTTTGATACACTAAAAGAAAAAGCAATTCCTAAAATAAAGAAAAAGTTGCAATTAAAAATACAAGAAAACATTAATGAAGCGACCAAAGATTTGGATAATCTTGACTCCTTAGTAGAAGACTATATTAATAATAAGTGGATTAAGTATTACATTTAAAATTAATGAGTCTGAATAATTTTATATATGTTAAGTAAAGTGTAAAGTATGGATTCGTATGAATAAAAATAGGAGGTAGACAGATGAGAACACTATTGGTGGGACTATTACTAATTGGGTTTGTGGGATGTGGTACACTAAATAGAATAGACTCTGAAAATTTTAAGAAAAGGTTTGATAGAGAAAGAGAACAACCTAACGTGCCAGATAATCCCAATGAAATTTATAATGTCTAAGTGCATTACTTTTGTTGACTGGGTGTCTGCTATACTTGTTTTAATATCTATTGCTTGTGTGGCAAGACACCCTGAGTTTTGGATTGTCTATTCCGTAGCGTGTATTGCTTATGCTACATTAAATTGGTATAAAAAGTTATATGGACAAAGTATTATGAATCTAGTTGCGTCTTTAATAGCTATACTAAACTTCATAGGACATTGAAACAAGAGTAGGAGATTAATATGAAAAAACCTAAAGTTAAATTTATTCCTAAGCACCGGGTTATGAAGTGCTGGTCGTGTGATGGAAAAGGAAAAATTAACGGTAAACTGTGTACCGCTTGTAAAGGTGCAAAGACATTTGTAGAGGAAAGTTATATCCTACGGGTAGGTAATCAAGCATTTCAAGTAGACGGACTAAAGTAATGAGTAAGTACAAGTTTGAGTTGGGTACCTTAGTTGTAATAACTAAAAGTGGTCAAGTATATGATACCTATCCATTAGGTAGCTCTATAGCACCTAATTTTAAGTTAGGTCAGGAACCAGATAATAACTCTGTAGGTAAGATAATTAAACGAATCAAGCATATTAATTATGATAGAAACTTATATGTCGTTAGAGTTAACACAACAGACTTTATTATGGATGAGATAGGCATACAAAAAGTGTCTAAATTAACTTATGAATTACTGAGGTAGGTATATAATATATAGTAGGAGGGTGGTATGGAACAAAGACGTAAACAACTATATCGAGCATCCTGGAAGGGTAATATGTGGGTGGTAGATGACAATAAAAAGAAACATAAAAATGCAAAAATTAAGAAAAGAACTCTTAAAACCAGAGAGCATAAGATAAATAGAATTAAAAAGCAGTATAATAGGTTAAGTAAATCAGATAAGTTTATTAAAAAGTATCCTACAGTAGATAGCTTTATTAAGACATTTAATCTACGAGAGGTTAAATAATGCGTAAAAGACAGATACAACTCTTAAAAGACTTAATTACTATTCCTTCTCCGTCTGGATTTGAAGATAGTATGGTAACTTATATTACAAAAGAAGTATCTAAGTATATACCAAAAAGAAATATAGCTATAGATAAACAAAAAAACTTGGTGGTGAAAATAGAAGGTAAATATAAAAAGTCCATTATGACCGAAAGCCATACGGATGAAATAGGGTTTGTTATTAGAAATGTAGATAGGTCTGGTTTTATTAGCTTAGCGTATATAGGAGGCGGTGATACACAACTATTGACAGCTCGGCACTTAAATATATTGACATCTAAAGGTATCGTTAACGCTGTTGTAAATAGAAAGCACGCCCATTTAGTTAATGACGAAGATGATGAAAAAATAGATAACATTTATGACGCTCAAGTTGACATTGGTATTCGGGGAAGAAAACACGTATTACGAAAAGTAAGTATAGGAGACCCCGTAGTTTATCAACCTTACTTTAGGTTGTTAGCAAATGACAAAAATCAAGGACAGTACGTTTGTGGTTATGGATTTGATGATAAATGCTGTTGTTTTATGTTGCTAGAGTTAATAAAAGAAATTGCTAAATTAAATCGTAAACCAGAATATACTTTATATTTTGTGTTTTCCTCAAGAGAAGAAATAGGTAATCCACCTATTAAGACCGTAAGAGAGTTAAAACCAGAGTTATACATTGGTGCTGATGTTACTTTCGCTACCGACTATGGAGACGATAATTTAGAAAAAGAAGTAGGTAAATGTGAGTTGGGTAAAGGAATCACTTTATATAAAGGAACTAATATGGACAGTGGAACTATTAATTTGTTGACTAAAATATCCCGACAACACAAAATAAAAATACAGTTTCAGGCTAGTACAGGCAGAGAAGGATACAACGCAGATAATGTATTACATTGGTGTGATAGAGCCGTCATTGTAGCACCTCCATTACGCTGTATGCACTCGCCTGTAGAAACGATAAATTTAAAAGATTTACAATACGGTATAAACTTATTGAAAAGATTTTATTTTAGTAGAGACATTAGTAAACACTTGTAAGAAAGGAGGCTTATGCCACGTAAAAAAACTAAACCGAAAAGAAAACGCAGGAAGAAACAGAATCAGTCTTTTTTACAAGCTAATTTAGATAACTTAGTTTTATTAAATGGTAGGCAAATATTTTTATATGAGCCTATAACCCATAGCACATCAAGTAGAGTATGTAAACAGCTAATAACTCTTGATAGTGTTAGCTCTCAACAACCTATAATACTCAATATAAATTCAGGAGGAGGTAGTGTAACAGATGGGTTTGCTATCATTGATATTATGAGAACTATTAAATCTCCCGTAGTTACTTTTATATCTGGTATGGCTGCGTCTATGGCAGGTATTATAGCGTGTACTGGATATAAGCGAATAATGACTGCTAACTCTTTTTGGATGGGGCATGAAATGACGTGTGGAGATTATGACTACTTATCTAAAATAAAAGACCGAAGTAAATTTTACGACCAGATATGGCAACGCTTAGTAGAGTATCTAAAAAAGTATACGAAACTATCTATTAAAGACTTAAATAGTCTACAGCATGGAGAGTTATGGCTTGGAGCCGATAAATGTAAAGATAAGGGAATAGTAGATTTAGTAATATAAAGGAGTATTATGGAACATCATACTTGTGATTTTTGTGGAGGAGTTATTACTAGTAAAAGGTATGGTATTGCTATTGAGCCGATTGAGGATACAAAAAAACTTATGAATGAAATACTTAGTAATCCTTACAGTTATCTTAAAAAAGAAAAAGAGATGGAAGTATTAGAAATTTGTGAAGGCTGTAAAGATTTGTTAGATAGACTAGTTAAACTTAGAGGCAAGAAAATAAAAAAGTTAAAGAAACAGACGGATAAAATGTTAAAGGATTTCTTATGATTATTACATTTCCTAATACATTATTAACAAATAAAAGTAAAGAGGTGGATGAGAAGGATAAAGAGCATATAGCTTCTGTTATTAAACAATTAGAAAAAGAGCTTACAAAAGAAGATGGTACTTACAGAGGGTTGGGTTTATCAGCGGTACAAATAGGTGTATTAGAAAGGATATCTATAGTTCGTATTGATGTGTTACGATTAGATTTAGTTAACCCTAGGATAGTATCAAAAAGTAATCGGATAAAATTTAATAGAGAAGGTTGTTTATCGTTACCTAATACGAGAATTGACACTGCGAGGTATAATAATATTACGATAGTTAATAACGAAAAGACAGAAGAATATCACGGAATAATAGCGGTGTGTATCCAGCATGAGATAGACCACATGAACGGGATGACGATATTTGGAAGGCGATGGAGAAAGAAATAGGAGGATTTATGAAAAAGGCACTTGGCATCTTAATTGTGGCTTTATTAAGTATTATTGTAACTAGTAATGCCTATGCTAAACCATCATATAACTATTTAAAATCAATGACAGTTTATATTAAAGGATGTGCTCAGGACTGTCAAGAAGATATATGTAAGGATAAATGTTGGGTTGGTACAGGAGTAGTTTACACTATAAAAGACGGATATACTTATATATTAACTAACGCACACGTAGCAGGGAAAGACGAAGTTGACCCACAAATATCTGTAGAAAATATATATGACTTTATTGATGCGGATATTTTAGCGTATGATATATTCTATGATTTAGCTTTATTACGTGTTCCTAATAGTTTATATGAAAAGCAACCTATTAAAAGTATATGGTACGGATTTATACAAGACTCTGTATTTGTTGTTGGTCATCACTTAGGTAGACGGTATGTTTACGGAGAGGGTGTAATTGCTGGATATACTACCGAAAGCATGATTGTGCAAGTACCTTGTGACTTCGGTAATTCTGGAAGTGGTATCTTTGACGAAGATGGAAACTTAGTAGGTCTAGTCTACGCTATTAATGGAATAAACTATTTCTCATACGATGTCGCTCATGCGTTAGCTATTGACGGAATAAATATTATGCTTTTTATAGATAGCATACCTGAGTTGAAGGAGTAACTCATGCAGTATAAAAAGAAAAGGTTTTCTGTTAGTATAAGTACTGGTATATCTCAAGACAGATGGGATAATATTTTTAAGAAAGCCACGTACTGTATTTGGAAAAAGGTAGGTTATTCTAACGGTAAAGACGAATGGAAAACTGAATGTGGTTGGTCTGGTTGCGTTACAGAGATAGACTACTGTCCTAACTGTTGTAAAAAGATTAAAATAAAAGTATGAAGTACACTATAAATATTGATATAATTAGTTTAGTAAGTATTGTATTATCGTTACTTACAGGAGTGTTAATTGGTTATGAACGAGAGCGGTCTGATAAACCGTGTGGTGTGAGAACAACTATATTTATTATAATAGGTGCTACACTCGCTACAATTATTTCCCGTAAATGGAGTATTGGAAACTTTGATTCTATTAGACTCGCTGCGTATTATATTGTTGCTATAGGTTTTGTAGGTGGTGGAATTATTAATCGCAGAAACGGTAAACTCGAAGGAATAACTACAGCCTCTTTATTATTACCACTAACCCTGTTAGGGATACTATACGGTATGGGCGAATACGTCCTGGCAGTAAGTACTAGTATATTAACTTATTTAGTTTTAGAATCCAAATATATACATAATTTTTTGAAAAAGAGGTAACTATGTTAAATGACTATGACTTTCATAAATTACTAGACGATTTAAAGAGGATATCCAGACTAGTTCCTATACTTCGCTTTGAAAAAGACGAGCTGCAAAGAGAGCGAGTTGCTACTGTCATGCTGGATGAGCTACAGAAATTAACTGATGACTTAGAAGAAATAAAAAAAGAGCGAGAAACAGGAGAAAGGGATGAATGATAATGCCGACTGCAATTATAGCAATATTGCATGGTAGCGATTTTAACCGAATAACAAAAGGGGACAAAATGGGTAAAAGCTTATCAACAAAGAACGGAAATGACAAAGTAATGACACCTGTTTATCTTTGTAAACAAATAATAGAACATTTTAATCCACAAGGTAATATATTAGAGCCTTGTTGTGGCGTTGGGAACTTTTTAAAAGTTATGCCGACTGCCGATTGGTGTGAGATTGATAAGGGTAAAGATTTTCTAAATATTTGTGGATATTGGAATTGGATAATAACCAATCCGCCATATTCAAAATATAGAGCCTTTTTAAATAAATCTATGGAGGTGGCAGATAACATAGTTTTCTTACAACTTATAAATGCTACTTTCTACAAGGCACGATTAAGAGATATTAGAAAAAGTAACTTTGGAATTAAAGAAATATGGTGTATTGATACCCCAAAAGAGTTTCCACAATTTGGATTCCAAATGGGTTGTGTCCATTATAAAAAAAGTTATTCTGGAGATGTTATTTTTAATCTTAATGTTAAACCATAGGTTACAACAATAGTCCGATTATTAGTGTAGTCAGGTGCAAGAAAGAAGCAAGCCGATGAAGATAAGCGACTTAAAAAAAAATATAGAATATATTCACGTATATGCAAAAAATTATATGAATGTTGATAATTTCCAAAGTGTGTATGATTACGTCCCTATTCACGAATTGGTTGAAGCATACAGACAAGAAGAAAAAAGATGATGAAGCCAAATCCGCAATAGCTAAAGAGATTAGGGGGATTGAAAATACCCAGAACGGGATTAACTCTAATGGATGAACAAAATGATATACGTAACAATGCCATAGACCGCTGTGCAAGGCTGGTTGAAGAATAGCAGGAGGTAGGGATGATGGTTTATGTATTGCAATTTAATTATAACTAAACTACATTACATATTAATGGTGGAGATTAAATAAGGTGAGGATGAATAAAAAATTATCAAGTGTTGGAATAGTGGGAATAATTTGTGGAATACTAGGTGCTTTGGGCGGTGCTAAGAATACTAGTAAGGGATGGCGTAGATATGGAATTACGGGAGTATTACTTGTTGCTAGTATTATACTTAAAAATTACTGGGCTTTATTGCTAGGTACTTGGTCAGGTATCCTGTCTATGGGGTACGGAATACCAGATAAAGAATATCCTGAAAATCCTAATGTTGACTGTGGCTCTTCATTAGGTAGGTTTTGGTTTAACATATTTAAACATAAAGAAAAGGACAGACAACTTTGTTTAACTAGTCTGATGGTTAGCTTAACTATAGGGTTTTACTTTTCTATTGTTATACTTACTATAGGTTTATTAAGTAATACTTTATCCTTATGTTTAATTACAGTTCCTTTTGCTCTGTTATCACACTTTATCTTTGGACATATTATTAAGGGTCTTGGTAATATAACTATCTTTAACATAGAACTATCTTGGATTGAAATATGTAGATTTGTAACGTTAGGATTAGCGGGAGCTATACAGATTATAGGAGTTTGAAATGAAAAAAATGATGATATTGCTAAGTTGTATATTCGTAAATGGATGTGCAACTCTTGGTTTACTAAATAAGAATTTACACACAGTATCAGAAACTACCAATAAGTTAAATGAAGTAGCCACACAGGGAAGTTCTATCCTGTTAAAGTGGGTAATCGGATTGCTATTATTTCTTGTTGTCACTGTGTTGTTTACACTAATTAGGTCGATGATAGTTAAACGAACCAAACAACAAATATTAAATAAAGATGATACAGAGAAATTTTCGTGGACTAAATTTAAAAGAATATTTAATCTAGGTAGTGGTGCTGAATGGGCTAAGTCGATAAAAGAGATTATTGATTTGCGTAAACTAGTTATTTATAGTATCATTGCTGGAACTATATTTGGTTATGCTTATTATAGAGGTAGATTGAACGCACCTGTTAAAATAAACATGAGCTATGAAAAAGAGTGGATAATGAAAATCAATGGAGAAGAAATATATAAACCACAGTGGAGTAACGATGTTTACATTAGAGATAGTAGTACTCATCAAATAATAAAACAAATCAAAGCTAAAGATATGGGATTACTTAGAGAGAAGTTAAAGCCTATTGGTTTCTGTTTTGAGCCTATTATAGTGGGTGGCTATGGCGTTGGAGACTCTGATAGTTCTTTTGAATTTGGTGCTGGTGCTTCTCTGATTAAATATTGGCGGTGGAAATTAGACGCCTTTCTTACCAATAAAGGTGTATATGCGGGAACTCATTATCAACTTACTGATAACTCTGGGTTAGGTCTCGGTGTAGGTAAGGGATACAATTTAGATAATAGAGTTATATTTTACTTCAGCACAAAGTTTTAAATACGCATGAATAAGAAAATTCCATTATTTATTGTATTGCTCTGTTCTCTTCAATACTTTAATCAAGGTATATCTGCTTTGCCAGAGCAGTGTATCTACTACCTTACAAGAGAGAGTTGGCATCTATCCGCAGGAATTATCGGACTAATTAGTTGGGTAGTTGCTATAGCGTGGTACTTAAAAGTTATCTTTGCATACTTTGTAGATAATGTTCCAATTAAACAATACAAGACTAAATACTATTTATTTGGAAGTTATATTCTTCTGTTAGTTAGTTACTTATACATAATATTATTTGGTCTTAATTTGCTATCGTTAATTGTTACAGGTATTATTATAAATATCTGTATCGCCTTTTCTGATGTAGCTACCGATAGACATATGGTAATATATGAAAGGAAATATAAGTGTGCTGGAAAGGTACAGTCGCTACAGTGGACTTCATTAGGTATTGCTGGTTTAATTGTAGCTTTAGGTGGAGCAGTAGTAGCAAAGTATTTTCCTGAACATATAAATTATAAAGTAGCTTATGGACTAATTGCGGTAGTTCCAATAATAATGCTACTGTTTCTTAAACATAAGTTTACAGAACGCAGAACTATAAAACGTAAAAAGATTAATATAACACGCAATTTAAAAATATTAAAAGATAAAAAATTAATTATGGGTCTATTATTTATAGCGTGTCTTAACTTCTGCCCTGGGTTTGGGACTGCTTTGATGATTAAGATGAGAGAAGGGTTACACGTAGATAAAATGTTTTTAGGATACCTAGGTGCGATGGGTACAGTATTAGGTATTGTCGGGTATATATTATACTATAAATGGGCTTATAAATTTCCTATAAAAAGGTTGCTGTACTTTATGATTACGTTTACTGCCATTACAAACTTGTTTTATTTATATATACCTAATAAGTGGTTTATTGTAGGATATAACTTACTATTCGGAGCGTTTAGTGGTATTGCTTTTATGACGTTACTTGCCTTCTTTATTCATTTAATACCAGCAGGAAGCGAGGCTTTCTGTTATGCCTTGGTGACGTCTGTAAATAATTTCGCAGCACGTGGTGGCAACTTTATAGGTGGTGTTTTATTTGATAAGTTTGGGTACAGCACTAATGTAGTTTTGTCCAGTGTGTTTACTTTACTGTGTATCTTTTTAATTCCAAAATTAAAGATAAATGAAATTCTCAAGGTATATAATATAAGTAGGAGAGAGTTATGAATTATTGCCAGTGTGGTATGCCTTTAAGAGAATCAAGTAGTATGAATACTTACACAATCGTAATTTATAATAGTAAAGGCGACATAGTGTTTGCGGTGTGTGAGCACGGGAATGTAGTTATTGATAGAAGAGGTGAAGATATAATAGGAGGTCAAAATGTTAGAACTTTACTTACAAACAATTATCTTGACAGCAGGAGTAATTAGTGGTATAATAGTATCATTAGGTGGATTAGCCATAGCTGGGTTAATTGTAAAGTTATTTAGGCGTAAATAGTTTACATTTATTTATAAGCTTACAGTAATAGTTGACAAATATTAATTTTTACAAACTATGAAAACTTTAATTATAGACTGCAACGTTCTATTAATGTCTAGTGTGTTCCTGCAAATCCTAACGCTCAAGTAGTTGGATTAGCAAAGGCGTTGAAGGGGATACAAAAGAAAAACGTAGAAGATAATTCTGATGAAGAATTAGATAAACGCTCTGAAGAGGGAGGTG
>Ga0180433_10005687_pt1 | contig 16704 bp, 25 predicted proteins | sample SS_ome_8_FD_132980 | JGI IMG/M metagenome (GOLD analysis project Ga0180433, IMG submission 132980) | Hypersaline lake sediment archaeal communities from the Salton Sea, California, USA - SS_1_D_1 metaG | ecosystem: Environmental > Aquatic > Non-marine Saline and Alkaline > Hypersaline >... | reverse complement strand
TACAGGTAGCACTGGTGCAACTGGACCAACTGGTCCTACGGGATCAACAGGATCAACAGGTCCAACCGGACCTACAGGAACAACAGGCTCAACAGGACCGACTGGTCCTACTGGATCAACAGGCTCAACAGGACCGACTGGTCCTACTGGATCAACAGGATCAACGGGTCCAACCGGACCTACAGGAATAACAGGTGCAACGGGTCCAACTGGCCCTACAGGCTCAACAGGATTAACAGGACCTACAGGGCCTACAGGGCCAGAAGAAGACTATTTCACATTCTTTGGAGGAAGAAGTCTTAACACATCTAATTCTTATGTAGATGGATTTGGTGGTCCTACAAATGTAGTTCCGTTCATTCTTCCTATAGACTCTACTCTTGTTGCAATATCTGCTGCAACTAATGGAGCAGAAACATGGACAGCAGAAATACACAGCGGAGGAACATTAGTAACCGGAGCAGCACTCACAATTACTGCTGCATCTAGCGGATATAATGCAGCATATGATATAGATTTTAATGCAGGTGATCCAGTTGAGCTTTATGTCAACGGGACAAGTATTTCTAAACCACAAATAGTTGTATTCTTTAAGAGGCGATAAATTATGTCATCTTCTTCATCTTCTAGTTCAATTTTTAATCCTCAAGATTGGCAATTATTATTGTCAACAACCGGAACTCAGTCTCCTGTTGTTATTGAAGATCTTGGCGACATATCCTTTACACATCCAACAACTGATTATGATTTATTATCTGATTTTGGACCCCAACAAATTGCTTACTCTGATGATTTACAAAATGCAATTAACAATGGTTATATAACTATAAACAACAAACTAAATTATCCTATATATTATCTTAAAAATATGCCTCTCTTTAATGCTAATTCTATAGTAAATGTACCAGTTTCTGACACCAACATTAATCATGGAAGAGTACTAGTTTACAATAACGATACATATAGACTTGAGTATAAAAACAATAGCGGTCGCGGAGTTCCAACATTTAGCGGATCATTCTTCAATTCTTCAACTCCATATTTAGAATATAATCAATCAGGCTGGGCAGTTGTTATGTACTTCCCATTTGAGGGCTCGGGAGTTATTACATTATCAAAAATATCATTCATTTTAAGCACAACAACCGTCACCACAACGGGAAACGTTCAATTATACGATGAAGATAATTTAAATTCAATTGCGCAAGTAACTGGTTTTTCATCCCTTGTAGACGAAGAACCTAGAATATTTGAAACAACAACTTTTACTAATATTCCATTTAATCAAGCAGTATTTTCAATTCGAATTCAAAAAACAGGCGGAACTGGCAAACTTCGAATTCACGCAGTTATGGTTTATTAGGAGAGAATTAAAATGGCAACCGAAGAAATTTATAAATGGCAAATTTACTGCATTACAGAAGAAAAAAATGTCTATGAGTGGGGAGCAACAACTCCTACTAGCTGTCCAAATGATACACCAGGAGAAACAGCACATACAATTAATACAGAAACTATTGCTATTGTAGAAACGTTAAAAAATAGCGATGTTACAATAACAGGTGTAGATATTGATGGAGTAGATCATATTCGCGCCCAACCAAATGGATTTAGAGATTTAACAGGCTATAATGTATATAGAAAAGGATATCGATTCCAAGCTGCTGGCGGAGAAACAACAGTACAAGAAGCATGTTATGATGTAACAATGAAGCTTCAGGGTCTTGTATTTAAAATTGATTCAAATGCAAATCCTCATTATAGAGATTATATTGAAGTTAAAATGTGTGATTCTGACGGAACTTATTATCCTGCTGGAACAGTATTGGCTACATTTGCTTCCACTGTTTATGTCTATCCCAATATGGAATTTTCATGTATTTGTGATGACGCTAAAGACATTCCTCCTGGAATTTATGTTCAATTTATATATAATAGTTTTAACCCAAACACAGAAAATTCATCTAGTTCTTCTAGCTCCTCATTAATAGAGGTCCCAAATATAGAAATTGCCCTCCAACACTGTCTAAGAACCACTCCTGCTTAATGTTCAGAAGGGAACAAAAATGCCAAAGAAAAATAAATCACCAGAAATTCAAAAACACAATAAAAAAGTTAAGATACATAAAACTAAAATAAAAGTTCCATATTTTATCAGCAAAGAAGAACTAGCTCAAAAAGTAAAAGAAAAACTTCAAAAGGATAATGAAAATGGCTAAGTTATGGGAATATTTAGTTCCACATTACGGTAATTACGGTGGCCCTGGTTACTCTGGTGGGGCTATGATGGATAATTACGATGAAGTAGATTGGTCTGTTGAACCTACTGACTCTTTAGATCAATGTTTTCACGACCACGATAGAAATTATCAAGCTCATATTAAAGATTTTGACGAAGGAAAGATAACAAACAAAGAAAAACTTCAATTATGGACAGAAGCAGATAAAATATTAATAAAAGAAATGGACGAATTATCACCTAATCCCAAAAAGTGGCCAGAAACACCTACAAAAAATTCAAATAAATATGCTTGGTTTTATAGAAAGGTATCTATTGGAATATTTTGGATTAAGGTGAAACTGTGTACCTGGAGAAATGGAGAATATAAACCTCAATCTTCTTCTGAAGAATCTAACACATAATCATCTTCATCTATATCGTCATTAATTCCACATTCTTTACACTGATCCCATAACAAACTCAACGGCAGACCTATTTGGTTTGCCGTTTGTTTTTCTCCCGTTTTAACATTAATATATTCTTTCTCGTCATTATTCTCCCAGTCGCCTCTTTGAAGGTAATGACAATATCCATTTTCTTGATATGGTTTGCTATCATCTTTATCCCAAAAGGGGCAAGTAGGACCTTTATATGAATAATAACAATAAGGACCAGGAGGGATTGCCATATGTACTAATTTAAGCAGTCTTTCTTCTTCTGTCATTCTTTCTTTTTTTTTCTTTCTTCAAGTTTTGCTCTTAATTCATCAAAACTTACAAAATAATCTTTATCTCCTCTTTCTAATGCATCTTTTGCTTCTTTTGTTCTTCTTTCTAATTCTTTTTCTTCTGCTTCTTTATCTTCTTCGCTTCCACAAAAAGTCATCTCATATACAAAAGCTTTAAGTAATTCCAGCAAAGTAGGAATATTATCTCCATAGGATACTGGCTCTTTATAAACCTTTGAATCCCAATCATACACCTTCACTTCAGGATCTATCTTTATCTGAACATCTAATACATCTCTAAGCTTTGCAAATGTTAGGCCGTAATTCTCGTCATCATTTTCACATTTGCCAATAACTTCTAATCCAATTCCAAAATCTCTATCTCCATCTTTATAAGTATGGCCTTGAGCATTCCAATAGAATAGAAGATGATCAAACTTAGAAGAATATTTTTCATCTTTGATTTCATAGTATTTTTCTATTAAATCAGGAAGATATGGCTCCATTAATGCTCTTATATAAAACTCTTGATCTTGTGATAGTATCTTCATTAAAGTTCTACAGGTAACGCTTTCATGCAGACTAACAATAAACCATAGCCTATCATGTATTTCTTCTATTTTAAGATTTGTCTTTTCGAATCCATGCCTAAAACTATTTTGATATAAATGTACAGTATTTTCGGTCATTATTTTTAATACTCCCATTCTCTTATTTTCACATTCACAAGTTTTCCTAATCCTTCTCGTTCTTTTTGTTCCCAATTTTTAATACAACGAATTGTCAAATCTCTATCGTGCCAAATATATCTATACGGTCTTTTACTTTTATATTTTAACCAAGCCCAATATTTAGACTCTTCGTCTTCATCACACTCAGTTACAACAATGGCATATATATTATCCTTACCAAACATTTCTGTAGCACACCGATCAGGATAAATATCTACATAAACATCATTTTCTAAATGTGAATAGAATATCTGACTAAACTTCATTTCATTTCGCATTCTATATCGTATATTTTTTCCCCATCTCTTGTAAAATCTATACCTCTTGGACTTTTAACTTTTATCTCCTTTATTTTTGAAGAAGAAGCTGCAATAGATAATAATTTTTCAAGATTTTCAAGTGCATCTTTAATTGGTGTTTCTTCTGTATATGTCACCTCTATTTCTAATTGATATTTTTTAAATTTTGTATTTAAATTACTTACTCTTTCTCTTACTGGGGGTGATGGTTGTGGTACTAGATCTTTTACTATTGTCTTTTTCGCAGGTACAACAGGAGTCGCTAGAGTTGTTTTTTCTATAATAAGAGGTTGTTTTTGAAATTGTTTTGGAATCTCTATTTTTATTTTTTCTCGTGCTGGTTGAATAATGAATCTATATACCATAAATGAAAACAAAGAAACGCTCATTACTAAAAGCATTAAAGCTGGCTTGTATTTCTTAATTTTATCTTCGTCTTCTTCTATCATATTATTTTTCTCCTACCAACTTCTACTCCAAAAAACACCAAAAGTAACATCAGTATCTTCATGATGTTGAAATTTCTCAAATTCATCCCACTCATCTGGATAATGATCAGAACTAATTCTAGATTCGCAAATTTCAGGAGTTATAATTCCAATCTTAAGTCTTATGGGGTTAAAATTCTCATCTAATGTAACCTTCGACCAACCAGTTAATTGCCATCCATCAGGTCTTACAAAATTATTAATTACCCACTCTGCTCTTTTTCCAACCCACATATGAGGTCCTGTTGGCCTTACTTCTTGTGGCTCTCCGTATGCCAACAACTCCTTGATTGTTTTATCTATTCGTTTCTTTCTTTCTTCATAGGTTTCATTTCTTCCTTTAGCTTGATACAACTTAACCTCTTTTTTATGAACTGCAACTATTTTTTCTTCTTGTTTTGCTTTTTTAGGAATTTTGGGTGTTGCCATTAAAATTTTTGCAGGCTTTACTTTTAAAACAACCTCTTCATCTTGATCTTTATAATTTACTAAGTTATCTAAAGAAAGACCTCTATAGTTACAAAAAAGGATTAAAAATAAAACACTTAAAAATAAATAGGATATCTTTTTCATTTTCATAACTCCTTTTCTACAAACTAAATACAAAAAATACTAAAGTTATAAATCCTGCTGCCGTTCATTCATATAGAAAACTATCTAAACTTTAAAGGACGAAGAACAAATGGATATCAGATCTCTTTCAGCAATATACAATCTTAAGCAAGTACAACTAAAGCAAGAAAAGCAAGAAAAAATACACCATAAAGATGCAAAACCAGAAGAAACTCAAAATGATTCTCTAGAAATATCTGATCAATCAAAAATGTTATCAAAGATTAAACAAACTCCTGAAATTAGAAATGAAAAAATTGAACATATTCGAGAACTTATACGAGAGGACCAATTATTAACACAAGAAAGAATACGATTAGGAATAAGAAAAATGTTAATTTCTATGCTTTCTTAAAAGTTTTCCATACTATATTCAAAAGCGTTTATATTTTTCGGTGGGCCAGATACACTATAGAATACTATCTTCTTTAAAAAGCTTGTCCTTACATCAAAATTAACAATATCAAGTTCATGTCTATAGATCTGTTCCATTACCTTCACATCTATTGTTCTGTCTAAAACAGATCCTTTAATATAACCCATACTTTTTACAATTTTTACCTCTTCTTTAATTTCGTCTTCCTGTTCTTCTTTGTTGATTAAGCCTTTTGCGCTTTCTCTGACCAATTTATGCTTCACAGATATACATACTTCTTCTAAATTGTCACCAAATAATCTACAAAGAACAGAATCATACTCGTCTACACCCTTTACATATTCAACTATTTCAGCAAATCCTCCAAGTCTCCATACTTCACCACGAACAATTCTTTCTCCGTCTATATTCTTATGAAATTCAAATGATTCTACACACTTATTCTTAATTCGTTTTTCAACAATTAATTTTTCTTCTTTCTTAACCTGATAAATCTCAAACATTCCAGACTTATTTATTTGTACTCTATATATTTCATCATAGCCTTCTTCAAACTTAGGAGGATCCATTTTTCTGTGTGTTGCCATAATAGCAGTAGGGGGAATAACTTTCTCTCTTCTTTCATTTCTATTCAAAGCTATAGGCAAATCACAATCAAAATAATATCCTATAATTTTAAACTTATTATCTTTTGCCATTGTTATATATTGTTTTCTTTCTTCTTTTGTAACATTTGTATTATCAACAACAAAAGATTGAGAAGAAGAAAGACAGGCCTGGATTAATCTTTGTTCTTTACCTCTTTTCCACAACATATCTAAACTAATATAAACATGCGTATTTTCAAAATTTTCGCGATAAAAAGTAGATTTCCCTGCTCCTTGAATTCCAGTAAATAAAATCACTTCAGGTAAATTGGACATATTAAATCTCTTCTCTATTGCTAAAGAACAGAACTATCCAAAATGATAGCTTTGTCTTTTATTTATCAAAACTTTTAATCAAACTAAAAGAAACCATGATTTTTGCCAAACCTATGCACTGATTTAATAGCACATCGAATAGCAAAATCAATTGTTTTCTTTTCAAATGTCTTTTCTAAACCACCAAATACAAGAGGAATATCAATTCTATTTTGAGCACCATCAGGGTAACCGTCAACCACCTGATAAATAAGCCATACAGTATCAACTACAAACTGCTCTTTCTTCTTCCCGTCATATTGCGCGACAGTTTCGGCAATTTCCATTAAAGGACCAACAATCTCAAACATCGTAAGAATGTCAGACCACTGAAAACCATCTGCAAGAATCTCAATTGCTTTCTCTGCAACACCGGCAATCTCTTCTAAATGATCATCCAAAATTGCCTGATTGTCTGCTTCCATTGAACTCTTGAGCTTCTGAAGTTGTTCTGTCCATACCTGTCTTGACATTTCTTCTCCTTTTATAAAAACTAAAATCTCAATATTTATTATACCTTCAAAAATCAAATACTATTAAATAAAAAAGAGTTACAAAAAATATTGCAACTCTTTTGAAACTATAAACTTAAAGTGATATCAGCAAATATGATTTAAATCAAAAAAATTCTTTCTCTTTTTTCAAACTCTAACTGGCGTTCAATTAAGAATTTTCTTGCCTCTTCTATCCAAGATTTCGGAGCATGTTCTAAACATCTAAGGCCATTCTCAATTCCGGAATTAGAAATAATCGCTTCATTAAAACAACCAGGAACGCTGCAAGGATACAAAGAATAAACAAAATGAATCGGCCTACGTTCAGGATATATAATTTCATATTGATCTAACAATTTAAGTACTGCCTTCTCTTATATATTTAACCCAAAAACCAATATTATCAGCTATTCTTTTTAATTGTCTTTCTCTTGGTTTATTTTTTATACTTAATGCTGCTTCTTCAATTGCTTCTAAATATTTCTTAAGATTGTGATAACACATGGACATCTTATCATGCGGTATCCAGGTATAATCATCTTCAGAAATAAATACGGCAAAATTAGGTCTTTTAGTTTCAGATGCTTTTTTATATAATTCTAAAGCTATCTCATAATTTTTATTATCATATTCAGCGTTGCCAAGAATAACATAACCTTCTGCTCTTTCTTGCTCCTTTAATCCTCTATGTATTGCCGCTAATGCTTTTTCTTTATTGTTTAAACTCATCCAACAATCATACATATATTTACAGGCATTCCATTTCTCTGCCTGAAAATTAGATACTGTTAGATAGCGCTCAAATAACTCAATTGCTTTTTTTATTTTTCCTGTTTCTTTTAAAGACTGTGCCAAATAAAACATTGCACGAGCATCTTTTGGATTTTTCTCTATTTTTTCTCCTAAAATTTTTAAACTCATTTCTTTTCTTTGTATGTCTCTTTGTTTTATATATTCTCCAGGTTGATCTGCTCTATCGTGAAAAAACTCTATTGTTGTATTGTATTTTTCATTTTTATACCCACTTAGAACATTATGTATATCTCCATTATATCTAATCGTTTCAAGAGTTCTGTGCATACGAACCTGACGCACAATTGTTCCGTTCATATTCAATCCAAAGCTAAACGCATCACACTTAGGATTTTCTTCTATTAAACTTTTAAATGTATCTTTTCCTTTAGGACAAATATATTCATGTCCATCTAGCTGTATAGCCCAACCAAAACTATTTTCTAAAGCTCCTTGGATAATATGATTTCTACATTTGGCAAAGCTTCCGTGCGGCGTATCTTCTGTTTCAAAATCGTGCTGCAAAACAAAATCAGCAATTTCTTTTGCTATTTCTAAAGTTCCATCTTCACTGTTTGAATCTACAGAAATAAGCACACCATCTACAAAAGGGCGACAACTTTCAACTGCCCTTTTGAGAGTGGTTGCTTCATTTTTAACCATCATCACCAAACAAATAGAATTGTTCATTTTCTATTTCCTTTCTTTAATTAATTGTTTTTTTAGTCTTCTTCAATTAATCTTGTCAAAAACAAGGGTGTGCCTTCCCCTACCCAAGCTCCCGCAATATTAAAGTCAAAAAATTCTCTTGCTTCTTCGTATGTCATGCCATCTCTATCTATTAATTTTTCTAAAATCTTCTCAGTATCATATACAACTAATAGTGGTTTTGAGCATCTTTCTGCAATACCCAAAATACAATCGTCGTATCCATTTGCCAACATTGCACCTGTACCTTCTAATGCTTCATTCATTTCCTCGCGGTTCATTTTGTTTAATCCTCCTCATACCTTTTCATATATTCCTCTTGCTCTTTTTCCCATTTTTCTCTTGATTCTTCTTGTCTTTTTTGTTTGGCACACTCTTGCCTCACTTTTTTAATTAATTTCCATAAATATAAAGGTTCTCCTTTATTGAGCAAACCTTCTTGCTTAGCGTCTAGAAACCATTGATGAATTTGATCTCCCTCCGATTTTTTATTTGGAAAAACTTCATTTAATTCATCTAATGTGGCAATCATATCTTTAATTTTTGAGTCTCCTCTTTCGCGCCACTTTTCTATGAGAACTTTTTCTTCCGGTGCTAATACATCTTCCCATCCAGAAACACCAGCAACAACAATCCTCTCCCCTGTTATGTCGCTTAAATACTGCAATGCCTCATCTTCACTTGCAAAAATCATTTCTTCTTTCGATGCTGCTTTCTTGCCATCAATCTTATTTGCTACACTATATGCAACAGCAAATGCATATCCTTCATCTCCAGGCTTCTGTTCAAAAGCATTATTAAAAGATTTAAGCCAACCTCTCTTAGCTTTAGCACTGTATTTATCGAGATTTGGGTGTTTTTTTACTGCTTCCTCTACACTTTTAAATGGCATAGTTTTCTCCTTTTATGTTAAATTTTTCCTTATCAATAATAGAAAAAGTATTTAACTAATTTAATATTGGAAAATTTTGAATAAATCTAGCATATATAATCAATCAGGAGATAATACAAATGAAAATAAATAACAGACCTTTTGGTTGCGAATTTGAAGTTTCTACTAGTTTCCAAACTCTCAAAAAAATCATAGCTCCAATTATCAAAAAAATCTACGGCAAGTATCAATTATATGCAAGAGAAGAAACATTTGATTCAGATACTCGCACAAATAAATGGCACCTAAAATTAGAACCGTCATCTGTCTCTGAATTCTGCACTCCCATCTCTACCTTTAAAGACATAAAACGCATTTGCCAAGTTATAGAAGAATTGGACAAAAACGACATTAAAATCACAAACGACGACTCTTTGCATGTTCATGTATCTATTCCTGACGTAGATCCTAAACATATTATAGCTACGTGGCTCCAATACGATTATGAAATTAAAAGATGTTTTCCTAAACATAGATGGGACAAAGATAAAGAAGCATATAACGACGAAATTTTAAAATATAAAGGGAAAAAGAAAAGAGTAGCAGATTTCTTAAAGGATGCAATTAGTTCCTCTGAAAGCCATCAAAGCATTCTGTCATTCAGCAATTACGAAGAAAGAAAAACTGTCGAATTTAGAATTTCAGAAGGCACATTAGACCCGGAACATGTATATTGCTGGATTAAATTCTGCTTATATCTTGTTAATTATGCCAAAACAATAGAAGATCCTATTCTTCTTGTTTGTGAAGAATTAAATCAGAAAACACTATATGAAATGATGGATGATTTAGATATTGACGACGAGAGAGTTTTGGATTGGCTGATTAAACGTAGAGGAAAAAAGAGAAAAGAAAGAGTTAGACAATCGTTAAAGAAACACTGGATCCCTTTAAATAGACTCTAAAGATCCATTCTCAATAATTTTAAATTTAATCTCTTTATTGTCTGGTGGATACATCTTATTTTTTCTAGAGCAAACAGTGAGTATATTCTCTTCTATATTTGTTTCAAGAATTAACGAAGACAAATAACATATCTCTCTTGAAAATGCACTTCCTATATATGTCATTTGTCTTTCTGATAATGAAGACTGTTGCTGGTTCAAAGTGAAAAGAAAATGAACACTAGGAACTTCTTGATTATCTAATTCCATTTCGTGCCATCTCTTCATTATCATTCTTAAGAAACCAGATATATGCCTATTAAATGATTGAATTTCCATTGGATTTTTAAACTGAGCCTTACAAATGCAATCTACCGCTATTACTCCCTCAAAACCACCCATTAATTTATCAGCTATTTGGTCAATCATCTTATACATATCAGGAACCAACGAAAAAGTGTAATCTAATTTCTCAACTAAAATATACGTTGGTTCTGGATGCCCAATAACCCAATGCAAAACAGGACACTTTAAATTGTTAATAATATGCGATAATAGAAGTGTTTTACCGTTTTCTGGCAATCCAACAATAGATGTAAGCCTTCGTTTATAAAAGCCACCACCTATCAAATTATCAAGGGTATCAATGTTGGTTGGGATTATTTTCATTTTTATTCTTCTTTTCTTAGCAATATTAAAAACTAAGCTGAAATAATCTGAGGAATTCTATTTTCTCCAGCAACTCTAACAACAATTTCACTACTTTCAAAATCATCAAAACTTGGATCTGTTTTCTTAAAAGACATTTCTAGTCTTTTCAAATCTTTTTCTAATTGGCTACCTATTCTTGCGTAATCTCCAACACCGCTATTTTTTAGACGGTCAATAAGTTTTGTTCTTTTTAAAGCGCTGAAAATTGCTTGAATATTATTATATAAAGTTTGATCAGCTAAAGCAAAATATTTCTTATTATCCCTTGAAAATTGTACACTCTCGGAAAGATCTACCAACTTGGGAATAGAAGTTTGCATTCTTTCAATTGTATTTTTGAGCAACCGAGATTTGTCACTTTTACTAATATCTTCTCTTATCAAGGTTTCAATCCCTGCTTGAATACCAGGAAGCGCTGCCCTTACTTCCTGAAAAGCTTCTCTTGCTTCTCTTAATGACAATCTCTTAGCAAATCTAAACTTGTTATATGCATCGTCAATCAAATCACAAGAACTAATAATTATAAGATGCCCTGCAATCCTAAGCCCTCGATGCGCTCTTTCTCGTTTAGAATCATTATGTTCAATAACCGCATCATATCCTCTAAATGCTTGTCCTACTAAATAATTTGCTACCTTTGCATGTCTTAACATTTTATCTGACATTATATATTCCATTTAAGCAGAAATAATTTGAACGTTTCTTTGTTCTCCTGCCACTCTTACAACCATTTCACTATTATCAAAATCGTCAAAACTTGATTCTGTCTTTCTATATATTTTTTCAAGCATCTCAAGATCTTTTTCAAGCTGAGAACCTATTCTTGCATATTCTGAAACATTGCTATTCTTAATTCTATCAATGAATTTTGTTCTTTTCATTACTCCCAAAAGCAAATTAACAGCAGTATATAAAGTTGCATCAGCTAGTGCGTAATAATATTTGCCATCCTTTAAAAATTGCACACTTTCAGATAAATCAATTAACTTAGGAAGCGACTCTTGTAATCTTTTAATTGTATATTTAAGTAATTTAGACTTTGTATCCTGATTCATATTTTCATCAAATAAAGCCTCAACTCCAGAAGGAATGCCCGGAAGAGCCGCCCTTAACTTCTGAAACTCTCTCCTTGCCTCGTTTAATGTCATTCTTGCCGAAAATCTGAATCTATCATATGCCTCATCAATCAAATCGCAAGAACTAACAATAATCAAATGACCCGCTATTCTTAGTCCCCTATCTGCTCTATTCTCCTTATCTCTATCATGTTCAACTACAGCATCATATCCTCTAAATGCTTGTCCTACCAAATAATTAGCTACCTTTGCATGCCTCAACATCTTGCTTGACATCTGTGAATCCTTTTCTAATAGGTCTTAAACCTCTCCTATATATACAAAATCCATTCAAAAATTTTCAAACAAATTTTCCCTAAATATCTGTCGTGTCTTTATCTTTATGTTTGCTCAATTCATATTCTGTACTAATAATCTTAACAACAGACCTCCCAATTTTAGGATCGATTCTTTCTTTGACAGGCTTTACAACAATTCCTTCTCGTATATGTTCAGCACCTTCAAGAGTAGAATTTCCATCTGCTACTTCTTTCATCTTCTCCATACTATAAGGCCCACGATATAACACAGGAACAACCGGAACGTTATATTTATCACAAAGAGAAACAAATTCATCCCAGTCAAGATATTTCCCATCAACCATCAAATCAAAAGCTTTAAATCCTAATCCTTGTCCTTTAGAAATACCATAATTAAGACTCTGAATACTGCCACCATATACCTCACCGTACAAAATAACAACATTATGCTCCTGAACTAATTCATTCATTAGGTCTTTTACACCATCAATTGTCCAAGGATACCAATATGTATTCCGTTTCATTTCTTCTTCGGTTTCTGGCTGTTTCCTACGTACAGACATAGAACCAGCAAAATTACCAACACCATTAATTGCTACTAATTTACTATTTGTTCCATGCAATTTCTCACTACAAATAACCTCTTCGCCATTTTTAAATACTTCTGTAAAAATTCTTCCGTTCTCGATATCAGTATATCTATCAATAAATGGGTCTACTCTTTCATCATACGAAGCAGCATCCCCAGCAGTTGCACGAATTGGAGGAGTATATTTCTGACAACTAAAAAACTCAGCTACATTATCACCAACATTCCAATTCTGTCCTTCTGGAATGCTTACAACAAGACCAAAACTAGGTTCGCCTCTGAGTCTTATTTTGCCTACGCGATTTTTCTCTTTGCCTCTAAGGAAATTCTTCACGCCAAATTTTTCAGACCATTCATCAGGCAACAATACATCAGCTGGGAAATATACAACAATATCCCCATCTTTGTATTTGTCTTTAGGAATCGCCATCTGATACCCTAAAACATCGCAAAGCTCTAATTTATCAGCATTAGGATGGGGTCTTACATTTTCAAGCCTCACAACAGGAACATTTAAAGAACTAGCCATAAATTTTTCCTTTCTTTTTCTTTTTATAAAGCCAATATCTAATATCCTCTATAATTCTATATAATTTCTTCATCATCTTACTTTCCCAATTTGGCCCGATATATATTCCCTTGCTTGTATATTCATATTTCTCATGCTTAAATCTACTAATAGCAAGATCAGGAATGGTATCTTTGAAATCTAATGGCTCTCCTTCGAGTTTGTCACAATCTTCTCTGTATCGATAAAAAGATCCATCAGACAATTCTCCAAAATAGCCCTTCTTATATATTTTGCATTCTTTATTATTGCAAACAAAAGTAATTCTTGGCACTGATTCCTCACATAAAACGTGCTCATTTAATGTTTCATATATTTCTACAGTTCCAAAACATAGTCTTTCGCCACAAAGAGGACAAACAATTAAATTTATATTTTTCCCGAATGTCCAACCAATTCTAAAATTTTGAAATGCTATCTTTTCAACCATTTCAATTACAGCAGGATCGCCTTTCATTATATTCCTTTCAATCGACTTTCATTTCTGCTGCAAGCCAATCACATAAAGTAGTAGCTGGCACATAAACATGATATTTTTGACGCATTTTTTGAGAAACTTTTGCTAGAGTCATAGATTCCCTTATTACCATATTTATCGCTGTTCGTCTAACTCTATTGGTAAATCTTCCTGACGGTTGAGCTAAATGATCCATAGGCAAACTGAAATGTTTTCGACAATTTACACAATAATGTTTACTATATATTACCTCTAAAATAGTTGGAGCAGAAATTCCTATTTCTCTCAATCTCCTTCTGCCAATAGAATGACGTTTAGATATAGTACTACATTTTGGACACGGGGCAGTTTTCCTAGATAAATTAATGCGACGAACTTTTGTGCCTCTTGGAATTACTGTTTTATTCATCTTTCTCTCCTTTTGGTTTTAAGAATCACTCAATATTTCTATTCTACCTTGTTCTGAGACAAAAGGTACCAAAAATCAACAATTTTCGTTCAAATTTTCAAACCACTCATATATCGTCATTTCTATATACAAATCCTCTTTCAAAAATTTAGAAGAAAAATCAAAAAGACTATAAAATATCAAATTATATAAGTTATTTTACTACAATAATTTATAAAAATCAGATTCTTATGGGTATAAATTTTGATTATTATTTTATATCTCACATTCATATAGATACTTTTCCACCAGCACCAAACAATATGTGAAGGAATTAACAAAATGGCCATGGTAAAGAGATCAGTTGTAGAATATCTCGGGCCAATTCCTCTTGTTGCTGGCGATATTAAATACTGGGACGGATCTAACTGGATTTCCCTCCCTCCAGGTAATGACGGAGAAAGATTGGTAACTCATGGTATTGGTGCCCCTCCTTCATGGGAAGACTCTTTATTAGTTGCAAGATGGGACGGAGAAGTAAACTGGGACACTCCTGGATTTGGATGGGGACCTTAACCTAATTTAAGGGAGGATTATATATTATGTCACAAGGGTTTAACCCAAACTTGCCAATCGAAGATTCGCCTCTTTCATCTACTGAAATGCGAACTCTTTTGAATGCAATTAACTCGGCACATGCAGGAACAACAGAACCAAGCTATCCAACACCGGGCATGGTATGGTTAGACACAACAGGGAATAAAGCATTTAAAGTATATAATGGAGTAGAGTGGACGGTCGTATTTACATTTGATCTGTCTGGTGTAGTAGTTTTCGACGGAGGTAGTTTTTCGTAATTTATTTGGTTTCTCTGGGTTTTATGTTAAGGAGATTTAGTAATGGCAACAGATATAACAATTCAACTAAGAAGAGGTGCAATAGGAGACTTACCTGCTACCGCTGAAGATGGCGAACCGCTTTTCGTAACAAGCTTAGGCGGCACAGCAGAAACAGGTACTCAAGGTGTTGGTGTTCTTTATGTAAATGACACTGATGACACTCAAAGACTTATTGGTGGCGTTGAAACTAATAGTGACCCAGCTACCAATTTAACAGATCACAGTCCTGGTCGTCTTGTTATGGACAGTGATACTAAGGGAATATTCCGTGGTACCGGATCTGCATGGGAAGCTGTTACCGTTGCTTCACTGACTGACGGTACAAATACAGTTAGTGCAGCCCAAGGTAAAACAGCGTATGATCACAGTCAAATTACGACTGGCAACCCTCACAATGTTGCAGTAGCAGATCTTGATTCAGGAACTTTATCAGAATTAAACAGTGCTCTTTCTGATACTGTTGGTATTGGTCTAGCATATGTTAACGATGCTTCAACTGCATCAGCCACATCTTGGTCTTCTAGCAAAATTCAAAGTGTGGTTGATAATGCTATTACTGGTCTTACATGGAAAGAGCCAGTTGCAGTATTAAGGCTTATTGGAAACCTGACAATTGCCGAAATTAATGCTCTTTCTCCTCAGGCTGGCGATGCATATGTCGCACTTGATGCCGGAACACCAAGTGCAGGAACATCCGACGCACTTGTCGCTGGATCAATTACAGAATTTGATGGCACTTCATGGAAAGAAATTGTTGCAGGTAGTGGCGGATTTGTTCCTGCTGATACTCGCGCAATTCTTGATACAAGATCTACATTAATTTATCCTTACAATCTTGATGCATCATCTTCATCTTCTGGTGCTCTTCTTAATCAAGCCGGTGAAATTGTTGTATTTGATGGAACAAGCAATACAGGCACAGACACAAATGAAGCAATTGATGGAAATGCTGTTCTTATAGCACCCACTGATGAAGTTGGTTACTATCTCAATACTGGCTATGTTTATGAAGGAACTGTACCAACAGGTAGCTGGACTCAATTTACTGGTGCTGCAAATATAATTGCTGGTATTGGTCTCGAAAAAGATGGAAACACATTAAATGTAAAACTTGGTGCTGGTATTAAAACGCTTCCATCAGATGAAGTTGGCATCGACCTTGCCAATAACAGTGGTCTTTCTGTTGGTGGTGGTGGTTCTGCTGATCAATTGACTATCCTCTCTGATGCAACTACAGCTAATACTGCTGGGATTACATTAACAGCAAACGGTGCAGGCATTTTGGTTGATGGAACTACTATTGAGGATGGTGGTTCAGAAACAATCAGAATTGCTGCATCAGCAGCAGGTGATGGCCTTACAGGCGGTGGTGGTTCTGCTCTTGGTGTCAGATATGACGACAGTACTCTTACGGTCACAGATGACATCCTTCAAGTTAAAGCCGCTGGCATTACAGAAACTGAACTTGCTGCATCAGTTGCCGGTGACGGCC
>Ga0180433_10005686_pt1 | contig 16707 bp, 9 predicted proteins | sample SS_ome_8_FD_132980 | JGI IMG/M metagenome (GOLD analysis project Ga0180433, IMG submission 132980) | Hypersaline lake sediment archaeal communities from the Salton Sea, California, USA - SS_1_D_1 metaG | ecosystem: Environmental > Aquatic > Non-marine Saline and Alkaline > Hypersaline > Sediment... | reverse complement strand
TGGTTGGGTCCCGAAGGGGTAGGCATATATGCACTCCTCACTCTGGTTTCCCAATTTTCATTTAGATTTGGCAACCTTGGCTTTGGCAGTGGACTGGCATTTTTTATGGCGAACAAAAGGGCCACGTTTGTTGAATTGAAAAGGGTTCTATGGATTACAGGAGCTCTCCTTTCTTTGACAAGTTGCTCTGTCCTGTTGATAACATGGCAAAATCCTGGTTTGCCGTGGCATGACATTCATGTTCAGCTGTTCTACGTGAGCCTAGTCGGAGTGCCTTTGCTATTTCTTCGTAATTTCGCCACAAGGCTTTTGAGCGGGCAACTGAAAATCAGGGCAATGAATATTTCTGAAATCATTCATACTTCTGCATACATTCTGCTCTTAGTCATGTTGGTGCCATTTTTCAAGCTTGGGGTTTTGGGGGCTCTTGTCTCATTTCTGCTCGCCCAGCTTGTTGCCTGTGGCTATCTCATATATGTCCTCAGAGAAGCAGGAATTGGCAGCATAAGCCAGGTCGATCAGCGTGCCGGGAGTGGTCGTTTGCTTATGCATATGTTTCATTATGGATGCTGGAACTATTTCGTAATGCTTCTCAACTTCATTTTGCAGCAGCTTCCGGTATTCATACTTAAGTATGTGGCTAGCAATGTGGCTATTGGCTTTCTGTCCGTATCTCGTAGTCTGGCCGGCAGGATGTTCATTGTGACAAATTCGTTTTCGGAAGTCCTTTTTCCGTATACAGCTGCGACAGACAAAGTGGGAGGAACCAGGCGTACGAACATCCTCTGCCGTTGCTTTCTGCCATTTCTTGTGTTTATCTCACTTATCCTTGGGGTTTCAGTTAAGTACATCATAGTTTTGCTCTATGGCGTAGAATTCGAGCCGTCCGTTGACGTCTTCTATGCCCTTCTGCCTACCGTCGTCGTTTTTCCTCTATTCAAATTCCTGAATGTGCATATCGCAGCAACCGGGAATAGCCGATTGAGTTTTCTGGCATTGTTGCCTGGCCTTTGTGCGTGCGTTGTATTGTGTCTAGCACTGATACCCGTGTACGGCGCCTTGGGTGCTGGCCTGGGGATAAGTGGAAGCTACCTGGTCGCATTTATAACGAACCTGGCAATTTACTGTAGGGTGACAGCGTCAAATATGTCTCAGGTCCTGGTTTTTCATCATGAAGATTGGCTTTGGTATAAGTCTGTTTTTGTGGACGCCATGAGATGGAAAGCTGCATTTATTGCAGAGGATTCTCCTCTTGATTCGTTGCCTTACAAGTGAAGGCGGTGCAGGTGCAACAGAGGGCACGAGAGTACTGTTCGTCATCGGATGGCCCCTCGAAGTTGGCGGGCACTTGAACTCTACTATGTCCTTGGCCAAAGAAATTCGAAAGAGGGGATGTGAGACCTTTCTTCTGGCCGGGCATGGCAGCCTTATGAATCAGTTTCGTGAATATGGCACGCGAGTTTTTGCCCTGAAGAAGACCAGCTGGGATTTTTGGTTCCAACTGAAAACCTTTCTGAAGATTCTAGAGTCAGTCGGGAAATATGATATCGATATTATTCAGGCACAGGACTACCGTGCGTTGTATCCAGCCTATCTGGCTTCCGCGGTGAAAGGAAGAGCGGTTGTTTTCACAAAAGCTGGTGGCGAAGCCCCTTCATACATCATTCCAAGGGAAATACCCGTTGTTGTTTTCAGCAAGGAACTTGAACACGGCATGAGAGAAAGGGGTTATCAAAACGAGATTCTATGTGTCCCTGAACGGATTGACACTGAATTCTACCATGATGAGAGCCCTGATAGCGAGTTTGTGGATCGTTATCATCTGCCCAAAGCCGGATTGAAAGTCATCATGGCCATGCGCTTTGACACTCAGAAGAAGAGATGGCTCGGTGGCGTCTTGAACGCGGTGCCAAACAGATGCGCTGAAGATATCCACCTTGTGTTGGCGGGTAATGGGCCTCTATACAATTGGGTATCCGCCAAGGCGGGAGAGATCAACAGCACAGGTGTAAGCCCTACTGTTCGACTGATTGGAAAAATAGCCAATGCGCAAGATATGTGTAGACTCTATCAGTACTCCGACATCGTAATAGGACACGGAAGAGGGATCTTAGAGGCTATGGCCTCCGGTCGCCCAGTCATAAACATAGGCGAAAACGGCATGGGCACTGTTGTTGATGAGGAGACGGTAGGTGCTGTCGCATATTACAACTTTTCCGGTCGCCACCTGAGAGATCATCCAAAGATGGGAAAGCCTATTTTCCATGAAATACTTCGGTTAGCCCAGGACAAGCCATTCATGGAAAGGCTAGGTGCCTTTTCTAAGTGGTACGTAGCGAGCTACTATGACTCGAAAAGGGGGGCGGAGAGAATCCTCAAGCTGTACTGTACAGCCCAGGAGAGGAAACGGATGACATCATTACGGGGGGTACCGAGGTTCCTTTTCGAAAGGTACCGTCATGCTATGAGGAATAGGATGGCCTTTCACATCAATGGGTAAACTAGAGCTTATCGGCATTGTATTACTACCACTGATTTTATGTGGAATGTACATCAAGCCGGAGATCCTACTCTATTATCTCGTGATTGATTCCTGGCTAATAATCAGAATCAGCCAGCTATCGATTATACATCCCGAATTTACATTTAATAGAATAATCGTCTATCTGGGCCTCCTGATTATTATAATAAAGAGACTGCAGAGCAGGAGTCTGTTTCCAAAAGCTGCGAAGTCGGGTTTGACAGTACTTGTAATAATATTTCTCGTATATCTAAACATGTCTTTTATCTCATGGACACATGAACCGAATTTCCTAATAGCCAACAATCTGGTTTTCTATTTCGTGGCTCTGGCCCTGCTGGATCAGGATCTTGAGAAATCTTTTCGACATATCTCAGTAGTCGCAATGATACCGGTGCTTCTGTTGAGTGTGAGCAGCATGGTGAGTGCTGTCGTGCACATGGACATTGGACAAAGAAGCTATGCGGGCAATCGGATCCAATCGGCTTTCTACGTGATTTTGGGTCTGTGTCTTCTGTTCGGCTACAGGAAGATGGTTCAGGACGAAAGAATAAAACGTATCGCTGTGACGGTGGTGATCCTGATTGGTGCTGCCTCGGTTGCGATTAGTCTGGGCAGGATGGTCATGATCATTTGTGTCGTGTTGACGCTGTACTATGTTGCGAAAGGTTATGTCCGCTGGTGGGCGGTTTTGGTCGTCATTCTCATCGCTTGCACATTTGCTTTGGTGCGTCTTGACCTTACCATGATCTATGTAAATAAGCTTGCTCGGTTGACGGAGAGGGGGGGAACCAAGATTTCGGAATATAACAAAGACGAAATGGCGGCCTTCACTTCCGGGAGAAGCGAAGCTTACAAGACGGCATGGAGAGTAATTAAGAAAAGACCAATTTGGGGGGTTGGATACGACTGGTGGGCAAGGAATCCCCGAAACATCACTGGTTCCTCTCTGCACTCTAGGTGGATACAGATCTTGCTCGAGTGTGGAATTCCCGGACTTCTTCTCTATGCGTCGCTATACGCCTTGACCGCGCTGTATCTCATAGGTTCAAAAACTGTCCGTGGTAGCCCAAATAGAAGGCCCATTCGAGACTCCTTATTAGCAGCCATGACTGCCTTCTTCTTGATTGGACTGACCGACAACCACGGTTACACCGACCGTCTCTTTTATCTCGTCCTTGCGATGATTGCAACACTGAGGTTCTCCCCCCCGAGGTCACAACCCGCCGTCAATTCGTAAAAGCAAATGCGAAGTCACAGGCAAAAAGGATCGTCTGGAGTTTGAGTTGGCTGAGCATGAAAAGATAAGGCTTCTCCATCTCGTCCAGGGGCTTAGAATTGGAGGGGCTGAGGTTCTGCTGACCCACTATCTGAAGGCATTGGGTACGAAAAGTTATACACACTACGTTTACAACGTTTGGCAAGACGGGCCCCTCAGGAGTACTATTGAAGCCATGGGAATAGTTGTGCACAATTCTGAACCTAAACCAAGTGTCAAGAATCCGATTAGGTTTCTAGTATGGCTCATAGTTTTGCTGAGACGACTGGTGATATTCGTCCGTCAGAAGGATATAGGAATCATCCGTTCAGACGTGGGCTTCGCCAATCAGTTGGCCATTCTCCTTGGAAAGATTACTGTAATTCCGGCATTCCCTACGGTGCACAACACAAGGGCCTTTAACACGCCTAGATATATTTGGAACCTCAAAGTTTGCCTAAACGCCCTAGTGGACACTCTGCTCTATCCAAGGGCAACCAAGATTATTGCCATATCTGATGAGGTTAAGGAAATCGTAAGAGAAAGGTTCAGAAGTGGAGAGAAACAGGTAGTTGTCGTCAGGAACGGAATTGTTTTTGAAGAGGACACACAGGACAAGGAAGGTCTCAGAGATGAATTTAGGAGCCTTGATAGCGGGGTTAGATTTATTGGTGTGGGTGCACTTGATTACCAGAAAGCGTTCGACGTATTGGTGCAGGCCATCTATTTAGTGGTGAAGAAGGGGTTTGAAAGCCTTCATCTGCTAATCGTGGGTGAGGGGGCAGCAAGGCGAGAATTGGAGTCTATGATCGCAGAGTATAACATTGCAAAGTATGTCAGACTCTTGGGCATTCGGCATGACGTCGTGAAGTTGATGAGGATGTCTGACGTCTTTGTCATGCCATCGCGTTACGAAGGCTTGTCTATCGCAATGATTGAAGCCATGGCTTGTGGCCTGCCGATCATTGGATCAGATGCGCCTGGACTGAGAGACTGTATTGAGCATGGGACTAACGGGCTGCTGTTCCCTGTTGATGACCACAACGAGCTTGCGGATCGCATGAGGCGACTAGCCGAGAATGAGGCTCTGAGGGTTGAATTGGGAAAAGGTGCGAGGAACTCCTTCGAGCGTGAATATGACATGAAGAAGAACATCAAGGCGCTGGATTCGCTATTTCAGGCTTATGGTGAAGTGAAGCATGTCGAATAGGGCAAGACTGAGAATATGCATCATATCATACGGCTCTATCTCCACAAGCGAAGGTGGGTTGTATACTAATCCTGCCATCACTGCCGTTTTGAACCACCTCGCTACTCAGCATGATGTGCGGTATGTTGCCGTTGGCGCCGACAAGAAAGCGTCTACATATGATAGTGGAAGGCCTATATACAGTGTGAGGATATCTGAGGCGGTCAATGCCGTGCCTTTGCAATCCCGGGATGGACTGGGCAAGCTTGCGGTGGTCTCCAGAATTGCTGGTAATAGTGCCACCATTGCCAGGGCAGTCTGGCACACCGATTTTGCGTTGATTTATCTTCCAAGTTACACAAATCTGATCGCCTGTTTACTATCCATTCTCTTCAGAAGGAAATTCGCGTTGTATGTCGGTTCGCACTGGCAGACATTGTACAGAGCCTACCAGGGAGGATCGGCATCCTCCTTGATCCTTGAGAAGATATACGGCCTTGTAATTGATCACATATACGATCGAGCGGGGTTTACATTGGTCACAGGGAATAGGATCTATAAGGAAATATCGCGGGCAGGAAGACATGTGTTTCAGGCCGTACCCAGTGTGAGCTTTAGAGCCTACGATGACACCGGGGAGAAAAAAGCCACCTTTTCAGAAGACGGACCAATCAACCTTCTTTTCGTGGGCCCTGTAAACAGCATAAAAGGGGTCGTATACCTTGTTAGAGCCCTCAAGATATTGAAAGAAAGGGAATTAGAAGTTCATTTACATATCATAGGCGCCCTACATAGATCCTATAAAGAGGAGTTGAATCGCGAGATTGAACGGGGTCGCTTGTCGGACTTGATCACTTTCTATGGCTATATTGCCAAGAAGACGCTTCTCGCTGAGGTTTACGCCAAAGCCGACATTTTTGTCCTTCCTTCTGTGGTTGAGGGATTCCCCCGGGTGATTTACGAGGCCATGATGTCCAAGCTACCAGTCATTTCATCTGATCTCCCTTCCATAAGGGGGAATATAGATGACCCGGATTGCGTGTATTTTGTTCCCCCAAAGGATCCAGAGGCGATTGCTAATGCTGTTCAGGAGCTTGGTTGTAACGGAGACCTCAGGAGAAAAATGGTTCAAACCGGCCTTGAGTTCGTAAGGACTAAAGTTCCTAAGAGGGAGCACTACGAGCAGGTTGCCGACCTGATATCCAGGTATGGGTAACCATTTGTCCTGCCCGCCAAATCCCGCATGCCCTTATACCGCCAAGACTACTCCAGGGGGCATAAATCAGTAACCCTTGGTTAGGTCATGCATTCTTCAATCAATCAGAACCAGCGATCACCCAGAATCAAGCTGGTTATTGTGACAAACATGCTGGCCCCTTACCGCATCCCCCTTTTTGAAAATATCCACGGAGACCCTCGTATAGACTTGCATGTTATTGTCAACGATATCATTTGTCCTGAAAGGTCTGCATGGCGAGTGGGCGAGATCACTTTCCCCTATTCATTGGTGAAAAGGAAGAAGCTTTGTTTGCTGTCGCGAAAATATGACGTGCCCTGCAACTTGGTCACATTGCTCAGTCAGTTGAAACCGCAGATCACTGTTGCCTCAGGCTTTTCACCTGCTTCAATCCTGACTCTCTTTTACTCTCAGGCTTTAGGAATCCCATTCATTGTCTGGAGCGGAGAGACGAGACTTTCATATCATCTGGGCAATAGACACCCCGGCAGTCAATATGTGCGTAGATTAATGGTTCACTTGGCTGATGGCTGCCTGGCGTATGGCCCGGACGCAAAAGAGTATTTGCAGTCGTGCGGTGCGAACGACGGAAAAGTCTGGGTGATAAATAACATCTGTAACGCGGCGCCCTTCTTATTAACCAAAAGGCATCCTAGAAAAGGACCGTTTGCGGACATGCTTTATGTCGGTGAACTCAGCGAAAGGAAAAACGTACATCTCCTGGTTAGCGCTTATCGGCAGGCGATCCGTTGTTATCCGGAACTGCGGCTAACATTAGTGGGTGGGGGAGATTTACAGGCGGCGTTGTTAGAATATAGGCGAAAGCATTTGCTGAATGGACTTATAATAAGAGGTGAGGTGCCCTCGACAGATGTGTCAAGTATCATGGCAAGGGCCGATTTCTTCATCCTTGCGAGTAGGGTTGATCTGTGGCCCCATGTCGTGATGGAGGCGATGGCCAGTGGGCTTCCAGTCCTTTGTTCAAAGAACGCAGGTGTCCCTCCGTACATCGTGAGGGATAGCGAGAACGGTTTCTTTTTCTCCCCCGAGAGTGAGCTGGAGATCATGGATGCCATTGGCAAGATGATGAAGAAGAGGGGGAAATGGGGAGCAATGGGAGCTAGGTCAATGGAAATCGTAAAGGAGTACTCTGTCGAGAGATCTGCAGAGGCATTTCGCGCTGCCATTACAGAGACCCTCATGGCAAGTTGATTCGGGATGAGAAGGAAACGGCTGCTTCTTGTCGTGCCTCTCCCTCCTCCGATGCACGGCTCGAATGTCATGAATCAGTATGTTGTAAAGAGCCCAGAATTACGGCGGAGATTTGACCTGAAAGTCTGCCCATTAAGGTATGTTCAACACATTGATGAGATTGGAAGGGTCGGCCTATGTAAACTGGGGGTGTTCATGGCATCCTTGTTGAGGGTTATCATGCTGACGCATGAGTTCAGGCCGCATTTGGTCTATTTCGTTCCAGCATTGACAGGTTTTTCTTTTGTGCGGGACTGTGTCTTTGCTCTTGTCTTCAAGTCTTTTGGTAGCACTATCATATACCACTTGCATGGCAAGGGGATAGCGAAGGGTGCTAACAATAGGGCGCTAAAGCGGCTGTACAAGTGGTTTTTTCGTAACGAATTCGTAATCCAGCTGTCCCCAATGCTCTACTGTGACATCCGAGAAGTGGTTTGTCGAAAGCAGGTGTACTTTTTGCCAAACGGCATTGATATGGGGCCGAGGGCCGTTCCCATAGCGGGGAAGGAAAATAACAACAGAGTGAGCATTCTATTTCTCTCCAATTTGGAGAGGACCAAGGGTCCTATCGTTTTGTTGGAGGCATGCCGGTTATTGAAACGAAGAGGTATTGATTTCAGGGCCAAATTCGTCGGAAACCCTACGACAGAGTTGACGAAAGCACAATTCACGAATCTTATTTATGATTACCACCTAGAAGACAGAGCGCACTATTTGGGGCCCATGTATGGGAGGGAGAAAGAAAAGATTTATTCTGACTCAACCCTGTTTGTCTTCCCAACATACTACGAAAAGGAGGCTTTCCCTCTGGTACTACTGGAGGCCATGGCTTTCGGACTCCCTGTGATTTCCACGTATGAGGGTGCCATCCCCGAGATAGTTGATGACGGCATTACTGGCTTCTTGGTCCCTAAGAAGAAAGTCGGAATTCTATATAAGAAAATTGCCCATTTGGCTGAGCACCCAGAGGACAGTGTAAGGATGGGCAGGGCGGGTCGTCAAAAGTTCGAGGAGAAATACAGAGTTGATGAATTTCGGAGAGGCTTTTGTAACGTGATAGACAGCATCACCGCTGAAGTGCCCGATGCAGATATCGCGGATTGATGAGCGTTCAAGGTGGACGGCTCAAGGACAAGGCGAATGTGCGAATTACTTACAGCGAAGAGATTGCTTGGTCGACGTGCCAATTCGCTTGCTCAAGGCTTTCGCGGAATGGCACGTCGCTAAAGGAATGCATCGTTCACATGACGTCCCATTCTCATGAGGATGCAGTGTTCGCGCGGACGGTCGCCGTTTCGCAACAAGCCCCAGCCGAATACCCTAGTAAACCACCATTTCACCCTGCAGAAAAGTATCCTGAGACGCCTTTCATGAGAACACAGGAAGAAAGAAATCCTGCGTATGGAGGGGTCCGCGAGGCATTACGCATGTTGGGGATGGACGTTGCGAACTACGGGAAAGCGACTTGGAATCCCCTGGGCCTTGTCGTTAAGCCTGGCGATACGGTTCTTGTCAAGCCTAACTTGATCTGTGAGGGACATGCCACAAGAAAAGACGAATGGGTGCAAGTTGTGACTCATGGAGCAGTCGTTCGTGCTGTGTTGGACTATGTGTATATTGCTCTGGGTGGAAAAGGCCGTGTGATCATAGCCGATGGTCCACAGACGGACTCGGACTTTGAAACCATTTGTGAGCGTGTTGGACTTTTGGATGTAGGTGCCTTCTACAAAGAACGCGGACTGGCTCTTGACGTCGTAGACCTTCGTAGGGATCGTTGGCATCAGAAAGATGGTGTCATATTTGAACGTACTGAGCTTACAGGTGACCCTGCAGGATACACCACCGTCGATCTCGGGGAGGCAAGCGAGTTTAAGAAGTATAGGCTTAGCGGCCGTTTCTATGGTGCAGACTATGACACAAGGGAAACTCGAGCCTTTCACTCTAATGGGAGGCATACCTATATCCTTTGTCGCACGGCGATGACTGCAGATGTGTTGATAAATGTTCCCAAACTCAAGACTCACAAGAAGACGGGTGTCACGATTTGTCTTAAAAATATGGTTGGCATAAACGGTTACAGGAACTGCCTGCCACACTATACCCTTGGAACTCCTAAGGAGGGGGGAGATGAATTCTCCGAAGGCAGTTTGAAAAACAGGTTGCAGAGCGGTCTTGTTTCCGCATTTAAGAAAGTATTGACCATATCAGGCGGAAAAGGCGGTGTTTGGGCAAGGGTTATGACAGATATTGGACGTCTCTTGTTCGGCGACACGAATGCAGTTGTTCGCTCAGGGAACTGGCACGGGAATGATACTGCATGGCGAATGGTCCTTGACTTGAACAAAGTCTTGTTTCACTTCGATGGTTTAGGGAAGACGAGACAGCGACGTCTGCCGTATGTGACTGTGGTGGATGGCATCATTGCAGGTGAAGGAAACGGTCCTGTTTCTCCCGAGGCGCGTGAGGCAGGTTTAGTTGTTGCCGGCTTGAATCCTGTTGCAGTTGACACGGTGTGTGCGACCCTTATGGGCTTCGATTACAGGAAGATTCCCAACATAGAGAAGGCATGGGAAGCTAAGACATATCCAATAGTAGATTTTAGGCCAGAGGACATATGTTGCGTTTCGAACGTGGAAGAATGGAATGGAACATTGCGGCATGTTGAATCCGCTCCGCATTTAGGCTTTGAGGCTCATTTTGGCTGGAGAGGGCACATTGAGAGAGAACAAATGACGAACCATGGCAATATAATACTCTAGCCTTTCTTTTGGTGGATGCCCCTGCCTGTGCAGGATCTTCTCACCTTCCTGCAGGAGTATATGGCTCATAAAAACAAGACATGAATACCATTGTTGGTAAAGCCTTCAACAAAGCAAAGGATGTTTTTGTAAACAACAATACCAAACTGCCTATTAGCATTGGCAAGGGGCTATTGGCGCTGAACCGCAATCCAAGATTGGTATTGGGAAGGTCATATAACAAACACTGGGAGTTTCTTAACAAGAATCAGGGTTTTTTTGACAATGGAGGTGAGCTGGTTAAGTCTGTGCTCTTTGCAATTGAGAATATTCCTTTTTATCGAAATCGATACAATGGACTCACAATCAAATCAGTCAAGGAATTTGAAGAAAAGATTGGCTTCATTAATAAGGACATTATCTTAGGCAGCTATTCTGATTTCATAAACCCAAACATCTCCATGGACGATTACCATACTGGCACGACTGGTGGGACGAGCGGTAAACCGTTGACGTTTATAGCTCCCAAGAGTCGTTATGTCGTAGAGCTGGCAACAATGCATTTCTTGTGGAAGCGAGGAGGATACCACTTCGACACAAGGGCGGTAATCAGAAATCATCGGCTACCTAAGAATCGGGACTACTTGATTAACCCTCTGACGCGTGAGGTCATATTTGATGGCTTCCGCCTAACCGATGACCATTTCGAGTTGATTCTACGTGTCATGCAGGAAATGGGTATCCGATTTGTTCATTGTTATCCCTCGACTGCCTATGAGTTTGCTTTGTACCTGCGGAAGAACGGAAATACACGTCCCAGAATAGAGGCGTTTCTTTCAGGATCGGAGAACATCTTCGACTATCAGCGAGAGTTGATAGAAGGGGAACTAGGTATTCGGTTCTATAACTGGTATGGGCACAGCGAGAAGTTGATCCTTGCGGGTTATTGTGAAGGGACCAACCATTACCATGCAGAGCCAACTTATGGCTATTTCGAGCTAATCGATGAAAACGGCAATGTAGTTCGTGAGCCAGGCAAATCAGGGGAGATAGTCGGAACATCTTTTCACAATCCGGGAATGCCCTTCCTTCGGTACAGGACTGACGATTTTGCAGAGTATGTTGGCGATGAGTGCACCGCTTGTGGCCGGCGGCTTCCGGTTTTCACGAATGTGCGCGGGCGATGGAGCGGAGATCGGATCTATAATGCCGACGGTACATTTGTGACAACCACGGCGCTCAACTTGCACAATGATTTGTATCAGGTGATCAATGGTATGCAGTATCTTCAAAGGCGTAAAGGAGAATTGACTATTCTAATAGTCAAATCAAATCGTTACACAGAAGAGCACGAAAAGGCTCTTTATGCGCATTTCAAGGGAAGATTAAACAGCGATACTTCCGTAATGATCCGTTACACCAACCGGTTGCATCGTCTGCCGAATGGAAAGTTCGTTCATCTCATCAGCAAGATCAACCACTGAGCCACATTCGTAACGCGGTTGGCGCGTGTTCGATTGTGTTAAGTAATTGTTACTCGGTTTTCATTGCTCGCACAAAATATGGCGCTATGAAGACAGTCCGCAAGGACTCATCGGCGAGGCCAAGCAGCGGCTTCACCAGTTGGAAGTCTTCGGAGAGGGTGAAGAGCCATTATGGGTAGGACCTTTATCAGGATAGGCCTCGGAGTGAAGTCTTTTTTCGGTTGATCAACCCTAGTCGCAGTCAAGGATACATGCTGTGGGTGTGAACGTTTCGAGGAGTCTTGTTTCCTCATTGCCGAGGTCTTTCCACCAAGTCGCAGTATGTGCCACATATACGTTACTGCTTACCTTGTTGGCCGGATCGTCTTTTTCTGAGATAAGGTATGTTGACAGTAGATATGTGGATGGTGGAAGTCACTGTCAGAGCTGCGCGTTCAGTGAGGGGCAGGCGCAAGGATATGTACCTTCTCTGAGAGATTGCCTAAACGAGCCAGAAGGCCAGTCGACCCATACGGTTTATGACTCGATGCTCTCGGCTAGCATTGCATGCCGAAATGGGGGAAGTGCTGACGAAATCATTATACAGCCTGGGACTTGGACAGGGTTAGGCAGAAATGTGTATCTGAATTTGGAGGGCATGAAGGGTGTTCTGAGAGGTGCAACTGGCAACCCTGAGGATGTCATCATAGATGCCGGAGAAACTGCTTTCATCTTTGAAATAGGCATCAATGCAGAGGTATCCTTTTGTGACCTGACGTTCAAAAACGGGGTGGCACCTCGGATGTACGGGGCAGGCGGTGTAACGTACAGGCAGAATGCCAAAGGGCTGGTTAAAGGTTGTATCTTCAGGGGCCATTTCACCGAGCAGGAGAATTCCGGTGCCGCCCTCTTGGTCGGTAACGAGGCAAATGTCATTGTTGAAGACTGTGTATTTGATGAGAATGGGGTCGCACACAGGGCAGGGGCGATCTTTGTTTATGAGAGCCGGTCATCCTTCACAATGAGAAGATGCATTGTCAGGGATAACGTAGCCGACGTGGTGGTTGCAGCGGATTCAACAGCGGGTCTGTTTATTGAGCACAGCACCGGATTCCTGGTCGAAGACTGTATTTTCCTCAATAACTTGGTAAAGAGGTGCCCCTTGGAAAGCGGAGCATGCATAAGGGCTTATCGGGCAGATGGTACGGTTCGAAGCAGTCTTTTCCATTCCAATCACGATGCCTCTCAATTTGGAGCAGGGGTTTTTAGGCTCCAGCCCAATTCTGCCGGAATTACTATATCTGGCTGTACAGCCTACAATAATAGCGCGGATAAGGACGGCGGGGGGGTCCTCAGAAGCTCTGAGGGCGGCAGTGATGCCAAGCTAAGTATTGAAGACAGTATCTTCTGTAGTAACCGAATGACGGGTAATCAGCCCTCGGGGGGTTCTGGAGCGGGTGGCCTTTATGTTTACCGTGAAGTGGATGCAAGGATCTCAAGGTGTAAAATATTCAACAATAGTGCCTGGCATGGTGGTGGGAATATCGTGGTTCGAAGGGACTCTCATGCGACTATCGAATTCTCTGAGATATACGGTGGGGTATGTGAAGGCGGATCACAGGGCGCTGGGAACATCTATGTCATTCAGGGTGCCGGGTCAGTCGCCAATTCACTGACGCTGCAGAATTGCGTGATCGCCAAAGGCGCCAATTATGCCGATGACGGGGCCGAAGGCATTGTGACAAACAGTCCTCAGGATAGTATTGTCACAGTGAATTCCATTGTCTGGCCCGAGACTGGTGGCATTTCGTATGATGAAAATGCAGGTTCTATATCGTTTTCCTATTGTGATGTGCGCGGTGGGGCCCCGGGGTCAGGGAATATTGATGCTGATCCGCAATTTCTGAGTCTTGTTGAGAACAACTTTTACTTAAAGGACGCATCGCCATGCAGAGACACCGGCATAGATTCCATTTATTCGATGGCATTAAAGGACATGCTGGGACAATATGTGACAGACAATAGCGGGAACGCTCTGTATGGCCATCTTGATATGGGCGCTTATGAGTTCGTGTTTTCCTACGAAAATGACAGGGATCGTGACGGCCTTTCAGATGGTGACGAGTACTACGCTTATGGGACAGACTTAGATACGGCGGACACAGATTCAGACGGGCTGCTGGATGGTTATGAAATCCACCTTGGCACAGATCCAAAGAAACTGGACACGGACGCGGACGCCATGCCGGATGGTTGGGAAGAGGCTTATGGATTAGATCCTTTGACTGACGACGGAGGTTCTGATCCGGATGGCGATGGTGTCACCAATCTTGACGAATACCTTGCCGGCAGGCACCCAACCAATGGTGAACCTGATGCACCAATCCTGATCTGGCCTGAGGATGGCAGGCAGGACGTGGAGTTGAGTCCGGAACTCCAAACCAGTGGTTTTTTGGATTCCGACGGTGATTTCCTTTCTGAAACCCGATGGCAAATCAGTACGGCAAAGCATGATTTCTCATCAAATGCCTGTATCTTCGATATTTATACAACGCAGCATCTGACATCACTTAGAGTGCCTGAACTCATCTTGAATACAAATACCGTCTATTATTGGCGGGCCAGCTTCTACGATCATAGACAGGCTGCATCAGAATGGTCCGACATCCAGTCGTTTTCCACGGTCGTTGCTGATGAAGATGATAGCGACGGCAACGGCATCCCTGATAACCAGGAAATGGATGACCCTGATATTGATTTGGATGCCAATGGCGTGTCGGATCTCAATCAGGATGACATGAAAATCATCAACGTTCACGCGGGAGACATCTCAGTGGGTGTGAAGAGCGATGCGGAGGTCGAAGCCATCGCTTGGACAGACCCTGAAACGATTCTTGACAGCCGCAATAAACCAGATGAATTCCCATACGGATTGATCGCGTTCAGGGTCAAGGTGAATGATGTGGGAGACTATGCGGATGTCACTGTATATCTATCTGAAGCGCTCCCCGAAGATACCCAATGGTACAAGTACGAACCCATAAACGGTTGGTACAACTATTCCGGACATGCCACTCTGAACTCAGATGGACGCTCGATTTCATTGCAACTGAAAGATGGTGGTGATGGGGATGCAGATGGCGTGGCAAATGGCAGCATTATCGACCCACTAGGCCCAGCGTTTGACAATACAGCGCCTTCACCCATGGCTGAAGACCAGAGCGGCGGCAGCGGGAGCCAGGGTGCAGATAACAGGAACGAGAGCGGCGGAGGGGCGGGGTGTTTTATTGCAACCGTGCTTAGGCCGTTGTGCTTTCTTCCTGGACAAGAGGGCTGTGGCAATAGGTAGATGGATTTTTTTCACATGATCTCGCCTTGGAGGAAATGGACTCTCAACAATGCTGACGATTGCCCAGAAACTTAAGGAGGGCCGTATAGAAGTCATTAAAACGCCCCTTCCGGTCCTTGGTTACGGCTCCATTTTGGTGAGAAACCATTTCTCACTCATAAGCGCCGGAACCGAAGGGAGTACTGTCAAGACAGCCAGGCAAGGTTACATTGGCAAGGCCAGGAAGCGGCCTCAGCAGGTGAAGCAGGTCGTGGACACCTTGAGGACGCAGGGGCCTGTCCAGACTTACCGGGCTGTCATGAAGAAGTTGGATGGCTATTCGCCCCTTGGATACTCCAGTGCTGGAGAGGTCATTGATGTGGCTCAGGATGTGAGGGGATTTAGGGTCGGTGATCTGGTGGCTTGTGGGGGCCTTACCGCATCCCACGCCGAGGTCGTCAGCGTACCGATCAACCTTTGCGTTAAACTGAATCCTGATGCAGACCTTAGGCAGGCAGTTTACAACACACTCGGTGCCATCGCCATGCAGGGCGTCCGGCAGGCAGATCTCAGGCTGGGTGAGACGTGTGCTGTCATCGGGCTTGGGTTGTTGGGGCAACTCACGGCTCTTTTGCTCAGGGCCTCAGGTGTTCGTGTGGTAGCAGTTGATCTTGATCCGGCCATGGTCGATGTTGCAGGAAGACATTGTGTAGGCCTGGCACTGAACAGGCAAGATGCAAGCATTGAGGGCAGGGTATTCGAGTTCACAGATGGTCTGGGGTGCGACGCAGTGATTATAACCGCAGCTTCCGATTCTGTGGACCCCATCAATTTTTCCGGCTCCATAGCCAGGAAAAAAGGAACCATTGTGATTGTGGGGGATGTGCCTACCGGTTTTGACCGGGAGCCCCATTTCTATAAGAAAGAACTTCAGGTCAAGATATCCTGTTCCTATGGTCCCGGGAGATATGACCCGACTTATGAAGAAAAGGGCCTGGACTATCCGGCAGCCTATGTGCGATGGACGGAAAAGAGGAACATGGAGGCCTTTCAGCATCTAGTCTATGAAAAGAAGATTGATGTCAGCTATCTTACGACACACACGTTCAAGTTGTCTGACGTGCCTTCAGCCTATGAGATGATATTGGCCAGGTCGGAGCCTTTCATCGGAATCTTGATTGAATATGATGTGGAGAAACCTGTGAATAGAGAAAAGATGCAGGTTCCTCCAGGAGTCAGGAGCCAGAAGACAGGAGTCGTGAACATTGGATTTATTGGGGCGGGGTCTTACGCGCAGAGTCACTTGTTGCCGAATATTCCGAAGAACAAGGACGTGGTTTTGAAGGGCGTGATGACAGCGACAAGCACGGGTTCACGGTCAGCAGGAGAACGGTTCGGATTTGAATTCTGCACCAGTAGGGAGAAGGACCTGCTGGAAAACAACGAGATCAACACGGTATTTGTTGCCACCCGCCACGACACGCATGCCGAATATGTGATAAAGGCTCTGGAGGCCGGAAAGCATGCATTCGTTGAAAAGCCGCTGTGTCTCACAGTTCAGCAATTGGAGGAGATTGCCGAACTTCTGGCTGAAGGCTCAAGGCTGAAGGCTCAAGGCATGCTTATGGTGGGATACAATCGGCGGTTCTCTCGACTGACCCAAACGATGAAACGGCAATTGGGCCAAGGACCCATGGCCATGACCTACCGGATCAATGCAGG
>Ga0180433_10005685_pt1 | contig 16708 bp, 9 predicted proteins | sample SS_ome_8_FD_132980 | JGI IMG/M metagenome (GOLD analysis project Ga0180433, IMG submission 132980) | Hypersaline lake sediment archaeal communities from the Salton Sea, California, USA - SS_1_D_1 metaG | ecosystem: Environmental > Aquatic > Non-marine Saline and Alkaline > Hypersaline > Sediment... | reverse complement strand
TCCACGTCCTCCTTCCGAATGGCGTTGATCACCAGTCTCCCGCCCGGTTCCAGGTTTGCCAACGCCTCGACCACCGGTTTCCACACCGGCGTCGTGTCGATGATGCTGCGCAGTCTCTCGGGCGCCCGCTCCTCGGTCTCGCCGGCCCACACAGCGCCCAGCTCCAGCGCGAACGCCCGTTCCTTCGGGTTCCTGGCGAACACGAACACCTTCGAATTCGGATACCGGCGCCGCACCATCTTCAGCACCAGGTGGCCCGAGGCCCCAAACCCCGTCAGGCCCAGGTTCTGCCCGTCTTCGAGGAGCGTCAATTTCAGCGACCGGTAGCCAATGGCTCCGGCGCACAGCAGGGGGGCCGCCTCGACGTCCGAGAAAACCTCGGGGATCGGATAGGCAAAGTTCTCCGGGACGGTCATATACTCTGCGTACCCGCCGTTGACGTCCCTGCCCGTGGCCTTGAAATCGGGGCACAGATTCTCGTTTCCCTCGTCGCAATATTCGCAGTTCTGGCAGGCCGAGTAGATCCAGGCGACCCCGACCCGGTCTCCGCTTTCGAACGCGCCAGCCCCGCTCCCGGCCTCTGCCACCCGTCCGACTACCTGGTGGCCCAGCACCACCGGCAGGTGCGGCGGGGGTGTCCGGCCCTCAATCTCGTCCAGCTCGGTGTGGCAGACGCCGCAGGTCGAGATCTTCACCAGTATCTCCCCCTCTTCCGGGACAGGGTCGGCCAGATCCATCAGCTCCAGGGGTGTCGTGTTTTCTTTCAGGCTGGTCAATTCCTTCAATACCATCGCTTTCATCTGGCTCCTCCTTTGCGGTTCAGAAATCGTGGAGATTGTCTATATCTCCGAAGACCTCCGAGGTTTACATCCATACGAGCGCGAGAGGTCGCACTTTGCCTATTACTGCCGATTTCCTGACGCTTCGGCTGTCGAAAACCTCGGAGGTCTAATCTCCAAGAAATCACCTTGACAAAGATTCAAATCTCGTTACAATGGGACACTGGTTCCAAAAACCGGCCTCACGAGTGAGCGACGGCTGGCTTGGCAGAAATCCTCATATCAGAATGGAGGCAAAGGAAAAATGGCATACGTGATCACCAGCAAGTGCGAGCGGGCCGGGCTGTGCGTGGACGTTTGTCCCACCGAGTCGATCCACTTCGTGGACGACAACCCAGACTGGCCGCTGTACTACATCGACCCCGAGACCTGCATTGAGTGTGCGGCCTGCGAGGCCGAGTGCCCGAACGAGGCGATTTTCTTCGAGGATGACGTTCCCGGCGAGTACGAGGCCGACATCCAGAAGAACGCCGACTTCTACGAGAGCGGGCCAGGCAAGGACCTCGTGTAGTCGAAGATCCTGTACGTCGGGCAATCGGCCGGTTCCATCCACAGCGATGGAGCCGGCCTTGCCACGCTTCCCGCCTCACGCCTCACGTTTCACGTCTCACGTCACGTAGATCGGACTGCTGAATATCCACCCCCGCCCGCGCCGGTAGACCTCGACGCGGTACGCGCCGGGCTCGGCGGAGGTGAATTGAAGCCTCGTTCCCCTGGCCCGGGCGACGACCTGCCCATTGGTCACCAGGCGGATGTCGCCGCTGTGCGGTGCCTCGACCTCGAAGACGGCCGCCCCTGTGCGCGCCAGTTCCTCACCCAATATCGCCCGGTTGGCCATGCTGCGGGCCTGGAAGCGGAAGCCCTCCGTGGGGGCGATCAGGTCGTAGCCCACCCACGTGTGGCCGGACCGCAGTGCGCCGTAGATCAGCGGCTTGTCGTGCTCCAGGTGGAAGTTGAGCGGGCGCTCGGTGATGATGTGCGTGTTGACACAGCGGAACAGGTGCTCGTAGGGCAGCACCACGCGCTCGAACGGGCCCATGGAGTAGGTCGTGCCGTGGGCGTCGGCCCCGCCGATGGCCGCGACCCGTTGGCCCTGTGCCAGCAGGTAATCCCAGCGGCGCAGCGTGGCCCGGAACGGCGCGCGGGTGGCCCGGCGCGGGAAAGATGAGTAGTAAATGGCCGACAGCTTGCTCCGCATGAGGGCCTTGAACTCCGACATCGTGTTCCAGATCTCGAGGCCTATGTATCCTGTGACGTCCCAATCGACCCACGGGATCGCGGCCAGGTCGGGGCTGAGCCGGCTGCTGTACTCGAAGGGGTGGGCCAGAAAGCACAGCCCGCCGCGCTGGTTCACCTCGTCGATCAACCCCTGCGGGTCCGAGGCCTGCGGAGCCAGCTCGCTTTCGGCGTGGTAGGCCAGGAGGTGGTTGCACTGGGGCTGGCGGCGCACGTCGTGGAGCTCCTCGCCCACCAGCAGCACCAACTTGCCGTACGATCGCTCGCAGCCGTTCACCCACACGTTGTGGTCGGTGGTGATGACGAAATCGAGCCCGGCCTTGGCTGCTGCCTCCGCCACCTCGACGTGGAGCGCCTCGCCATCCGAGTAGCGGGTATGTACGTGAGGATTGCCGACGTATTCGTAGATGCTCATTCCCACCTCTCTAGCACTGCCTCCAGTTCGCTGTATTCTTCGAAAGTCGCGTCCGCCAGCGCCCGGCCGTCCTCCCGCTGGCTCACCCCCAGGAACAGGATTGCCCGCATCCCGGCGGCGCGCGCGCCGGCGATATCCGTCTCGGGGAGGTCGCCGACGTGGGCGGCCTCCTCGGGGCGGGCGTCCAGGACGTCCAGCGTGCGCAGGAACTGTTCCGGCTCAGGCTTCGTCGCCCCAGTCTCGTCGGAGAACGTCAGGGCCTGAAAGTGCGGGAGCAGCCCGTCGCGGCGCAGAATCTCGCGCAGAATCCGCCCCGGCGTCAGCCCTACGTCAGAGATCAGCCCAAGGCAGTAGCGCCGGGCCAGGCGGGGCAGGACCTCGGCCACGCCCGCGACCGGCCGCGGCTGGTCCCCGCGCAGGTAAATCTCCTCGAAGGGTCGCTGTATGCTGGCTACTACTCCCTCCGGCAGCGCTGCATCCAGGAAGTCCAGCATGTGCTGCAGCCAGTGGTCTGCCGGGAGCGAGCGGTGCTCCTCCTGCCAGGCGCGGATCCACGCAGACAGGGCGTCCTGGTAAGCCGCTTCGAGCGTCGCCCACGGGCGTGGCTGGCCGTGGCGGGCCAGGATTTCCTCTAATAAGTGCAGTCGTTCATCCCGCACGGACGCATCCTGATACAACGTTCCCCAGAAATCGAAGGTGATGGCTTGTAGCATGGTTTCTTCTAGTATACCTTCACGTTTTCCTACTTCCTTCTCCTCCAATCTTACCACACCTGGGCCAGCCAGTATCTTACTGTACCCAAGAGCCATTGTCAAGCGAGTTCTCAAATTGAAATTCGAATGGTGCCTGGGGGATAAATAAATCTACCCCGCTCTAGCTGCCTGTGCAAGCTTTCGCAGGGTGATAGTGTAATGGCCACATTGACGTTTTCCCTTTGTGTGATTGTCATACGGCGGCAAAGCTTCTTTTGAGGGGGGCTTTTGTCTACTCCAGCACCTCGTCGCGGAGTGTAGCCCCGATCTGGCGGATGGTCTCCTTGACCTGGTTTTCAAGCGTGGTCTGCGAGATGCCCTCTGCGCCGGAGACGTCGATCTCCAGAGTGAACTTGAAGTCGCCGACGGCGCGGCTGATGGGTAGGAGGATGCCGCGGTTGACGTCGGCGATCTTGCTGGCCGGGATGCCCGCCACGACCAACCGCACGCGCCCGAACCGTTTCTCGGTCGGGGTGACGCCAACCGGTCGAGGTGTTGCAACGCCGGCCTCTTCCTTGCCGACGGTCGGTGTCACCGCGGTGGGGGTGGCTCTTTCCCTTGCCCTTGCCTCTGCTTCTTCGGCGCCCTCCTTGGGGAAGACCATGTGGGCCTGCAGGGCCTCACATGCCTCCCGTGCGATCAGGTAGACCCCCGGCTCGAACGAGACGGCGTCCAGGGGGATCTCCACACCGTATTTGAGCGTGTCGGAGGCAATCTCGTCGTCGCGCAGCTCGGCCAGGCCGAAGGCCCGCTGTTGGACGCCTAACTGGATCGCGCGAGCGACGACCTGCGGCTCGGCCGGGGCGGGCAGGCCGGGGTCCTTGTAGAACTGGTCGAGCACGACGGACGTGGCGACCCGCTCGTTTTCGGCCAGGAACTTGGCCGACAGCGTGCGGTATCCCAGGTGGGCCACGATGGCTCCCACGTCCGCCGAGGTCAGCTCGCGCCAGTACCAGTGACCGAGCGTCTCGCTGCCGGCGACGGGCTGTCCCAGGTCGACCCGGCGGCCGCCGATCCGCAGGGTGTGGTACATGCGGCGGACGTTGTAGGAGAAATCGCGGCGGATGTTGTGCATGCGGCGCTGGACCTCGTCCCGCTTGGCCTCCAGTTGGGTGCTGTCACCTGAATCGATCTCTGCCTTGATTTCCTGCAGCGCCAGGTAGGCCTTGACGCCCTCCCGCAGCTTGACGAAGGCGGCGGTATCGGCCAGGGCGAAGAAGAGCGTGTTCTTATACTCGCGGAAGGACTCGCCGCGTCGCTCGATCCACCTGGGTATCTGGGCCCCGGCGTCGTCGGGGCGGAGGATGACCAGCTTCAGGTCGCGGTTGTCGGGAATATCGCCCTCCGGCCACAGGTAGGCGACGAATTTGCGCCCGATCTCCCCGCGGATGATCTCCCGCAGCTCGGGCTCGTAGGTCTCGTTGAACAGCTCCTTCTTGTCCATGATCATGCGGTTGAGGTTGGGGATGTGGGAGAAGTAGTAGGCGTCGGCGCGCGTGTTGAGGTACCACAGCTCGTTGCCCAGCTTCTGCAGCACGTCGGTGACCAGGGCGGGGATGGTGTCGCTGCGCAGGGTGGCCAGCTTGACGTAGGGCAGGCTGACGCCCCTCTCGGAATCGCCGGCGCTGAAGGAGTGGAAGAAGACGGCGGTAGCGATCCGTTGGGCCAGGTGATTCCAGGGGCGGTTGGCCCTGTCGAGGGCCTGGGCCTTGGCCTCGTGACCGGCGATGTCGGAGCCGATGACGCCCTCGTACTCGGGGCCGATGTGCTTGAGAAACTCCCGGCGAATCGAGGGCTGCTCCAGGTTGACGTCGCCGGGCAGGATCAGGTCGAGGGGCAGCTCCCGCTGGTAGAGATCCTCGACGACGTTGGCCAGCAGCCGCAGCACGCCGCGGGTGCGCTGGAAGGTGGGGAAGGTGCTCCACTTCTCGTAGAGGATGTCGATGGCGTCGGGGTGGAAGGGGTAGGCCATCTCCATCTTGTCGCGGTAGCCGGCGTCGCGGGCCTTGGGCGGCAGGTCGTCCCGGTGCTGCTGATAGAGCTGGAAGTAGCGGTGGACGATCTCCCGCATCGGCACGCGCTGCAGGGTCTCCTCTTCGAACAGGCGGCGGCGGATGACGGCGTAGACCTCCTCGCCCTGGACGGGGGTTTCGATGGACTCGACCCGCCCGAATATCTTGCCCAGACGGGCCAGCGATTCCTCCTCTTGCTCGCCAAAGTCCTCCAGGTGGCTGGAGGGCAGGGTGACCACTAGCATCCCCCGCGGCAGGACAGAGACCGCCTCGGTCAGCTCCTGGAAGAAGGAGAAAGTCTGGGTGCCCAGCGAGACGTCGGCCTGATCGCGGACGTCGAGGGCGCGGTTGACGTACTCCAGGATCTCGTCGAACAGGAGGATGAAGGGCTGGTGAGCCTCCAGGAAATCGCGCAGTTTCTCCTTGCCGGGCGAGATCCGTCTTTCGTCGTTTTCACGGAAGGCCTCGTAACCGGCCGGGCCGCCGATCCAGAAGGCGATCTCGCCCCAGAACGTGCGCCGGGAGACGCCTTCGGTGGTGTGCCCTTTGAGGGGATCCCAATGATTGCCGGCGATGGCGGCGAGACCTCCCTCTGACCCCCCTCCGGCTCCCCCCTGGGAGGGGGGAGAGTGGAGACCTGCCCGGCCTTCGGACCCTCCCCTGACTTTCCCCTGGGAGGGGGGAGAGTGGAATGGAGAAGGAGGAAGCTCTGAGGGCAGGATGCCCTTGACCTGCTCGCCGTGTTTGAGGTAGTGGTAGATGGCGACCAGGGCGTGGGTCTTGCCGCCGCCGAAGGGGGTCTGGATCTGGATCACTGACGGACCCTGGCCGGTGGTCAGCTTGGTGTGGACCCGGCCCAGCAGGCCGCTGAGACCGGCGGTCAGGTAGGTCTTCTTGAAGAACAGGTAGGGATCGTTGTAGTCGGGCGCGGCGGTCCCGGCGATCACGTCGCCCAGGTCGGCGGCGAAGACGGCCTCGTCGAAGTACCCCTTGCGGATGTCCTCGTGGGGGTGGATGACGTCGTACCAGCTCTTGATCATGGGATGCCTTCTCGTCGTCTCGATATGGGGCTCTGTTGGCCGGATGCCCGGGAGCTCGGGCTCGGGCTCCGGTTCCGGCGGCCGCCCGGCTGGGGCAGAGCCCAACACCACCTCCGGCGCGGCGTCCAGCTCCAGCGTGTTCTTCAGGCTCGACGGCTCGTAGGGGCAGCGCAGCACGGGCTTCCCCTGGTTAGAAAGCTCGCTGTAGACGTGGAGGAGATACGTGTCACCGTCGAAGGTGAAGAAAGGATGGAGCGGGGCGAGTTCCCGGTCGTCGGCGCCCTCCTCGCGTTCGAGGTAGACCTGGCGGGGCGTGATCGGCTGCTTCCCTTGCAGCCGGGCCGGGTAGAGCGAGGTCCCGGCGTTCAGGTTGGTGCCTGTATAAATGAAATGGGGGCCCTGCCACTCGACGCGCTCGACGTACAACAGTTGGCGCTCCTGGAGCGAGGAAAGCGCCTCCAGCCACTGGCAGAGGCCGGCCTCCAGGAGCCCGGCGACCCGGCGGGCCTCCCGCGCCGACAGCGAACCGTGACCGATCTTCCTGTTGCGGAACTGGACGACGACGTCGAGGAAGAAGGAGAGGCGGATGCGCTTGGGAGTTTCTGCGCCGGCCAGGGGAGCCAGGCACGCGACGGCGGCGGCGATGGCGTCGTCTCTGTAGCGTTGATTCAGAGGGGTGGCGAGGGGTTTGAGGGGCGTCTCGTTCAGGGCGTCGTCGACGGCCTTGAGCAGGCCGAGCCAATGGCCCAGGCTGGGGCGGGCCAGATTGGCGCGGGCTTCCTCCACCTTGTCGTCGGAGAGGCCGAGGTGGCGGTAGCCGGCGAGGCCGACGAGAGCCAGGTGACAGACGGTGGCCTCGAATAAATCGACCAACCTGGATACCCGGAGCCGCGGTTCGCTTTCCAGCCGGGCTGCCTCGTATAGCTTGGCCAGGTTCAGGGGAAACCGGGTGCGGATGGTGTCTTCGATAGCCATATCGTGTTCCTCCGTGTGCTAATCAAACAGCCGTGGCTGCTCCGGCCTGGGCTTCCTGGTTTCGGCGACGACCTGCCCGCTCTCGCGGACGTAGCTATCCTTGTCGACCAGCAGCCCCTCCAGGAGTTGCTTCTCCTTGCTGCCGTTGAGCAGGCACTCGGCCACGGCCTGGCAGAACTGCCAGAAGGCGCCGCTCTGACCATAGCCGGTCTGGCCCAGCAGTTGGGCGATTTCCACCTTGCGGCCCTTCTCCCAGAGCTGGCAGGCGCGGTGCATGACGTCGACCACGTTCTCCACCTGCTTGACCGCGCTTCGCTTGTGCGGCCCCAGCACCTCGACGTTGGCGCCACGCTTCTTGACGAATCCGCCCTGGCCCCACAACTGTTCCAGGTCGACCCCCTCCCCGCTGGCGAGCTTGCGGGCGTCGTCGAAGGGGACGCGGTTCTGCACGTAGGTCCAGCGGTAAGTGAGGTAGAACTGGGCCTCGCTGTCGATGGCCTCGCGGCTGGCGCCCTTCAGCAGGCGGTGGATCAAGAAATCGACCGAGACCTGGCGGATGAAATCGAGGAGCTGGGCGGTGGAGACCGGCTCGCCGGCGTAGGTCTCGACGCGCTCGTAGCGGGAGAAGGTCTCCATGCCGGGGCCGATGGCGGAGATGAAGAAATCGCCGCCGGCGATGCCCTCGGCCCAGAACTGGGCCAGCTTTTCTTCCACGCGGGCCTGGATCTTGGGCTGGAGTTCGTTCCAGAAGCCCAGCGGTTCGCGGTCCCGTTTGCGGCAGACCATGTAGATGGATGAGGCCAGCGCGGCAGTTTGGGCGGCCACCAATCGTGTCTTCATCTCGGTGTGGATGGGCCATGATGCAGTCACCACTAGCCCTGCCTTGATTAGGCCATTGAGCATCGTCTCCCAGCCCGCGGTCGTCTTGTGGGCGTAGACGATAACGGCTACGCCACCGGGGCGTAGAACACGATGGATTTCGCAAAAGGCTTGGCCTAACTTCTGCTCGAAGAAAACCTCAGCAGCTTTTGCCGTTGGATGGCGTGTCTTGCTTGCGATAGCCTCAGAGCTCTTGGGTGTTAGTGGCGTAGCAAACAGTCTGGGGAACAACTCTCCGACACTACGTTTGAGCCATACGTAGAAGAAGTCCGACAAATCGGCATAGTGAACATTGTCATAGTAAGGTGGATCAGTCAATACAACGTCGAAGTAATTATCGCGAAAAGCAAGATTTGTAGCGGAGCATTTACGGATATTGCCGGCTTGGCTCCAGATGGTCTCGAAGTTTTCCTTACTTCCGTAGAGCATTCGGTCGTACATCGCTTTCCAAGAGCCTGCTATGTCACTGAAAGGATTATTCTCTGCGTAGTCCCAGAGCATAGGTAAAGCATGACGTGAGAACACATTGCGAGGTGCCTCAGCGCCCGGATACCACCTCGTAAGCGTTGAGGTAAACTCTGAAGTCCGCGTCAATGTGAGCGAGAGGAACCCTGCCACTGCCCGTGCCAGCTCGTCGGCGGAAATGCTCACGGATTTGTCCGTTTCCATTTGGGTTAATCCGTGAGCCAGAATCGACTCGCAGTCGGTTCGCATCCGGTCATAGCCACCCTTGATCTGTCCTAAGAAGGTTACTAACGCCAGCTTCTGGCGGACATTGAAGAATGTATCCCATGTTGTCATGCCGTAAACAGCATTACTGCAACTGCGATGGCCCTCTGGCGGTGCTTTTTCTTTTGGAATGGGACTCTCTAAATACGGCCACTCGGCCAGCTTCTTTTCCAGGCACGCCGCCGCCTCAGCGTAGATAAGCTCGTCCTCCGCCGTCGCCAAACGGTACCGCTTGCCAAATTGGTCGGGATGGTGGAAGACCACCGCTATCATACGCTGGTCCATCTTCCCTTCGCGGGCTAAGCGGCGGACATCGTTGGCCTTGGTCACTTGTTTACACACCAGGCAGCGGGCGTCAGCGCGGTGGACCGTGCCCTCGCCGGGATCGAAGTCGGCGACCTCGATAGCCGCGGCGTCCTTCAATATCTCGAAGTCGATCCGTTTGTTTGCCTCATCCACCACCGGGTGGTAGGCGATGCGCTTGCCCTTCTTTTTCGATAGCCAGAACTGTTTGATCAGCGGAATCTCGGCGCCACAGGTTGGGTTCTGACAGGGGATTGTCCGCGCCCAGAGGTAGCCCACGGGGATCCAGCCCTCCTGCTCGGTGATCTCCCGCTTGCCTACCAGGCCGTCGGCGCTTTCGGTGGGGTAGAAGCGGCCGATCTCGGCACGGGCTTCTTCGAGGACAATGTTAGCCCACTTTTCTACCAGGTACGCGAGCAGATTTACTTTGACTGTGTCGGCGTCACCGCCAAGCTCCAGTTGCCTGGCATCGCCGGCGTCACCTTCCACCATCTCGCGGGGCAGTTCGATCTCGATGCCGAATTTCTGGGGCCATTCCAGCGTGGCCTTCTCGATGAAGACGGCGACGGGGTTGTAGTCACTGGCATAGGTCTCGCAGCCCAGGCGCAGGGCCTCCAGCGGGATCGAGCCGCCCCCGGCGAAGGGATCGAGCACGCGAGGCGGGCTGCCGTACTGCTTCAGGATCAGTTCCCGCGCCCGCTCGACGTCCTCGGAGTTGCCGTCCTTGACCGCCTCCCAGGGCGTGATGCGCTTGATCAGTTCCAGCAATTCCTCGCGCTCTTCGGGGTGGTCCGGGCCGGGGTCGTCGATCAGGGCGGCGAAGGCAGTGGCGCGGGAGGAGGCCAGCGGCCGCCGCGCCCACCAGATGTGGAGGGTGGAGGGGTGGCCGTGGCGGATGTTCTTCTCGCGGGCCGAGGCGTCGGAGATGTCGGCTAGGGGGAGGTTGTATTCGATGAGGCGGTGTTTCAGTGACATAAAAGATTCCTTGGCTGCGCTACGTTAGAAGTGCTTGACAAATATCGATAAATATTGTAATATTAGATCGAAAGATGGATCGGGAGTGCCCGGTCGCGGGAGGAGAGTACTTAGCTCTCCTCTCGTTTTTTTGTTTTAACCGCCATCCAGGTAGAAACAATGATCGAACGTCGCCTGGGGGAAGATTTTGATGCCATATCCGAGGACGCGGTTCACCTCCCCCGGCTTGTGACGAATTTTGGCTCGAAGCACATCGAACGAAAGATGAGATTTCGCCGGATCGAGAACCTTCCGCGCAATTGGATACGCTACCAGATCAGCGATTTGGAGGCCAACGATGTTCTGCCGCTTCTTTTCGGCCCACAGGGTGGTGACGACGTCGAAAGTCTGGTAGTGAGAACCTCTTCTTTTCAATCGGAAGAATTCCTCTTTTAACAACTTGTCCTCCCTCTTGCCGCGTGACTCGGCGATGATATGTCCTGTACTCTCTCCCTCGCCACAGCGGATCATCAATGCGAAACGCTCCATCATAAACTCCAGCGCCAGATGATAGGGATGCTTGGCTTGATCTCCGTAATTGGCAAGATGCTCACGTTTAAGGATGGCTACCACAATGATGGAAAAGTCCAGTTGCCTCATAATTGCGTTGATGGCTTCGTAGAACGCCTCTCGCTTGCCGGAGTCCTGCAAAAACCAGAAGGCTCCCTGTTGCTTGCGGATATCTCGAGAATGTAGGATGACGTCCGTGGAGTTCCAAAAGCGGATCTTGAGAGCGTCGACCAATGGCCGTGCTATCTCATGATAATGTTCCTTCTCGAAAACGCAACCGCACAGGCAAAACAAGGGAAAGTTGTCGTCAATATTCTTCAGGTTGTGATCTCCCGATTCGTCAACGAACATCACGTATTGAGCCAAGCTCTTGCTCCTAGGTTGTTGACCCTCCACGCCGCATAGATCACCTCGGCGCTGGATAGGACCACCTCGCGAATCCTGGGTTTAAGCGCATCTCGCGGCACCAGGTCTACCGGGCGTTGAGAAAGCTCTTCCAACTCCGTCGTCCGAAACGGCTGCCGTCCTCTCGTGCGTGGATTCTGCGTCAGTCACTCCGCGTCCTCTCCGGCCACTTATCCTCGTGGATGATGAAACCGGTGGCGAAGAGTCCTCATCCATCCGGAAGTGTACTACAGAGTCCTACTCACCTCGGCCTGGGGAAAATGGTGTCCCAGTGCCGCCAGCAGGGCCTGGCGGAAATCCTCCAAGGTCTTTGCCGCTGTCACGGAAGGAGTTCCCTGGTGAGACGCAGTTGCTGGAGCCAGTGCTTCTTTTCGGCGATGAGATCGTCCCAACGCATGGCGTCCGTCTCCAGGTCGTAGCCGAACTCATCCCCCAGTGCGCCGGCCTCCAGTTGTTGCCGGAACTCGTCATATTCCATGCCGTATTTGACTTCCAGCTCCAACCGTTCACCTTCGCACGCTTCCAGGTTGCGGCGAATTTCGCCCATCAGAAGGTGCACGATCTTTTGATCCGGGGTCGTGCCGGTCAGGCTTTCCAGCACTCGCTGCACCTGGGAGGGCAGCGTCACTGTGACGCTCGCAGCGGATCCAGGCATATCAACTCATTTCGTTTATCGATAGCGCGACAAGGCGTTGGGCGCACCGGAATGTCCTGCTGCTCTCGCCGGTCGTCGCAATGGACTGCATTCTTGGGCTGCATTCTGCTCATCGTTGCTTCGCCTGTGCTATTATACTCAAGTAGGCCGCTGTAGGCGAACGTTTTCAACTTATTCGCCGCCGACGCGTTCCCGCCACGTCTTCTCGTGGATGATGAAGCCGGTGGCGAAGATGTCCTCGTCCATTTGGAAGTGCGCCGCCGGGTTCTGGATGCGGTGCAAATGCGGATCTTCGGTGCCAGCGTCGGTGACGACGTACAGCCAGAACTTGTCGTCGAAGTGCTGCGCCTTCTTCCACTCGTTCGACGAGAGTCGGATGGCCCCGGAGCGGGCGCGGGCCTTGACCTCGACGTAGCGGATGGCGGCAAACGTGCCGTCCTCGTCGTAGCGAGTGGAGCGTACGTCGAAGCCGTGGTTCTCGCCGGAGACGTCCTCCGGCTGCCAGCCCTGCCGGCGCTCGTAGTCTATCGCCACGCGCATGCCGACCGCCTCGATCTCCTCGTCGCGCCGCATACCGGCCCCGTAGCCCGCTCGTTCCTCGTGGTGGGAGACCGTCTCCGGCGTGTGGGATTCGTAGGTGACGTCCTCGGGCTGTGCGTCCCTCCGGACCGCAGGCAGCGGTGCCACTACTGCGGCGCCCAGGACGCGCGGTTCGCCCACCGTCAGGTTGCGCTCCAGGCGGATCTCGCGCTCCAGTTCGGCCCGGCGCTGCTGCAGCTCTTCCAGGTTGCGCTGCTCGTTGAGCAAGGGCAGGTCCAACGGCTCGCCCGCCGCCTGGCGCATCTGGTAGTCCAGGATCTTCTGGTTCGATTCCTGGACCAGGCAGTCCAGCGAGCGCAGGCCGTACTTTTCCTTCACCCGGGTTTCGCGCTCCCTCCGGGCCGCGATCTCCTCGCGGAAGGGCAACAATACCTGGGTGATGACGTGATCCTCGATGGCGTCGCGCTGGCGGAGAAGGCGCTTGATTTCGGGAGGCGGACCCTCACCCCAACCCTCTCCCTGGGAGGGAGAGGGAGCGGAGAGGGGCTCGTAGTCCCACAGCACCGCCGGGTTGACCTGCTGGACCGGCCCGTCCACCGGCTGATAGAGGCAGAAGACGCGCCTGCCGGCCGGGCCACCGGCGCCGTCGGTCACGTCCCCCTCCGCAAACCACAGGACGCCCTCCCGCCGGCCCTCTGGATCGCCGAAGACGGCGAAGGCGTTGGAACCGTCGTCGAAGGTCGATAGAATCTGCTGGTTGACCGCCTCCAGCAGGGGATGGCCCGGCGCCACGAACTCGGCCTCGGGGTGCTGCCGGGCGTAGACCTTGTCGAAGGTGATGCGTCGATATTCACGGAACAGCGTGCCGTAGGTAGTCTTGAAGCTGTAGTCGTTCCCCCACCGGCGCAGCTCGAAGGGTACAGAGGGGACGGCATACGTGTCGTCGGCTCGCCGCTCGACCTTGCCGCCCAGGCGGCGGAAGGCGCGCAGGAAGTAGTCCGCCACGTACTCGGGCACCAGCCGATTCTCCTCGGCGGTCAGTGTCTCCTGGAGCAGGCCGGTGTAGTCGATGTGGCGGGTGGCCAGGCTGGTGGCGAACACGCGTTCCAGCGTCTGCTGCACCAACCGTTCGTCCACGGCCTCGATGTGCTGCTCGATCTCCTCCATACGCCGCTGGTTGAAGATGGCGTCCTTCAGGAGCTCGTCCAGGCGGGAACCGGGGATCATCTCGCCGATGATGTCGAACACGCGGTCGGAGCCGAGGGCCTCTCGCATGCGGTCCAACTTCTTGAACAACCGATCCAGGATCTGCCCCTCGCGGGTGTCACGGGAGATCATGTTCCAGATGTGGACCTCGTATTGCTGCCCGTAGCGGTGGACGCGGCCCATGCGCTGCTCCAGGCGGTTGGGGTTCCAGGGGACGTCGTAGTTGACCATCAGCGAGCAGAACTGGAGGTTGATGCCCTCGCCGGCGGCCTCGGTGGCCACCATGACCTGGGACCGGTCCCGGAACTCGTGCTCGGCTGCGATGCGGGCGTCCATGTTCATCTGGCCGTGGATCGTGGTGACGGTGTAGCCCCAGGCGCGCAGCTTCTCGACCAGGTACTCGAGCGTGTCGCGGAATTCGGTGAAGATGAGCAGCCTCCGATCGCCCAGGTGCCCGAGGACGTGATCGCGCAGGCCCACCAGCTTGCTCTCAATCTCCTGGGCACGCACGCGCTCGGCTTGCTCGATCAGGCGCTCCAGTTGGGCGATCTCGGCCCGCACGTCGTCGATGTTCTGGGCGATGGTCAATTGTTCCAACCGGCGCTCGATCTCGGCCCGCTCCTCCTCGGCCATGTCCTCCAGCTCTTCGTCGCTGATGTCCCGGGCGTGCAGGTAGTCCTCGCGTTGCTCGCGGATCTGCTCGGGTAGGTCGAGCAACTCCTCCAGGCGGGCCTTGCGGCGTTTGAGCGACTCGTGGATGGCGTGGGTGCTGGAGGTGAGGCGGCGCTGGAGGATCATCAGGGCGAAGGAGATAGAGCGGTTCTCCTTGGCCTTGTCGAAGTAGTCCTGCACGTAGCGGGTGACGCCGTTGTAGAGCGCGACCTCGTCGGGCGTCAGGCGGAAGGGCACGGTGTGGACGTGGCGCGGCGGGAAGATGGGGGTGCCGTCGAACTTGCGCATATCTTCCTTGAGCCGCCGGACGAAGATGGGGTTGTCCTTGTTCTCGATCGATTCCTTGAGCATCGCGGTCTGGGCAAAGAAGCCCGGACGCAGGAGATCCAGGAACAAGCGGAAGTTTTCCGGGTCCCCCTTGTGGGGCGTGGCGGTGAGGAACAGCAGGTGATGGGTGTGCCGCGCCAGAATCTCGCCCACCTGGTAGCGCTTGGTCTTGTCGACCCGACGTCTGCCGTCGGCCTTGGTACGCCCGCGGCTGGGATAGGCATAGGCGCTCATCTTGTGCGCCTCGTCGACGATGACTAGATCCCAATGGGTGCCGCGCAGGGTGGTGCGGATCCCGTCTTGCTTGATGAAGTCGATGGAGGTGATGCAGCGATCGCGCTCCTGCCACACGTTCTCGCCCCAGGTCGACTCCATGCGGGCGCGATCGACGATGGCGAAGGATTCCTGGAAGCGCTCCTTCATCTCCCGCTGCCACTGGTACTTCAGGTGGCCGGGCGCGACGATCAACACGCGCTGCAAGAGGCGACGGTATTCCAGTTCCTTGAGGATCAGGCCGGCCATGATCGTCTTTCCGGCGCCGGGGTCGTCGGCGATGAGGAAGCGGATGCGGGGCGACTCCAACACGTAGCGGTAGACGGCCTCGATCTGGTGGGGTAGGGGGTCGACCTGGGAGACGCTGACCGCCAGTTGGGGATCGAACTGGTAGGCCAGGCGGATGCGGTGGGCCTCGATGAGGAAGAAGAAGTCCTGGGCGGCGGTCTCCGTGGTCAGCGCGGTGGGGATGCGTTCTTGGATCTCGACCTGGGCCAGTTGGTCGTCGGTGAGACGGAGCGACCTGTAAGTGTGGTGGCCATCGTCGAGCACGACCTCCAGAAGGAAGTAGCCGGACCGGGGCTCGAATTGCTTGACCTCGGCTGGGGCCGGCAGAAACGGGGCGGTGATGTGTTGGCCGACTTGAAGATCCATTTGTCCCGTACTTCACCAGTCCAGACTGACTGAACGGAAAACGTGCCAACCCTTTGAAGCTCAAATGGCTGCCTTATAGTATACCACATAGTATACCACAAAACGCTGTTGTTGATGAATCAGGATATTTCTATGACACCCGACCGCCCCGTCAATCCCTCCGGTCGAGTCCTTCCTGAACGGGGCAGGTAGATGGAATAACCTGGGGAAGACACGATGGTGACGTACGTGATCGTTCGCCGGCCCGGCGCGCGCGCCTCATCGTACGCTTATTGCGAGGTCAGTTCATACCAAAAGTCGGCCAGGTACCCTTGCGCATCGCTTGTAAAGAGCTGCTGGACCACCTCCGGTTTCCCGTCTTTGCACCTCCATTCGTACACCGTCGCTCGCCCGGTCACGGCAGCCGGGATGCTCTCCGCCGTGGGGTTCGCCTGGCAGTACTCCTCCATCGCTTGGGTCGGCGCTTGTGCCGTGTCGGCTTTTTCCATGCATGGGAGATTGGCCCCGAAATGGCAGACCCATACGCTGTGATCCATACACCGCCAGACCGCGTTCCCCTGGAATTCCCGCGGCGCGTCGGCCGACACGATCCCTTCCCGGATCATGGCTTGGCTCTTTGGGATTTCGCGTGGTGCTCAAAGCGGGTGTGTCACCCGCGTCCCATATCTGGGAGTGGGAGTAAACTCGACCCAGACACGGGGGTGGCACACTCCCTCTGAGCTATGTAACCACGCGAACTCCTAGAGACCCCATGGCTTGAATGATGGAGTCCGGCATCTGGGGCCCGTTGTATCGCTCGTCCGGTGCGTCAAGGGTCCCCACCGCTGCACAATACGCAAAGGGGTCGTCGTACGACGATGGCTCTGCCTCGGGATTGGGACTGCATGTCCCCGCGTAATACTCCCCCGCGTCGCACGTTTGGCCATTCTTGAACGTACAGGTCCCTTGTTCCTGGTCCGTGTCGCGGTTGCCGGTGACCTGGTACGCTCCTCCTGTGATCGCGCAGGAGGTGCTTATATTGGCTACAAAGAGGGTCGGCCGTTATCGAATCGGCCGAAACTCGTCACCACAGGTCTCAGTAGCTACGTTCCACACGGCCAGATTGATCTCGCCTACCCCACCAGTTACGGTCACCGCCGCCGGCTTGTCCCACATCCATACAAAGCCCAGGTCCTGCTTTTCCGAGTACACATAGGTTGACCAGCCCTTCTCGCCTGCCCAGACCTGCATGCACATCGACATCTTGCCCTTGCCCAGGCTCTCCCACACGGG
>Ga0180433_10005684_pt1 | contig 16709 bp, 14 predicted proteins | sample SS_ome_8_FD_132980 | JGI IMG/M metagenome (GOLD analysis project Ga0180433, IMG submission 132980) | Hypersaline lake sediment archaeal communities from the Salton Sea, California, USA - SS_1_D_1 metaG | ecosystem: Environmental > Aquatic > Non-marine Saline and Alkaline > Hypersaline >... | reverse complement strand
GAGCTGCTCATAATGAACCTTAATAAACGTGGACAGGGATGCTCAAGAAGAAAAACTGAGTAACGGGAAATTTATTTTTTGACTTCTTGCTCTTTATAGGTGAAAAAAAATAGTGTGAAGTTTCGCACCCTACGGAAGCCACCTTAAAGCATCAGGCGTTACTATCTTTCTTGAGATAAAGAGTCTGGCTGGGGAATGCGAATTCGATACCTTCTGCCTCGAAACGCTTCATTATCTCGAAATTGACCCGCTCATTCACCCCTTGATAAAGCCAGTAATCCGCCGGTTTCACCCAGTAACTCATATAGATATTGAGGGACCAGTCATTGAAGTCGCTGAAATAGACTCGCGGCGGCCTTTCAGGGTCGGCATTAACCTCTGCTACATCCGCCAAAACCGATTTTATTATCTCCACCGCCCGCTGAGTCTTTTTGGTGCCCGAGTCATAAGTAATGGTAATATTTGATGTTCTGCGGATGTAAGGGCGCTTGCCGACATTCTCGATGTTGGCGTTGGCGATTGTATTGTTGGGTATCGTAACAAGATGGCCCTCTAATGTGCGGATTCTGCTGCTTCGAAAGCCTACCTCTTCTATGCTGCCGTAATGACCCTCGATTTTTACCAGGTCTTGTATTTGAAAGGGCCGGTCAGCAAAAATTGTGATTGAACCGAAGAAATTGGCAATAGTATCTTTTGCCGCCAACGCAATCGCAATACCCCCGACTCCGGCACTTAAAAGCAGGCTCTTTACATTCTGGTCCAGGATATTTTCAGCTATTAAAAGAACCGCAACGATAGTAATTGTGATTCGCAGCGATTTTCGAATCACCGGCACCAACATATCATCAAGCTTGGTTTCGGTCCTGCCGACAACCTTGTGCAGAAAGTGCTCGGCCACATCCACAAAACGATACAGGGCGTATGCAACAGCGACGGCACCCAACACCTTTGCAATCTTCGTCCAAGTCGCCCCAACCGAAGTGCTTATGCCGGAGTCATCGTTAAAATACAAAAGGGCCTTACAAAAAAAGAACCCCCCGGCAAATACTGCTACGTAGGCCGGTTTTGAAAGACCTCTGAAGATAAGAACCAGTACGTTCATACCGGTTTTTCGCTCAAGCCGTGCGGCATAGCTGTTGATTGCGTATTGCAACACCCGGCCAACAATCAGCGTCGTTAGTATTACGACAAGTACCCCGCCAAATCGCCACAGGGCGTTTCCTTTAATTATTTCATAATTGACTACGTCCAGCCAGCTATCACCGGCAGCCGCCGATATTAATAAATCTCTAATCATATTTTTGCTCCTGAACATCCACTAAAATGGTAATTTTACAATATCGGCGCCAAATTTCCACTAAAACCTTAAACCGCTTTGAGGTCTTATTATGATTAGGGATGGTAGATTACGTCTTGAAATGGAGCGCGAATCTGTATCAACGGTGTGCGGGTTTTGTTGCAAGACAAAGCCTTATCAACTCATCCAACTGTTCCCGCACTTTGTCAACGTGATTTTCCATGACCGCCTGCTCCAAAGCCAAGGCTTTTTCGCAATACACATCAGAGCTTGTGAAACCGTCCAGCCTCTTCAATTCGTGAACCTTAACAGTCAAATACTGAAGATTTCCCTCATCCAGCACCTCCTGCATTTCCTTCAGGTGATTGGGCAGTTCATTGACAAATATATCTGTCATCTTGTGGTAACCATCATTGTCCGCGGCAAACGACGTAACCGGCCTATCTTGGGCGACTGTGTCATTCTCATCCTCGCTTTTATGAGAAATAACTGGTTGATTCACCAATGCATCAGTTTGTGATATGTCCTGCGCCGCAGAATCTACAAACCGGGTATCACATCTTTGACAGATGGAGTCCTTTTGAGCCTTAAATCGTGGCCTTTTCCTGTGGATTCGGCAGTAAGCTACTGTTGACGCCGCGAGGGCGCACAGAAAACATGCTACAGCAAGCGTTGTGTTTACCCATGCTAAAAAAGACAGGCAAAGAACCACAGAGCCGCAGAATACGAAGGCAAAAATAAGTTTTAACGGGTTTTTTCTCATCTTCAGGGCTTTTTCCTGTCTGTGCACATTCTGAACAACCGCATCCTCAGGATCGGCATTATCCTCTACCAGGTATCAGGCTTTAAGCTGGATGCTTGTGCACATTTTGACTCCGCTATGCGACAAAACCGGTATCGGCCAATACCGGTGTCTTCTTAATCCTATAATCGAAGATACCACCCCGTATCTTATTTGAACTGACAGCTTACAATAAGTACTTCAGCAAATAATCAAGCCGGAGCGTTATACAACATTCGGTCAACGGTCATTTGTCTTTAAGTTGTTTAAGTCTGTTCTTAATTTGCTTTAGCATGTTGCCCTGAAGAGCGGATAACCGCAACAAATCGTCAACAGCCTTAATAATCTCCTGCGGCACAAGAATCTTTCCTTTCGCATCGAGGTTTGCATCGGTTCTGTTATTGCTGTTTTTCTTTTTCTTCTTTGCTTTTTTCATAATAACCTTTTCGTTGACTTTATTGATATTTTCGTTTATTTCTCTTGCAGAACGGACCTTTTGATGTTAACGCTTTTGCGAATATAAGCAACAAAATAATTCGCATATATAAAAATATTTATGATAGATTTTGACGAGAAGGCGATAATTGAACGAATAGCTATGCTCCGTAGGGAATTTTCGGGAATAAGGGGCAGGAGTAAGTTTGCTAAGGCTCTGGGTATAAGTGCATCTACTTACAATTACTACGAACAGGACCGTCTTCCACCAATTCCTGTTTTATTGAAGATATGCGAAGTTACTTCAACTGATTTGCATTGGTTGCTTACAGGCAGATACAAGACATCTCCCACCCCCCAAGCCGTTGAAAGCCTTAGCCCGAAACTAACGATGAAGCTGAATTCGCTCATTAAAAGCAATCCCGAATCCGCAAAAGCGATAGATGCTTTTTTGGAACTGCTTAGTGAAAAAAAACGTGTTGATAGGAATCGCAGCTCGAAAATACCGGAGCCAAAACCGGCCCGTCCGGGATGGATTCCAATTATCGGACGCACAGCCGCCGGTATTGCCTATTTCTGGCAGCAAACAAACCTGCCTGAGTCGAAAGAAGCAATTGTTGAGCTTGACCAGCTTGTTGAAAAGCATACCGGCAGGGCGATTATAACCTCAGCCAGAGGGGTTCTTACCCTTGATTTGCAGATTGCGCCATTGCTCAGAGAGCTTAAAACCGAGACCGCCAATCTCATCCAGGTTGGCAGCCGGACCGATGAATCAGGAACCGACCACACAGTTCAGTTCATAGAGTGCGAGCAAATACACGAGCTTTTCCCGGATGCCTTCGCTCTGCAAATCGACGGCGACAGCATGGCCCCCCGTATTAACGATACTGATATCGTTGTTTTAAGCCCATCGGTGCCGGCCACGCAGGGTCAGGTCGCTGTCGCCAAGCTGCAGGACCAAATCGGTGTTACATGTAAGCTCATAAGAACAACCGAAAGTCACGTCCATCTTATACCGATAAATGAAAAATACCGGACCCAGATCGTGCCCCGAAAAAAGCTGCTGTGGGCATTAGCGGTCTTGTGTCATATAAAAATTTAGATTATACTATTATAATATGGTTATTTCGATTTGGATTTTATTATTCTATTTGAGAGGGATTTCATATGCTCTTGTATGTTATTCGCGCACTTTTTATCGTTATCATTATCGCTTTTCTGTTTGTTAGTATCTTTATAACACCCACGGACCTGACAGATATAAAACCTTTATACTACAGGGTTTTTGTGGGTGCCGGGGTTGCCGTTATCGTGATGGCGATAGACTGGCTCACCCCGAAAAAATCACTGAATGCCCTTGCGGGTATCTTCTTCGGTCTCATAGTGGGTATGCTCATCAGCCTGGTTATGGCGCCGGTTATAGATATGATAAACAACCTTTACTTCAAGATGGATCCGGAAGCACTTCAGATATCCAAGTGGATTATGGGCATTTGTATTTGTTACCTGGTGATAAGCCTGGTAATCCGGACAAAGGATGACGTGCGTTTTGTTATACCCTATGTCGAGTTCTCACGCCAGACCAAAGGCCTAAGACCACTTATACTGGATACCTCTGTAATTATAGACGGGCGGATAGCCGACATAGCCGAAACCAAGCTCTTTGATGCTCCGCTGATTGTGCCGCGTTTTATCCTGAACGAGCTTCAGCTCATCGCGGACTCAGCCGACAAAATCAAACGCAACCGCGGCCGACGCGGCCTGGATATGCTAAACAAGTTACAAAACAATCCGACAGTCGAGGTCGAAATCGACGACACTCCGCCGCCCGGCGTGGAAGCCAAGGCAAGTGTTGACCAGAAACTTGTCGCGTTCTCGAAAAACTGTGACGGCCGACTTATCACCAATGATTTCAATCTCAATAAGGTCGCACAATTAAGAGGTGTTGATGTCATAAACATCAATTACCTGGCCAATGCCCTTAAAACTTTAGTCCTTCCCGGCGAACCGATGCAGGTCAAAATCATACGAGCAGGCGAAGATGCTCAGCAGGGTGTCGGATATCTTGACGATGGAACGATGGTAGTCGTTGAAGAGGCACGGGACAGAATCGGCCAGACTATTATGCTCTCGGTTACCAGCGTCCATCAAACGTCAGCCGGAAAAATGATATTCGGAAAATATGAAAAAACCGTTGCGGTTGCAAAGAGACCTAACAGCCGCCAAAGATATAACAACAATCGCCCCAGACAAACTACAACCTGATTGCTGAGTTACGAGGCCGGCTAACCTCCTCTCGGCAAGCCGAAGCACCTGCACCATTCACGGGGTGACATCGTCTAACAAGGCCTGGACGCGGTTTTCAATTACCTCGGTCAATTTATGGGCTGCCGATTTTCTTTCTTTGCTGTAGTGAATTTCAATCGGCACTCCAAAGGACACAACCGCCCGCCTGGCCCCCCGAACAGTTGCTGTCGGGCTTCTCAATACATCCTCCTCAAATTTGTCCAACGTCTCAGCCATCCGTTCAATTGAAGGCTTTCCAGACACATAGTCTCCAGGATAGCTGAACAGTTGTGTAACAAAAAACAAATCATCAAGGTCCAATCGACCTTTGCGACTCCGCTCACCGTCTTCGGCTGATTCCTCAAGTCGCTCGATTACTTCTCTACGGAGCATCTTTACCCTTTCGGGCAACTTCGCCTTTTCTGGCGGGCGTATTTCATAACGTCCCTCCAACCCTTCAAGCACTTTATTCGATAGAGAACTTATACGGTCAGGCAAAGAACCCTGTTGAGTATGGCCGAGATACTCCTGTTCCTTCAGTGCAAGTGCCGCTTCGGCGAAGCGATAGATTCTGTCGGCCAAAGCTTTTTCAGGCCTCGGTCGCCACAAGATCCGCTCCTCCAACCGGCCCATCAGTTCAATTAGCTTTGTTGTCGGGTCCTGTATATATTTGTATTTGATGGCACAAGGCACACATACCACAGGTTTTTTTGCCCTTCTGGCGGCGGACATTGCGATGACAGCCGGACCCTCCCGAAAAGGGGTAATCCGGTCATTAAGATGATAAACTTCTCCCTCCGGGAAAATAACGAGTGGATTCGGGCTATCTTGAACAATGGAAACCGCCTGTCGAAAAGCCTGCATATCCGTCCCTTCACGGTCCACGCTGAAGACGCCGTGCTGACGAAGCATTATTCGCTCCATGACCCCCAATCTGCCGAACACCTGCCACGCCGCCATAAAGTAAAATGGGCGCTGCAACCGATCGGCCGCCTCATACACAACAAAAGGATCCGCGTGCGCTGAGTGATTTGGAGTAATGAGGACGCCACATCCAGCTTCTAAAGCCGCCTTTAGATAATCTAATCCCTGCATCCGGACATCAGGAACCCCTTTAAATTTAATCCGTAACAACCGCCGCAGGGGCCGCCAGATACCCACCCAAAACGGACTTAACTTAGGCGACCACCAACGATGGGGTATTCGAAAAGGTTGCCGGTCCATAGAAGCTACTCCTTGTGAATATGAACTTAAATTCAGCCAACTTATCCCAGGAATGAACGCTTTCGACCAACATTTTTAATCCCTGGTAATCTTCTTTGCATCGGCTGCGATTTTTCGCATCTTCATTATATCGGGCTTTCCCGAGCCGAGCATCGGCATTGACTCGACCTTAATATAATTGTTCGGCCGGGGTTTCCATATATTGGGCAAATCACTATTGGTGACAATCTCGTGCAGCTTGTGGGGGCTTGCAGCGTCGGCAAGATACAAAACGACAAGCTCTTCTCCCTTCTTAGGATGAGGCAGGCTCGTGACAGCTACAACCCGTTCTGTTGTATTAAGCCCTCGCAGATATACATCCTCCACTTTCTGATGCGGCACCATTTCCCCTCCGAGCTTACTGAAGCGGCTCAATCTGTCCGTTATCGTCAAAAAACCGTCATCGTCCACCATGGCAATATCACCGGTATTATACCAACCTCCTTTTAAAACCTCGGCGGTTTCTTTTTCCATGTTCAGATAACCCAACATAACGTTCGGGCCTTTGACCATCAGCAATCCTTCGGCTCCCGGCTCCACCGGCTGGCCTGTGACAACATCCACAATCTTAACCGCTACACCCGGCAATGGATGTCCTACCGAACCGGGTTTATTGCCGACCTGAAACACACCTCCGATTTCTTCATTCGGTATGTTCAACGACACAACCGGTGAAAGCTCTGTAGCACCGTAACCTTCCAGCGGTCGGATACCGAACCGGGCTTCAAACGAATCGGCTACACGTTCTCTAAGCTTTTCGGCTCCGGCCGATACCAGCCTAAGACCGGCAAAATCATCCGGCTGCGCCCTCCTTATATAACTCAACAGGAAAGTTGGTGGTCCAAACAGTATAGTCGAACGGTTTTGATGCACGCTCTTACCAACGAGGGCACCATCTAAGGGATTTGCTATATAGCTGACCGAAACACCATTTACAATGGGAAACCACAAGGCGCAATTGAAGCCGAAAGAGTGAAAAAACGGCAGCACCCCACAAAGATTGTCTCGAGGTTGTACCCGAATCACCATCCGAACCGCTTCAATATTGGAAAGAATATTATGGTGGCTGAGCATAACGCCCTTTGGTTTGCCCGTGCTGCCGGAAGAAAAGACTATCGTTGCCGCATCATCGCCCCAGCGAAGTCGCCCCATTGTCAGAAAAAATAACGGAACAAAACGGGCCTTTATATAAGCGGCGACTCTTGCAGGCGGCCTGATTTTAGCTGCAATATCTTCGAGAAAAACAAGGCCCTGTGTTGTCTCGCCGCCGAGTTTTGCTTTTTCAATAAAGCTGCGGGATGAGATTATACATTTGATATTGCACTGATTGACGACATCAAGCCGAACCTGCTCACTGGTCGTGTAATTGAGATTAACCGCTATTTTACCTGATAAAGTTACCGCCAGATTCACAATCGCGGCACCCGCAGAAGGAGGAAGTAATATGCCCACTTTTTCCTGAAGACTCGTAATTTTGTCGATTTGGCGGGCTAGTGCCAGCGAGCTTGTGAGAGTCTGAGCATAGTTCAGACGTTTGCCTGTCGAATCCGAAATACAGCGTTTTTGCCAATTTTTTCGTGCCGACCTGACAAAATGACAAGCCAGTGATCTGCTTTTGGACTTCAAGCTGTTGAAGTAATCGCACGAAAGCTCTATAACTTTCTGCCGGATTTGGTTAGCCGATGAGCCGGCCGGTAGTCCCGCGCCGAAATGAATTGAAACAGGGTACGGAAACTTACTCGGAAGGGTTGAAAGAGGTTTTCCATAATAGTAGCTGAAAATACTGCCCCATGCTCCACCAATATATGCAGGGATAATCTTGTAATCGGTTCCTCTGGTGATGCGTTCCAGCCCTCCCTTAAACTGTCGCAGCATACCGGTTCGGGTCATAGCCCCTTCGGCAAATATGCACACAATGAAACCTTCGTCCATAGCTTTGCGTGCCCGGCGCAGGGCCTGTATAATCTTTTTCGGTGGGTCATCAGGCGATATAGGAACAGCCCGCATCAACTTGCATATCGGTTTGACCCACCAAACGTTATAATATTGCCTCTCTATGATAAATCGAATCCGCCTTTGCTGCGTCGAAGCTACGAGCAGGGAATCCACCCAGGATACATGATTACAAACCAAAAGGACACCTTCATCCGAAGGCACATTTTCGGCTCCCACAACCTTGATGCGGTAAAGTAACCGAGTAAGCATCACACAGACAAAGCGAAAAAGAAAATCCGGCAACAAGATTATTGTCAGTAGGGTCGGCACGACCGTCATAACGCCAAGAACCGTAAAGACTCCGCCCGCCGATATGCCCCAGACACTGCTGAAAACGTAAATCAGGACCGAAGCCAAAAGCACGCCCACCCATCCCAAAAAGGCCGAGGCTGCCAGGATTTCCCCACGCCGGTCTTCGGGGCTTTTAAGCTGAATATAAGCATGAATCGGGACGATAAAAAGGCCCGCACTTACGCCCATTAAAAGTACCAAAGCGAAGGTCGGATACAAACCTCCTCGTGTAAAGCCAAGGCCCGCAGACGAAAGTGTCAAACCCAGTGCACCTAAAGGAATTATACCGAATTCGACATACCGCCCGGACAGTTTCCCCGCACAAAGAGCACCGGCACCGATGCCGACAGCACCGGCAACCCAGAGATAGCCGCTCTGAACTTCGTCAAGGCCAAGGTGTGTTATCCCGTAGGGAATTAAATTGCAGTAAATGAATCCACCGATTAATAAAAAATAAGCCGACCCAATCACAGCTAATAAGAGGCCGGGGTGCGAGCGAATGCTCCAGACCGTTCGCCAGATATCGCGCACAAATAAAAGCGAGGCCCTTTTGCCGCCACCCGCCGCCGGCGTGGGAGTTATGCGCAGGCTTGTAATCAGCCCCGTCGCGGCAATCACTACACAAATCAAGCCCATCAGGCCGTAACGCCCCGAGGTAAGCTGAACCATTACCGGCCCCAAAGCCATCCCTATCACAATTGCCAGATATGTCAAGCCTTCCAAAAGACCATTTGCCCGTGATAACCGGTCACTTTCAACCAGCTCCGGAATAATTCCGTACTTGGCAGGCGCGAAAAACGTACTCTGAGTCGCCATCAAAAACAGCACGGTGTAAAGTCCCAATATGCTTTTCGACAGGAACGCGACGCATCCTGCCGCCATCACCACCACTTCGGCAACTTTTGCTAATACAACGATATTGCGTTTGCTGAACCGGTCCGCCAGTTTTCCCGCAAACGCAGAGAAAAGCAGAAACGGCACGACAAATACCGCTCCTGCCAGCGCAGTTACATTGCTCGCGACATCTGTACCCTGCAGCGTGATTAGAAACAACACTATCAACAGCTTGAACACGTTGTCATTCAGTGCACCAAGGAACTGCGTGATGTTAAGCCATCTGAAAGTCGAACTGAATTTAGCCGGCGTAGCATTCATTATGTACACTATTTTTCTATAAATAACGTGATAATACAATCATTTCTTTGAATCTTTTCGAAGTAAGAGAGCCTTTCGGCCTCTGTTAAGCGTCAGGCTCTTTTGCCAATTTTTCCGGCCCGCTTCCAGGCTTCTGTCAAAACCATAATCAATCCCGCCGCTTTTCGTTATTACTTTTTGTTCCTTTTCCCTGTCGGTGCGGCGGTATCTGCCGGCAATCGTCGCGTAATACCATCGATAAGGAAACTTATGGTCTTTAATAAGCCCATCGATATCCGTAATATCCACATTGTGAGCTTCAGACAGATTGATATGGGTAGCTGCAAGCGTAAAATCCTTTGTATAGTAGTGCTCCACCCAGCCTGCCGTATCAATCTTGCCAAGTTCACTCTGGTCCCAGAAAGGCGGCACGTATGCGTCAAGAAAAGTAAGATGAATCACTGCACCGGTTTTATCGGCAATTTTTTTAGCCGCATCATCAATCGCCCAGCAGCCCGCCGAGTGGGCGATTAGATGCAGATGCTTAAACTCCGTGCCAAGCTCCAATACCGCCCGCCCAAGCCGCACGCCGGCAACATCCCTTGCATATTTTGCTGAATCGACGGGTCTTACCACCGATGCGCCGCCGGCCCAACCGAAAAAACCACAAACCCACTCGTTCGGATCAACCCTTTGACTTATAGCTGTGGCAATATCGGCGGGCCACGAGTCGGCGCCTTTATCAAGCCAGCCGTGTGTTACTATTACTGCCTTTGTGCAGGTCGCCGGAATCTTACAATCCGGTTCCTTTATCACTTCAACATCTGCGCCAAGCTTGGGCTGCATCACTACGTGTTGAGCAATAAAATGACCCTCATCCGTAATACTTATAACACCTGAATCTGTGCCCGAAATCCTCACCGGCTCATCCAGCTTATCGCCCATATCAGCCGACCGCATAAATTCAATCACCTTTTGCCGGGCATCTATTTGGGTATAAGCGGTCTCAGGTCCAAGCGGCCCCGCCAGGATAAACAGGCTTACCAAAAACAAAGTAACTACAAAAATACTCTTGACCTTTTGCATATCTTTATTCACTATGTCCGACTGACGTTTGATTTGTTTGTTTCTATACTGCTTTAGGACGCCTTGAGTCCAGCTGCTTGGTATTGTGATTGAGAAAAGCAGTATTACGACGAATACGGTCTTTCTAATAAATAAGCTTCTGTGCCCCAAAGTTGCATCTGGACAATTGTGGCTTTTGGTCCTAACATGGGCATAATCGCCGATATTTGAAACACGCCTGACTCGTGAAAACCAAAGATAAAGCCCGATACCAGCGGACGCCATAAAAAAATTGAAATATTGCCCTGTTCCGATGCCGAGAAACCGGGTTCCGTATTCTCTAAAGCAATCCGCGAATATTCGCAAAGAGGCGTACCAGAAGAAAAACTGTGCCAAGAGTTTACCAGAACCACAGGGGCACTTTTTTCTTGCGGCAAGCAGTATCGGGATGACGGCTAAATTTTTAACGGATTCATACAGTGTGACAGGGTGTCTGAAGCCTTCTGCATCCGGAAACTTCACTGCCCACCATGCGTCTGTTACGGGGCCGTAAATCTGTCCGTTGATAAAGTTGCCAATCCGTCCCAATGCGAGCAGCAGTGCTGCCGGTATCACAACCTCGTCGGCGACCCGCAAAAAGCTCTTTTTTCGCCATTTGCAAAAAAGAAGTATGCCTGCAACGCCGCCCAACAGAACGCCGTGAGAAGCCATCCCGCCGCGCCAAAAGCTTAATAGCTGGTCTGGGTGAATTCTATAGTATTCCCATTCATACACAATAATCTCAAACGCCCGGCCGAAAATCAAAACGCCCAAGGAAAATATGATGGAAAAATCATAGAGATCTTCGGTGCTCCAGCTAAGGTTACTTCGCCTTTTTAAAAGCCACAAATGTACACCCATAAACCCCAAAGCGTACGCTAGGCCATAGTAATAGAACCTGATGCAGCCGATTTTTAGCAACACAGGATTTATGTTATGGACAAAATGTTGTGCTGCTGAAAACATACGCGCCTCAGCTCATTCTTTGACGAGTAAGAGCTAATTTCCAACATGTATTCTTTCAAGGGTCGCTTCCGAAAGCTGTCTTGCAGACAAGCATGCGATGCTATACCTTTGCCTCGCCACCTGCTCTTTTCAGTTCGAATGCGCGGACAATCACATAGGCGATAAGAGCAAAGACGAAAAATACGAGCAGCATCCAGGCGACTCCCTGAAGGGTCGAGATTATTGTTCGATACACTTCAAAAGTCCAACGCTCTGCGGTAAGCTGGACAATTTCAGCGTGCTCATACATCGGCTTGGTAATGTATTTTTCAAGGTCCCAAATACGCACACCGCTTGATATGCCCGTTACATAGATTGCGAACTTGAGATACCTCAACCACGCCTTGCTTATCTCGTCCGAGATAATGCGAGCTAAGATTTTATCGATAGGCTTTGTGAACACAACAACGACGATGGTCGCAACCACAAACGCGATTGCAAATGTTACAATTAACAGTGTAATAAACATTTCTTTGTCCTTTCAAAATAACGCTTGTTTTTATCACATCATTTGGGTTAGTGGACAACGTTGGAATTAAACTTTTGTCCATTTGACTTTTTTGATAAACGATGGCATACAATAAACAGCAAGCCTGCCAGTAATGGAGGCAAGACCGCAACGAAATTAAAAGGCAGCTTGGCAGGATTAAAAAAATCCTCCGGACTCAGGCTGAGATGAGGCGATCCCAAAAAGCACAAGAGTATCAGCCCACCCTCTATCAGCAGTATCGTCCCTCCCAAAATTTCCTTTCCCCATACACCCGCAATGATGGCAGCTCCGACAGTCATCAGAAAAGCCATGAACACAATGATCATATAAAGGGCCAACGGCATACCTTCTTCATAACCATTACCTGCAATGAACCATACAATCGCCAGTGCGCAATATGCCCAGGGTATTGATATAAGTCTGGCGACCCATTGCATGGATATAACCGACCATTTATTTTTAGAGTTTATATCTGACATGATAATCTCCTATGTTAAAAGTCTGGTTTATTCAACTTTCAAATCAACCGGCTGACCTTGTTTTAATCTGTCTGGCGTCGATGTATAAATCCTTGCGGGCTCCTGACCATTAATCTCAACAACAAACACAGTTGAGATTGCTTCTGTAAATTTAAACGCACGCGATTTCGGGATGAAATCACCTGTATAATCAGGTCTGAATTTCTCAATCCAGCCCATGCCGACTACCTTCTCGCCAGTTACACTCCAAACCCTTTTGCCGGTCGCTGGATCGGTCAGTATCGCTTCAAAACTGGCCCCGACCATTACTTCAAGACCGTCCGGGCGTGTATCATGAATCGATTTGACGTTTATCTGCATCACAGCATCCGGTGCGAACTGCTCGATCTGCTTTTGATAATCTACTGCAGTCTCTGACGGCACTTCAATCGAGACAACAGAGGCCTCGATACCATTCAATTTAAGAGCGTGTATCATGCTGTACTCAAAATGGTGGGCGAAACCGGGCATTAAAGCGGTATCTACGTTAGTGACCACAAAAAGCCGCCCTACCTTTTTGTCAAAAGAGGCATCCTTTTCTGAATTGATTGCATAATAACCGCGTATGTTCTGCACGTCTCTTACTTCGGGTACTGGCCTGGGCCTGGAGAATGCTTGAAAGGCAAAAACCACAACCGGCGCAATCAGCAGCATGGTAATTACTATTCTCAGGGTTATTATTGTTTTATTTTTCATAGATAAAAATCCCCTTTCAAGAAATACCTTCTAATCGTTTTTCCTATTCTAAGTTCTTAATAACATTTTCCATTTAAATAATCGCAACAAAAACATTACGCACAACAATCACGGCAAGAAACAAAGCACTTACAACTACCGGCCAATGGCCGACAATATTGAAAATGGTTCGAGACGAATAGATCGGCACTTCTGCAATGATCACGCCCGGCCCATCAGTAAAATGGTCTTTTGTAAGAACCTCACCTGTCGGTGAGATTATAGCGCTTATTCCATTTATAGCAGCCCTCACAACCGTATAACGAGATTCAATCGCACGGTGGATGCTGCTTTGCAGGTGTGCAATCTTGACCTGCGGCCAGTCGAGCGTGGGGACCACCACTACCCCCGTCCTGTTCCGGCCGCACTTTCGGGATAAACTTGTGAAGTTATCATCATGGCAAACCATACCTCCTACCCGCACGCCTTCAATCTCGATCAAGTTGATTTGCCCTGTACCCCTGTGATAATCCTCAAAGGGAGTCAAATAAGTCTTGGTATATTCTGAAACTACTTTCCCTTCGGGATTCACAAACAAGAGTCGGTCTTCGTTCAGCTCGGCATTTAAGTATCCGATTGCCAGAAAGACCTTGTGCCTTCGAGCAATATCGCCAAAACGCTCAAGCCACCGGCCTCGGTTAAGCTTATCGATATAGAATCCCAACTCACCCGACACAACTAATCTTGCCCCGGCTTCGGCGGCTTTGGCGACAGGCCGGGCAAACAGACAATCAAAGCCTTCTTCTGTTTGAGGATCAATGTCATCCGCCGAGCCGGCAAGCGTCCAGCCGACAGCGGCCACTTTCAGTTTATCCACAGGTTTCTCGGAGCGGACGTTTAAGTTAGCTGCTCCAAAAATCGCAAGTAATATAATTGCCGCTGCGAACGACCTTGCTCGCAGCTTCGGAAGAATCACAAAATTTACAATCAACGCCTGCAGAGTACCTAAAACGAAGATGATGCCGGTAATTCCTGTTATTGATGTGAACAGTATCAGATAAGGGTAGCTCGACCAGGAGCGTCCTAACGATTGCGCTTCGCCCCACATCGGCAGCACAGTGAAGTTGGCCCAATCCAGAACAACCAGCAGCGCACCAACTGCAAAGCTGCTTACAATGGTTCCCTTGCGCCTGCGTAAAAGATATGCCGAGCCTGCCGTCAAAGCTATCATCAAAATCGTAAAATGGACCAACAGAACTAATGTTACCGATATCGGAAATCGCAGTGTAACAAGTTGCGGCAGTATATAACCGAAACCCATATAAAGGCCTGCCGTGAGTATATCCCGCCAGCGAGCTTTTGGGCTTGCGCCGAGATAGAACAGGGGTATAAGCGCAACGGCCTGCAGTGGTGCCAAGGCCCCCTTTATATTTCCCGCAGTCATCAGCAAACCGCTGACTGCCCCCGTTACCCTGTAAACTACCGCCTTTCTCATAAGGAACACTTGAATTATCTCTCGACATTTCTTTATATCTAAGTTCTAAACCATGCTGGCAGGACTTTTATCATTTCTGTTAGAAACAGTCTTCTTATAGCGTCATAACCTCTTCTGTTAGGATCTTCGAGGTTTTCGTAATACCAGTAATGGGGGTCATCACTGTGATAGTACCTTCGCCAGAACTCCGTACAGTGAATACCATGACCAAGGAATTCGGAATGAATATCGACAAGGTGAACATTATCGTACGAGTTACACAACTCGGCAATCTTCTTATTTGTCAAACCCAGGATCTTTACAGCATCCGGCCAACGAGGGAGGCCTTTTGATTGTGGATCGCTCACACCATCAGTAGGGTCATAGATGTTGGCTAAAAAGATCTGACAACCACCTGGAAACCTGCTGTTTATACCCTCTATTAGTTTGAGGAGTCTGTCCTTTATATTTTCTGTCCAATCGATTGCTTGTTTGTATGAACATCCGTACATTGCGCCATCTGTTGGCTCACTTCGTCCATAGTCGTGAATCAGGTCGTTACCACCAGAGGTAATCACGATAACGCCTTTTACATCAGGAGGATGAATTGGTACCCTCGGTAGTTGTTTTTCCACATGTTCTCTTGTAACCGTATAGTCTTGAGCATAGTTGTTAGCTCTGAGCCCAGGAAATACGTGTTGGAGATCGCATCTTTTCATATCCGGGTACTGGACATCGTCATTTTGCTGAAGTAACTCAAAGTATGTGTGTTTACTTTGTGCTCCTAAGCCCCTTGTAATACTGTCTCCTAAGCCGATAAGGGAGACTTTACCATCTGACCATATCTTCTGAAAGGGGATGCTTGAGACGGCAGGACCGGCCGGTCCCTCACCCATTGGGAGTACCCTCGTAGCGAGGTAAATTCGATAGGTAATATAAACAGACGGCAGGGCGATCAACGTGACAATTAATAACATTATCCGCCATCTAAAAGAATACCATTTTAGTCTTTTTGGCATATTAGGTTTCATTTTATCTCATTCACATATATATTGTTAATATCTTAACTGTATTCCCAAAAACTTTCCTCTTTCACCCTTCAACCTCGATTACACTATTAGCCGGTGATGTTTGCCCGAACCCTTTCAAGCATGCTTATTAGTTTTTTTTGGTCGGCCTGATTGAGGCAGGCCATCGTTTTTTTGACTTCCCTTGCATAGAGGGGGTCCACCTTTGCAAAAAGCTTTCTGGCCTTGTCGGTGAGCTTGATGATATTGAACCTTCTGTCGTTGGCATCGGCGGTGCGCACAACAAGCTTTGCTTTTTCCATCCGGTCTATCAACGAAGTGATATTTGCCCTGTTGACAAGCATCATATCGCTTATCTCGGCCTGGCTCAGGCCACCTTCGGGGCCGCTTTGATGATGAAGCAGCATCAGGACATTTAACTGCACATCCGTCAGGCCAAAGCTCCGTAAAAAGTCCGCTGCACGTTTTTTTATACACGTTGCGGTGAAATATACATTTAAGAGCGCTTCATGCCCCAGCAAACCTATCGGCTTTTTGAAACCCAATTCATGCTTCAATGACATCTTAAAATCCTTATTTTGTTTGTATGTATATTGCTCATTGCTATACTGTTCATATATATATTATATGCTAATTAACCATTTTGTCAACCCTTTTTTTGAAAATTTAAAAAAATTTGAAAATCCTTCCCGAAAACCCGCTGGGCGACCCCTTCAGGCCGCATTTACGACCTGTTTTTTTTCACAATTCAGCCAACAACCCCTCGATTTCGGCCAAATTCTCATCTCCAAGCGCTCCGTCGGCAGCTTTAATTGTCTCGGCAATTTGCCCGGGACGGCGGGCACCGACTATCGCCGACGTTACTTCCCGGCGCCTCAGAACCCATGCAATTGCAAGCTGGGCCAGGGTCAGTCCGGTTCTTTGGGCTATGGG
>Ga0180433_10005683_pt1 | contig 16709 bp, 27 predicted proteins | sample SS_ome_8_FD_132980 | JGI IMG/M metagenome (GOLD analysis project Ga0180433, IMG submission 132980) | Hypersaline lake sediment archaeal communities from the Salton Sea, California, USA - SS_1_D_1 metaG | ecosystem: Environmental > Aquatic > Non-marine Saline and Alkaline > Hypersaline >... | reverse complement strand
CTCCAGAAAATAAACCTGAGATAGAAAATGAAGAAGAAACGCAAGAAGAGGAAGAGTAAGTTAGTGACAATGCCCAATGGTGTAACACAGATGCCGTCATCTATGCCTGTGTCTGAGACTATAGAGGTGTTACTAGGGGAGGAGACTTATCTCACAACACAGAATGCAAAAGAGATTGGTCAGTCAACACTGAGAAGTGTTGCACGTGAGATTGATGATTTGGCTGCTGACGTTGCTGGTACCTTGCAAAAGGTTAAGGCTGGGGATCTGCCCATAGACAGAGCTATTATGTCATGGAATTATTTTGATGAAGTGCTTTGGGATTTGCTAGGCAAGAAAGGTCACCAAGCATGAGCGATAAAGTACAACGTGTTGCCGAACTGATGGCAGCATACATGAACGCAAATGGTGGCCCAGTTGATATAGGTAAAGCCATTAGCCACATACGGAAGAAGGGTGTAAGCGGTTCCGATGAGGAGCTACGGAATCTTATACGACAGACAAGTGTTGTTGAGAAGAACCCTATCAAGGAAGCCATAAATCTATTGAAGTCTAATAGTAATTTGGGGTAATATGAAACACTTTAGCGAATACGATATTTTACCTGAGTATGCAGATGATGATCCAACGTTTGCCGAGTCGGTCGTAGCTTTACAAAAAGAGCTAGAAGAAGACATGGCAGACTTGCCAACCATCAATAAGATGCTTCAGGTAATTGGTGCAAGTACAGCAGATTTAAGTGCTCCTACAATTGAGAAACTAAAATCTGTTATTGGGGATGTTCTGGGTGAGGTAATGGAAACTCCACGAGGTCAACTATGAGCGTTATAGATTTATTGAAGAAAGAACCAGTTAGCATGGATTCAATTCGTAAGTCTCTTGAGCTTGCAGAAAAGCAACGTGCGGTAGACATTGTAAACAAGATCTGTGAAAAGACAGTTGCTGGTAAGGCTCGCAGTGCTGTTGCATACGCAATTGAGTATCTTAGTGAGTGGGAAGACTTTGACAAGTGTTTGCCTAAGACTTCACTAGGATTGTTCAGTGACCTTATTTTTGAACTGGACACTCTTTATACAGAGGCAAGGCAAAGAAAAGCATATTTGAGAGAGCGAAGAAAACTTAAAGAAAACGCTGAGGGAGATACTCAACTGAGTGAAGAGTTGATGATATCAGATATGCTTCACAAAGATAATACGAAAGCCTTAACCAAATACAAGAATGAACTGGTTAAGTGGTGTTCGTCGTATGAAGGATGACAAACATAGATTGGTAGGAAAGCGTATATTTACCGGAGAGCAACTTTTTGGTATGTTGTCTGCTCATGCTATACATTCATTGCGTTTGTCTCAGGCAGAGTATACCTGTAAGATTGAGATTAAGCCTAACCCAGAAGTAATTCTAGGGTTGGATTCAATAGTTGAAATATATGAGGTATCGAAGTAATGTATCAGTACAAGGCTCATGTTGTTAAGGTATATGATGCTGATACTATGATTGTAAACATCGATACTGGCTTTAATATTACTGTACAAGCGAAACGAATTAGGCTGCGTAAGGTCGATGCCCCAAAGGGTGATTCATCTAATGACGATGAGAAAGAACGAGCGCAGAAGATAAGAAGTATGGTAATAGAACGATTACGGGCAAGCAATAACGTTGTTTACTTGGAGACTCATAAATCTGGGTACGATAAGTTCGTAGCTGATGTTTGGCTTTCCAAAGATGACCTTGCTCTTGGCTGGGCTGCTTCATTGAATCAGATGTGCCTAGACAGTGGTTTGGTTCGTGAATTCTTGGAGAAAAAGAAATGAAGGCTAATCCGGTCTTTATACAGAAAGCCAATAAAGTAACGAACACTCTTGACTCTATGAAGGGCAAGAAGTTTGTAAGTAGAGATGAGTTCACTGATGTGATGAATGATGCAGATGCAGTTGCTACTGAAGATTTAGCATATGAGCATATCAGTGATCATGTAAACTACCTTTGGAAACGGTATCAAGCAGAGATGGATGCTTATACTAAGAAGGGTGGAGACCCTGATACATTTAATACTGTGTTTCTTGTTAAGAAGCTCAGAGTAATCTGGCATGATTTTGTTAAGATGATGCAGAACAAAACTAATAAGGAGGAATCCATGGAACAAAAAGAAAACCGTATGAGAGGTCTGTTGCGGGAAGCATACATGTGCGAAGACAAGAAGTACACTGCGGATGCAGCGTTTGAGATTGCTGATAGCATGCGTCGTCACCTGAACGACATGGCTACAGACATTTCTCGGGTAAAAACCATTGCGATTGATTACCAGAGCGTGAACACTGCATCATCTATTGAGGTTGCGTTCAAGCGGTTGCAAGAGCTGGTATTCTCACTGGTTGAAGATGTCTCAACAGCACGTGATGCTGAGGAGAAGAAGGCAGCTAAGAAGAAGGCTGAGGCTGAGGTGGAAGAGATTGAAGCTGGTGAGGAAGAGATTCCAGAACTGCCTGAGCTTCCTGGTGAAGAAGAGGAAGACATTGATGTTGATGTAAATGTGGATCTTCCAGAGTTTCCGGACGAAGAAGAATTCTAAGTTGGTGGTGAATAAAAGAGGTGTATAATGCCTACAGGTAGAATTGCAAAGTTAGTATCTCTGTTTGGGTTCATGGATGAACTCCCGACCAGAGCAACAACTAATACTGGTGCAAGTGGTGGTGACGGAAGCATTTCAAACCAGACCAGCTATAACTGGTATCAGAATAATCTTAATCTTGCTCAAGACTATGATGGCAAGCAGAAAGATTATTACAACATGTCAGCGTACGACATGATTGCAGCTGCTTTGGATATCTATGCAGAAGAGTGCGTGGCCACGGATATTATGTATCCAGAGCCAATGTGGATTGAAAGTGCTGACATGGGTATTCGTAAGAATTTGGTTGACATGCTTGACAGAATAGACTATCAAGAGTCTCTGTATTCTCAGGCATACTGGTTGGCTGGTTGGGGAAACAATTTTGAAAAGCTAGAGTACAATAACTCTGGTATTGTTTCATCTACGTTTAGGCGTCCAGAACAAGTTAAGAGACACTGGGATCAGTTTAAGAACTTGCTTGGGTTTGAGTGGATAGACAACAATCCAACTGCTGGACACAGGGTACAGTCAGAGCTTGGCACATCAGATGTTCCACTATGGCTTCCTTGGGATTTCCTTCACTTTAGAAGGCTCGGGCACAACCGTGAAACAGAGTATGGGGACGCTCTGATAGAGCCAGCACGAAGCATATTTAAGAAGCTCACTATGGCTGAGGATGCAATGATCACACACCGTTTGGATATCATGCCATCCCGGATTGTTTGCAAGATTGATACAGGAGTATCAGACCCAATAACTCAGCGTAAGATATTGAACGAGTGGCGTAGAATGATTCGTGGTAACATGTTTGTTGACCCATCTGGTTCAGGGACGTTTGAGAAGAGGTACAACCCTTTTGCTCTTGACAGTATTCTGTTCTTTCCTGTAAAGAAGGATTCCACAACAACAATTGATAAGATGCAAGGTGATAGTGATATACCTGACATTACAGATATTAAATTCTTGATGTCGAAGCTTGCTGGTACACTGCGCATACCTCCTGCTTATCTTGGCATGGAAGGTGATGTGAATGCTAAGGCAACTCTCATTCAAGAATCAGTAAGATTTGCTAGGGTCATACGAGCATTGAGAAAGCCATTGATAACTGGCTATACACGTATGTGCGAAATACATCTTGCACTGCAGAACATTGACCCAGATAAGCAAGACTTTCAAATCTTTATGCCTCCTATCAATGCTCTTGATGAGGAAATGCGTGCTGAAATCATTTCAACCCAGCTTGATATTGTTGATAAGCTTGCTGCGATTGGTGACGCTTTTGGGTTGAACCGTAGAGACTGGGGCAGCTACATATTCAAAGAGTATATGCACATGCCAAGTGACATTGTTGATAACTTCATGGTTGCTGCTGGTATTGCTTCAACAGAAGAAAGCAGCATGAAAGTTAGTACTCTTAAGGTTGACTTGCTGGAATGCTTTAAGCACAAGGCTACACAGAAACCGTGTGCAGAAAACTTTAGAATTGCTATCAATGAAGCTATCTATTGTGACAGTGAAACACGTAGATTGTTTATGAAGTTTAAACGACTTCTTGAAGGTCGTGTTGGATTTCCACTTACAGTTAATAGAAAAGAACCTCTTCCTGAGTCGAAGAGCGATAAGGAAGATGTTATTAAGGATTCTCAGAATGGATAAGATAGACCAAGCAGTAAATATACTTCTTAGAGAGACAGTGGATGAGTATACAACAAAGGCTAAGATAGTTGACATACAAGACATTGAGAATGGTAATGGGGCAAGGAACATAGAACTTGTAGGCTTAGATGGAAGAGACAAGGGTAAGACTCTTGATATGGTAAATGGGTATCCTCCTTACTTTAGGGAGTACCACCATAGGGACTGGAAAGTTGGTGACACTGTTCGTGTTACAATGACAAATTCAGGATACTATGCGTTAACAAAGTTTCAACCAGAAAAAGATGAGCCTGTAACTCTTAGAGATCAAGAAGTAAAAGCTGAATGGTAAAGGAGAACCAAAGATGAAGAGTGCAGAACAAATTCGAATGCAAAATATTCATGCAATGAGAACAGGTCAAAAGATTGACAAGGAAGAAGTTCATGAAGATCTTACCGAGTCAATTCGTGATGACAAAGAGCTGGAAGAGTTGACTGGGCAGTTGATGCCAATAAGTGGTAAGGCTGATACCCCAGAGGGTGAACTGATTCGTGCCTTTCAAAAGATTGGATATCGTTTCTACAATGATGGGGACTTTCCAACTGTTGGTTACGGTGCAGAAACATCAGGACCAGCTCTTGCATTTTTTCAGGATCATGCTCCAACAAATGAACTTGCAATGTATGCAAATGCTATTGAGAATGCATCGGACAATGAGTCGAGTGTTGAGTTTGAAGCTGCCCTTGAAAAGTTGGGTTCAGCCCTTGTTTATTATGTTAAAGCTCGAATAGAAGAAGTTGGTGGTATTGAAAATCTTGAAAAGAATGAGTTGGACATGCTTGATACTCCAAGTCGCTGGGAGGATGAAACTCAGTATGACGATGACGAGGAAGATCTTGACCCATGGGACGACTACTCTGAAGAACAAGATGAAGAGGAAGACTATGAAGAAGAAGACTTCGAAGATCTTCCAAGTATGTGGGATGCTGATTAGGAGGTAATAATGGTGATATGTAAGGAATACTTGTGGCTACTTGGGGATTAAAAAAGAAGTATGGGATTACTCGCAAGGAGATGAAACGCACTCGGTGGACACCTCCTGGTGAGAGTGCCCCACTGTGTGCCTGTGGCTGTGGATCTCTTACATCATTTAACTATAACACTATTGTGTGGAATACTGTTGTTTCTGGGCATAATGCGAGAATATCTAACCCTATGGCTGGGAAGACTCATTCTGAATCTACACGGAAGGCGATATCTGTTAGACGATCCCAAGGTTTGAAGACTGGGCATATTGTCACATGGAACAAAGGTCTTACTAAAGAGACTGATGATCGTGTAAAGCGCAATGGGCAACACACGTCTGAAAGTATGCAGAGATTGGGAACAAGCAAAGGTGAGAACAACCCGATGTTTTGGACAAAGGGATCCATGTACGGCAAGGTACATTCAGCTGAGACAAAACAGAAATGCTCAGAAGCACGTAAGAAGTACTACAGAGAGCATCCTGACTTTAATAAGAGAGAACGCAATGGGCGTTGGAAGGGTGGAATTCCCTCAGAATACCCACCAGAATGGACTAAAGAATTACGTCGTTCTATTAGACGTCGTGATTCATATACATGTCAGATTTGTGATGAGTCAAATAAAACACAACGATTGATTCTTGATGTGCACCATATAGACGAAGACAAGAATAATTGTTCTCCGTCTAATTTGATAACATTATGTAAGTCGTGTCACTGTAAATTGCATGGTGGTACAGCACGAATAGATGAAGTTAAGTTGAGGTGTTTGAAAGGAGAAGCAGCATGAATGAAGAGAACATTCAAAATGATGATGTGCAAGATGGGCCTGAAGTTACCCCACAGAAACCTGTGACACCACCCTCTGGGTTTGATGGGTTGCCCTCACTTCCATTGGAAGAATATGATATCCCAGAAGCCGAAGAAGAGGTTGTAGTCAACACTACAGCTGGAGCAACCGATTATGCAATTATTGGTGCTGGCCAGTGTGGTGGTCGTTTGGCTAAGGCATTTTATGACTCTGGGTACAAGAAAGCTGTTGCAGTAAATGCTGCTGAGCAAGACTTGGCCCCATTGGATTTACCAGAGTCACACAAGCTTCATATGGATATGGGTGCTTCTGGTGCTGGTAAAGATATGACAAAGGGTGAGGCTGCTGCTACAAAATATTATCAGCAGATCTTTGACCTTATGAGAAACACTTTTGGTCGTTGTCAACACATCTTAGTATGTGCTGGGGCTGGCGGTGGTACTGGTGGTGGGTCTATTCCTATCATCATAAAAGCAGCCAAGAAGTACATTGAATTCATTCAGGCTGGTGATCCAAACAAGAACGTTGGTGTCGTACTTACTCTTCCTACTGCTGGTGAACTGGCCTCAGGATCTGTTCGTATGAATACAAAAGAAGTTCTTGGCACGATAGCTACGTTGGCTATGGCAAAACAGATCAGCCCATTCATCATTGTTGACAATGACAAGATTGGAAAGCTGTACCGTGGTCTTAGTCCTAAGGCATTTTGGCCAACGATCAATAACACAGTTTCTGGCTTGTTTGATATTTTCAACAGGCTTGCAAAGATGAGTTCAGAGTTTACGAGCTTTGACCCAGTTGACTATCGCTCTATCATGGAATGCGGTGGTTGTTGCATTATGGGTCTTACACGCATCAAACAGCTGGACAATGAGACATCAGTTAGCCAAGCGTTGGCTACTAATATAGAGAAGACTCTTCTCGCTGGTGGATTTGATTTGGGTACTGCTAAGTTTGCTGGCAGCATTGCTGTTGGTGGATCAAACGTCATGTCGAAGGCAGGGTTGCAGGACATGTTGAACTACGGTATGGATACTGTTAATAACTTGGTTGGTAGTGCTACGCTACACAGGGGAGTATATGAAAGCCCCAACCCAAACGATGCGGACGTATTAAAGGTATACACACTGATTGGCGGTCTTGAGCCTCCCAAGGCATTGATGAACTCTTTAGGGATCAATGCCACTGAGCTTTGGCCAGGAGAAGGTTGAAGAGTACATAGCCACGTCATCGTGCGGAGAAACCAATGAAGAAAACAGTTAAAACATGGGTTGGAGATGAACTGCGTATTGAAACTATCGAGATACCTGATACGAAGCCTGAAACAAAGAAAGTTGTGGCCGAGTGTGAATCTGTTAAAAGAGAACCCAAGGAAGAACCAAAAAAGTCGTTCTTTGGTAAACTCTTTAGGAGGAAGTAACATATGTGCCTAACAATGAAAGATCATTGTGACACAATGGAGAACAAGACACGTAGGATTGCTATTATTGATGACGATTCGAATTGGCTGTCTTGTATAAAAGAGCTCTATGAAGAAAAGAAGGTTGAGGCTGACATTTATCGTTACCCTCAGCAACACGATGATTTTTTGGAACATATGAGGGATTACACCCATATCTTAATAGATCATAGATTGGGTGGAACCAATGGAGCCAATGTTGCTAGAAATGTATTGGCATCTGGAGTTCATGCTCATGTCTTTATCATTACAGGTCAGATGGATGAGGCATTTAAGGGGTACAAGATGTATTTACAAAAAAGCACAATTGTTGAGCACCCCGAGGTAATCTTTGATACACAGTTGGATGAGTATGACATGTGTGTTGAAGCTACCATTCTAAGAAAGACAGAGATATGACGATCGATGCAGATGAAGCACTTAAACTTAAAATCAAAGCATATATCTACGAGGTTCTAGAAAATCGGAGACTAACTGTCCAAGAGGCTCGTGCCATCAAAGAGGCTTTGGCCGAGAGCTTGGACTTGATTTTTGAAAGACAATTTCATAAGTGCAAGGATATGTGGCAGAAGAAGATCGATGTGCTAACAACAGCACAGAGTACTGCTATTGCTTCTTTGAAGACTGAACTTAAGACTGAAATAAAAGAAGATCTTAGTGCCACAATTGACACTAAAATTATTGAGAGGGAAGAAGCAAAGAACAAGGGATTGAGACGGTTGCTTGATTCCTTTTACAAGATTATTGGTATCCTAACTGCTATTGTTCTAACTCTTATTGCACTACAGAAAGCAGGATTGATTTAATGCCAAAGGTTAAATACATTCCAAATTCATTTCAAATTGGCTCTGATAATGACTGCGGAATGAAGTGTTACTTTTGTGCAACCAGATATCTTGATGGCCCAAGGACAGACATAGGGATGGATCAATTCAAAGAGTACATAGATAAGATCTATGCTCTTGGCTGTGAGGGTGTCTGTCTTGCTCCTGTGTATGGAGATCCTATGGCTTCTCCTGACTTTGTGGATAGAGTGAAATACTGTAGCAATCTGTGCAATTTTGCAGTAGATATAACGACAAACCTGTTATCTTATGAAGAGGGCATGCTTGAAGAAATGTTTGAGTGTCCAACAAACAACATAACATTTCTTGTTAGCTGTTATGGTAACACTCCAGAACTCTTTAGAAAGATTACTGGTGTTGACAAGTTTGATCTCTTTTTAGAGAAGCTGAAGTTGATGTACAAAGAGCTTAGTAAGATAAAGCAACGACAAACAATATACTTCATCTTTAGGCACAAGCTTGAAACAATGCCTCCAGAAAAGCTCGAGAAGCATAGAGGTGACTACGAGGGATGTGTTCTACCAGACGATGCATTTTCAAATCCTTTGTATAGGATTATCAAACTTATTCAACGAACACACCATCTGGTTAGGCTTATCAGTAGATATTCTAACTGCGACATGAGACCTCTTATGGATGAGTCAATACCAGCACCAATGGAAGAGGGTGACTTCCTAAAACATCAGGATGATCTAAACGCTGCTCGTCCAATGAACATTACAACAAAAAAGATGTGGTTATCATTCTCTCGCCCGTATATTTGGGGTAATGGTGATATATCAATGTGTTCAAGTGACTTCATGAAGAAGTTAGTGATTGGGAATATGTCCGATCCTTTAGATACAGTATTTGGTGAAGGTAGCCTGTGGGAACAAATGATGGAAGAGAAGAAAGCAGGTATGCACAGATCAATTTGTAAAAGTTGTGGGTATTACTTATGAAGCTATGTGAATGTTTATCTGAGGTAGAAGCTGTACGTCATCTGGATTTACAGAAAGAAGAATTGAAGCATGTAGCCATCACTCTTGTAGATGGTACTGAAGTAACAGGTAACTTGGTTGCAAATAAGCAGCGAGAGGGACGCTTGGTACTCTTAAAAGAAAGCAAGACGTATTCTGTTTCGTTCGACGTTGTTGAGTCGGTAAAACTTCTTTCTGAAAATGCACCTACTGACACGCACGACAAAACGATTGCTTTTGATTTTGATGGTGTGCTTGCAAAATATAAGTCAGGCCAGTACCCTGAAATTGGTGAACCAGTTGATGGAATGAAAGAATTCTTAGATCAACTAAAAGAAGAGGGATGGAAAGTAATTATCTTTACCTGTAGAGGTGCTAGTGAAGTAGAGCCATGGTTAGCTCAGCATGGATTTTCATATGATTATATTAATGAGAATCCGGACATGCCTACGGTGTCACCTAAGATAGCTGCGGATATTTATGTTGATGACCGAGGAGTATGCTTCACTGGGGATATTGAATCCCTCAAGCAAACTGTAGAAGACTTTGAGCCTTGGGGCAACAAAGATGTTGATAGTGAAGAAGATGTAGAAGAAGATTCAACTGAAGAGGAGACAGAAAATGATTAAACTAAGACCGATGGAAGATCATGACTGGGATGCGTTCGCTGGAGCTGAAGAGCCTTCAGAGGGGCAAAGACCATTGATTGGAACAATAAATGTTCCTGGCTGGCCAGAAGAAGATAAGTTTGAAGACACCGATGATGAAGCTACAATTATTGTAGATAAGCATGGTGTAGAAATTATTGGTGGGAAAGACGGTTGGCTTAGAATGGATGGAAGTTTTGACCAGATGTCAAAGTGGGCTAGTGAGCTTGATGATACAATTGATTTTGACAAGCTGCTCAAGATGGGGTTTGTTCCTGACAACTTTCCAAAAGAATCAGGTATTGAATATGACATGGATTTTGATTTTGATCCTGGTATGGTTGATGATGAAGAGGCTGTAGGAGCATACGTTGAAAGTCTTGTTAAGGTGCGTAAGAATCCTCGTACAGAAGCTTGTTCTAAGAAAAAGAAGAAAAAGCTCAAAGAAGATTTTGGTGGTGACGCTGACACTCCACGTGCTGCTGTTATGAAGGCTGAGACCTATGTTAAGGAAGCTATCACAGCATTGGAAGATGCTCAGCAGATGGAAGGAATGGAAGGACAGGGTCTTACTGAAGATGAAGAAGCTATTGTAGAAGAAGCACTGTATTCGTTACAAACAATTGAATCAGACCTTGATGACATTACTGGAGAGTAAGCATGACTGACAGTAATAAAATGCTTCGTGCAATGCAGATATGCAAGGCTGCAGCCCTCAATGAGGATATTGTAAATACAAATCCAGCTGAGGCTAAATCTGAACAAGAAAGACTTGCTGCGGCTGTTGCTGACCGTATTACATCGCTTATATTTACAAATCGTCAGCATGCTCACGCACTACGGGAAGTCATTTATAACAAAGAAAACAATAGTCTTCTCTTCATAATGCACCCGATAGCCAATGATTACTTTGATGAGATTGTCAAAGACCTTGAGGATATGGAAGACGTTAAACAGCTGTCCGACAACATAATTAAAGATGATGTTGAGGGCACGGAGTTTCATGTTCTAAAGGTTAAGTTTCAGCTAGAAGATGATGAGGAAGAAGATGAAGAAGGCGTCTATGACATTACTCCTGACGCTGAAGAAGAGGAGCCAGAAACACCAGTGATGGGTCCTGATGATGGTCAGTTCGGTGAGCCTGAAGGACCAGATTTTTCTGGTAGAGAATAAAATACGGCCACCGTCTAGCTGGTGAAAGACTTTTGTTTTCGCAAAATATAATTAAGGTTTTAGGAGACCCTAGAGGTCATTTTTGTTTTTCTTTAAGGAGGTAAGGACATGGCTGGAATTTCTTTTGAATTGCTTGCTGTTCCGGTTACAGCTGCTGCTGTTCTGCGCATGAAGCAGAACAAGGCTGCACTCGTTACATACAAGTTTCGTAACGAAGGTGGCAACGTGATGACTGCGAAGATTCAGGAGTCTGCAGATAACTCAAGTTACTCAGACATTGCTAGTGCAAATGCTACTATCAATCCTGGTGGTCGCAAAGACATCAGTGCTCTGTCACATCAGCCCTATCTGCAGATCGTCTGTGGTGGTAACAGCTACGCAAAGCTGGACATGGCTTTTGAGGGCATGTTGCTCGAGGGTCAGTTGGACATTCTGCTCATCAACACTACTTCAGGTGGATGGCCAGTACAGCCCAGCTAACACTGGACTTTTCAAAACGATTAAGGCTGGGTCTTTATGGCTCAGCCTTTTTCATTCCATTAGATATAATTTAAGTTGGTAGACCTTTCATCGAGGGTCCTCCGTAATACCCCTAATTGGGAGGTGCCTGTTTGGGTGCCTCCCTTTTATTGACCAATTCCGTGCTCGTTGAATGTAATTCTATTGTTACGAGTATAAAAGGAGATTTAGATATATGATTAGTCGATCCCTTACTAAAGATGTAAGCGATAGCGAGAGCACTATCTTTTTGGTGATTGGTGCAAACGCTTATGGAATGAGCATCTTCCTTCAGAACAGCGGTCAGAATGATGTCACCTACAAGTTTCAAGAGGCTACTGAAAACAGTGACCCATCGTTTGCTGATATCACAGGTGAATCAGGAATACTAGCTGCAGGGAGTGTTGTACTTCACAAGATTGACAGTTCTCTTCCATACATTAGACTGCGTGCTTGGGCAGCTGGTGGAAGTGACCTGATGATTGGTGTGTCTCAATGGGTGCTGAATACATCTAATGTATTGCCCATTCTTAATATTTAGGAGATAAGTAAATGAATCCTGTTACCAAGGAAAAAGGAATTTATACCAAGTTTTACACACCTGATGACCAGTACAAGGGGCAAAAGATTGCAACATATCTTGAGGTTAGAAATTGGTTAAGGTCAGGAAATTATGTTGTTGTAAATGGCAAAAAGATAACCAAAAACGACCCACCATATAAAGATGATATCAAAGAGAACGCTACTAATGTGTATTGGCAACAAGCAGCTGCCAATGCCCAACAAAGAGGAGAGAAGAAGATGGCTGACGGCAAAAAAGAACGTGATGCGGATATTCCAGATCTGAAATCTCGGGTGTTCACACCTGATGACTTTAAGCCTTCGAAAGATGATATTGAGGGTGAGAAGGTCAAAGACAAGAAGGATCTTGATATGGGTCCTACCTATGAAAAGCCAACCGATGCTGACAAGAAAGATGAGTCAACTGTTGATGCACTGGTTGCCGGAAAGATTGAAATCGATGAAGCAGTGGAGGCACTGAGTGAATAAAAGGGGTTATATCCTCACTGGCAAGAAAAGAACTGATAGACCAAAGAGAGAAATTTCTAGGCATAAACGTTCTTTAAAATCTGAAGTATCAGAAGGACTGAAAGACTACGGATACAAAGCAATGGCGAAGTATGGTGGTCTCCTTCTTGCCCCAGATGGTACCCCAGTTGCAATACCGTCAAACAGCAATCCAGTAGAAACAGTTGAGAAGTATGGAAAGCTGATTGCAAAACATTTTGACTATGCCCTTGATTTTCTTGCAAAGGCTGAAACAAATGGAACTGTTCCTGCCAGTGCATGGGATGCTCTTCTTGACCTTTTGCTTGTTCGTGGTTGGGTTCAGATATATGGTGGGGAGATTGTAGCTGGTTCTATCAGTTCTACATTGCTTAAGCGAATTAAGGCTCTTGTAATCAACGGTCAAATTTCTTGGCCTGATGATTCCATTGTACATTTCATAGATGCAAACTCTGGTAAGGCAAAGTATGAAGCACCATTTGAAGAGCTGGATGAACTTACAAGAATTAAAGACCTTAAACTTCTAAGTTCTAAGACTCGACAAACTCCACGTAAAACAACACGGTCTGACAGGGAAGAGCTCGATGCTATTGTTGATTCACTCTTGACTGACAAAGAATTAATATTGGAGGCAAAGTCCTTTCGACAATTAATGATGGGCTCTGAGTCCGGCAGGCGGTCTAGAGCACGTAAAATGCAAACCAAGCCACCTGAAGTTTACGATGATGAAGATGGAAATGAAGTTATGCGTTTTAATTTCAAAGCCATACCATCCACTACAGGGAATAGGCAAAAAGGTTATGCACTGTTCAAGCGTCGTAAGGGTAGAGGAAGACCAACCAAACTTGAAAACACTCCTGTAGAAGTCAGCTGCTCATGTCCTGACTACAAATACAGGTGGGAAGTTGCAAATAAAAAAGCTGGGTCATCACGAATCATTTTCAGCAATGGAAAAGATCCAAACATTACAAACCCAACATTCAGACCCGGACTTTGTAAACACTTAATAGCCTTGGGGAGTTATATCAGTGGGCTGCGCTTTGAAGATGAGCCAGAACCAGAGGAAGTGGAAGAACCCGAGGTAGAAGAAGTAGAAGTTGAAACAGAAGAAATTGAAGACGAAGATTCTTTACAGGAGGAATAGATCATGACTATGGGTACATTAAATCCCTTGACTGCTGTTCAACGGCATCTTATGCAGGAAGTAGCTTTTGTAGATACAACTGCTCGTGCTGTTGTACGCTGGGCTATCGATGTAAACCGAGCAGCCAAAAAGATGACGGACACTTCAGACGCAGTAACACGTGTTAACTTGACAATTGAAAACTTGGGTTCAGCTAATGCTGTTCTTAAACTGCAAGACTCAGACGGTGACATTGAAGATAACAATCCTCCGTATCCTGGTACATTTGAGGGAACGTTTTCTGATATCGCTGGAAAGGATGTTACTATTCTTCCTGGTACTGTACAGAATATTGAAGTTGACATTACTAAGCCTTACTTGCAAGTCTACGGTACTGGCAATGGTAGTGTTCGCATCCAAGGTTATGCTACTGCAACAGTAAACACCATTGGAATCAATGACGGCTATTTTCAGTCATAGGAGAATAAACAATGACAATGTCACTTGCACAAGCTCAGGCTGCTAGATTTAATGCAGCATATGCTCGTCGTAATGTTGGGGGAGCATCTACTAAGGGTCTGAACGAAGCCTTTGAATTAACAGCAGTTGTTGAGTGGTTCAATGCTGTATACGATCAGATTGATGACAGGATAGAGTCTGCATTTATTAACGGTGATCGTGAAAAAGAAATCATGCTTCGTCAGTTAAGAGCTATCATGCGTGACTATGAGCCTCGTTCAAATGACACTCCAGAATCAGTTGAAAAACGAATGAATGATCTTAGCACAGAACTTAGAAGAGCAGCTGATTCAAACCGACTTGGTGGAACGTTTCAAGATTACATTAGCAAGCTGTCTGGACAAGTTAAAAAGATTTCTCTTGAGGGTGTTGATACAGGTGTTACATCAGAGGAAGATGTTGATAGCATAGATACTGAGGGTCCTGGTGAAATTGGTGGAAAGGGTGGGGAGGAAGACTTTGGTGATGAGTTTGGTGATGAAAAAATTGATATAGACATGGAAGCTGATGAGGAAGAAGGTGGTGGAGAGTTTCCAGAAGAGGAATTTCCGGTACCAGCTGAGTCTGCAAAAACTTCAAAGAAGAATCAGTTGAACGAGAACAAAGGAATATATCACTTACGTTAGGAGTGTTGATATGAACATTAAACAAATAGCTCGTACCTTGTGCAAAGTAGCTGCTGGTGGTAGCAACATGTTTACTATGGCTGGCTTGGTTGACGTCTGTGAGGGCGACATACAAGAAGCCAATGAGCTTATTAGCGAAGCACTTGCAAGAAATATTGTAGAGCGAAAGTCAACAGGAATTTGCTACATCAGGAATATCAATTACTTACAAGAGTTGGCAGAAGCTGACCGTGAGGTTGGTGACCCTGTTACAGTAGTTCACAATGGTAAGAAGTTTTCAGCCTTGGTAAAAGAGCGAACACCTGAAGGCAGCTACAAGTTGAGTTTTGGCGATGATAAGCCAGATGACGAAGACAAAGAATATACGGAAGACGAGTTCGGTGAAGCTGAATGAGAATTCTGTACAACAATCCTGAGGCTGTAAAATCTGAGCCTCGGTTTGAACGGTTGGCCAAAGACTTACAGGGTATGCTTAATACTGCTGTAAGTCATCTTAATGCAGTCGGCTTGGGTCGTGCTGCTAATGGTGTGGTTATTATTGCAGACATCGATTCGTATCACGGTGACATAGCAGCATACGATGATCGTAAAAACGAATTGTATGTTTACTTAAAGCCACTAAGTTCTAGGAACAAGCGAGATATTATTGATATTTTGATTCATGAACTTGGTCATAGGTATTGGAATCTTTACGTCAGTTCTATCAAGAAATCTAACTGGCATGGTAAGTATATAAAGGTGAGTAGCCAAGCGGTTGAGTTAATAAATCGACAAGCTTGGAGTAGGAAGTTTAGATCGTATAAGAGCTTCATAGAGTCGTTCTCTGACAATTATTTGAGGTTAATAGCACTTCATTTTTCGAATGCGTTGATAGCCAACAAAGTTCCAATTGAATTGCTGCCAACGGTTGATTTCAGGAAACATCCTGCAACAACTAATATGGCAACTGGAAACAAAGAGTTCAGTTTAACTCCTTTGATTTCTATGTATGCAAGCAAAGATGTGTATGAAGACTTTGCTGAGACCTTCAAATATTATGTTGCAACTCGGGGCAGTCTTTCAAATGTTCCCGACTCTCGAGGACGAGCAATGTTGAAAGAGATATTTCAAAGAACTGTTTTTTAGGAGGATAAATCATGGGTGATACATGGAGAATTAACAATACCTTGGCCCAGCCGTTTCAGTCGGATAAATATGTTGCAGCTGTGCTTACCACTTTTGTTATTGGTGCATCTGAGACATTTGATATCGACGAAGACGACGTTGGACTGGGTATGACTTCGCAACTGAATCGTGGTGTATTGAAAGTTACAGCGATCAATCCATCCACGCCACTTCCCAGCCCAAACAATAATGTTGTTAGCACTGTTACTCAGTTGGAAACTGCTGTAAAGAATCAGGCAGCTGGTGAAGTTATTGAGATTCTTGGTGGTAATTATACACTGACTCAGTCACTTTCTATTCTTGTTGCTGCTTCTGGCGGTGTTCTTCGTGGTATTGGTGACGTTACCATTACTGGGGCAGCTGCTGCTGATGAAGCATTTAAGGTAGATCCGGCTGCTGGTTCTGGTGCGTTTGAGTACACATTTGAGAATGTTACTATTCGTGGCGGTGCTGACAAGGTTGGTGTGCAGGTTGATAATGCAACGATTGCACAGGCTATGACTGTTAACTTTAACAACTGTGTTCTAAATCAGAACACAAGTGGT
>Ga0180433_10005682_pt1 | contig 16711 bp, 11 predicted proteins | sample SS_ome_8_FD_132980 | JGI IMG/M metagenome (GOLD analysis project Ga0180433, IMG submission 132980) | Hypersaline lake sediment archaeal communities from the Salton Sea, California, USA - SS_1_D_1 metaG | ecosystem: Environmental > Aquatic > Non-marine Saline and Alkaline > Hypersaline >... | reverse complement strand
TTCCAAGTTTACCCGAACTTCCAAATTTACCTGATATTCCCGGGTTAGGAGCGGGAGCTTTTCCTGATTTACCCAGTTTTTCTTTTTCATTACCAATAGTTATACCCGCAATAAGCTTGCCGAAACTACCAGAACTTCCAAGCTTACCAGAACTTCCTGAATTACCGAGTTTACCTAGAGTTTCGTTAGATAAAAATTTTACAATAGAAGGCTAAGTTAGTAAAAATGATATAATTTATTATAGAATAAAATTTGAAAAGGGAGATTTAGATTGGCTTTCGGTATTGGTAGTTTAATCAATAATATAGCAGGGACTATTGCTAATTTATTAGGGAAGCCCAATGCTGCAGGATATCCTGAAGCTGTTTTAGGAGAAGTTGAATCTCAAAAAAATCCAAAAAATTGGAATAAATTACCTTTCCCATATACTTTTTCTGTATCTAAAGAAAATGGGGAATCTACAGCTTTTACTGATTTCGAACTACCGTTAGCTCCAAGCTCTATAAAACAAACAGAAGAACCGCCTACAAAAATTCAATCTACTCAAGGTGGGACTGTAGTCTCCTATTCCGGAAATAAATATAAAAGCTTAATGATTTCAGGAACTACGGGACTAGCCCCTTTTAGAGGAACTGGTGGAGTAAATAGAGATACGGGTGAGGCTATTTTACAACCTGCAGGGCGTAAATACAAATCTGGATATGAAGTATTTATAGATTTAAGAAATTGGTTCAAAGCCTTTTATGCTTATAAAAATAAATATCCTGATACAAATGAACTTTTAGTATTTAAAAATTATAAAGATGGAGAATTTTTAGTTGTAGAATTATTATCTTTTGAAATGAATAGGAATGCTGACAGACCTTTCCTATATGATTACACCATTAATTTCAAGGTTTTAAAGCATTTTAAATTCTCTACTCCTAAAAAAGATATTTACACTAAATTTGACGAAGCAATTAATTCTGCAATTAATAAAATAGATGTTGCGAGGGGTATATTTTTAAGAACTCAAGGTATTTTAAGGCAAATTGAATCAACTTTTGAAAATTCTTTTTTAGAGCCTGTTAGAAAAATAGTATTAGCTGCAAAAGCTTTTCAAGGAATAAGTACTGTAGCCGCTGATATGGAAAAACAGAGCTTGCAAAAAGGACTGACTATAGCGAGCTCCATTTTTATTATGCGTAAATTAAAAGATCAGCAAGATGAATTTAATAGAACTGGAATTACGCCCAGTAATCCAGAAGTTTTAGAAGCTACTATTCCCGAAGATATAGAATCTGCTGCCAAAAATGATCCAGCAGGATTAATTATAAGACAAGGGGCTGCATTATTAGGCATTCCGACGGAAGAGATGCCTCAAAATATTCAAGATGCTTTTGAAAAAGAAATAGCTGAGCAAAATCTACCTAGAAGCTTTTATGAAGAAACTATTGCGGAATTACAGAGAGTAAAAAGTAATGTAGAAGATTTTATTAATTTAGGTTCCGAAGATTATGATAATTTATTTAATAGAACATCTACTATAGAAGCAGATGTTACAAAAGTAGCTACAGATGATGAATTTGATATATTAAATGCTTTTAACGAATCTATTACAGCAATAAGACAACTTTTAAGTACTGATGATTTATTTAAATCTGATTATGATGATCGTTTAGCTAGTTTAATACAAAATTTCGAAGACGTTTCCTTAGAAGCTAAACCTGCTGTTAGGCAAATAATTATGCCCGCCAATACTAATTTAGAAAAATTAGCACAAATTGAATTGGGCGACTCTGCACGATGGGTAGAGATAGTAGAATTAAATGATTTAAAAGAGCCTTATGTTATTCAAGACTTATCAGAAAATTTACCGAATGTAATTCATCCAGGTGATAAAATATTAATTCCAGAAAATATAATAAATGGATTACCTGAGGGTAGTTTGGGCAAGGAAAACACAACTACACAAGAATTAACTTATTTGGAAAAAAATCTAAAAACAGATTTAAAATTAACTAATGATTTTGATCTATCTTTGGGAAATAATAATGACTTACAATTAATTAGTGGGTCTGAAAATTTAGGTCAATCAGTAGCTATAAAATTAAGTTTAGAAAAGGGGGATCTTATAAAAAATCCAGAAATTGGAGTAGCCGCAGGAATAGGTTCTAAAATGCCTCCATTGGCTCAGCTTAAAGATAATTTAGTAACTACTTTACTACAAGATGAACGAATAGAAAAAGTATATAATATTACAGTTGAACGACAAGGTCCCTCAGTTTCTATGAATTTTTATTTAAAAGTACAACAAATAGATATTCCAATACCAATAACCATTAAAGTGTAGGGGATAATATGCCAAATTTAGTTTTAAAAAGTGAACGTCAAATACAAACTCAAATATTACAAACCCTAATAGCTGAATTAGGTTTAAATGATATTAATGCAGGTTCTGTTATTGATATTTTAACGCAAGCTGTAGCTCAGGAAGATTTTGCACAATATGTACAAATGGCACAAATCGCTAGATTGGTTAATTTAGATGCAATTACTGGAGATGATTTAGACAATAAAGCTTTTGAGTTTGGATTAACAAGAAATTCTGCTGAAAAAGCTACGGGTAAAATAACTATATTGAGACCTGCTAGTTTTGAAAAAGTTTCTACTCAATTTTTTGCAGGAACATCAGCTCCGATTATAGGCGATACTGTTATAAATGTAAATGATGCTTCAAATGCTTTATTTGGATCTTCCGGAACATTAATCTTAGGACGTGGGACTACAACCGAGGAAGAAGTGACTTATACCACAGCTCCCGTAGATAACGTTAATTTTTGGACTTTTACAGTATCTTCTTTAGCTAAAAATCATTCAGTAGAAGAATCTGTTATTTTAAAACAAGGTAATGATGAGCTTATTATTGCAGGAACTACCGTTATAGTACCCTCTACGGGAACTAGTGCTGAAATAAGCTTTACTACAAATACCGACGTTACGTTATTAGCGGGTGAGGATCGGGTTGAAGACGTTGAAGTTACTGCTGTTTTAGCGGGAACTGATGGAAATATCCCCGTTTTAGCTATAAATGGAACTGAGGCTTTTCCTACTCCACCTTTTGCAGGAGCGCGTGCGCAAAATGATATAAAATTTACTACAGGAAAAAATAGAGAAACTGATAATGAGCTAAGGGATCGTATAAAGGATCATATTCAGGCATTATCCAAAGGTATTAAACTCGCTATACAAAATGCAATAGTCGGACTAGTGGAACCTGAATCAGCTAAGCGAGTTATTTCTGCTAATATTATACTTCCTCAAGAAGAATGTGAGGGGGTAGATGTTTATATAGACGATGGAACCGGCTTTGAACCCAGTTTTGAAGCCATAGGTTTTGAAGAGCTTGTAGGTAGTTCTACCGGAGGGGAAAAGCGTTTACAACTAGACTTATCACCTCTAGTCAAAGCACAAGCCGAGACTAGTTCGGAAGAACCTTATAATATGAGTGGTGGGGTATTAAATCTTACTCTAGAAGTTGGAACTATTACGGAAACCATACCGTTTACCGCCGGGGATTTTGAATTCCCAGATGCGGCTAGGGCCGAAGAAATAGTAACTGTTATAAATGATCGATCTAATTTAGTTGAAGCTCGGACTAGTCAAGTCGGAAAAAAGGTAGTAATTTCAGCTAAAGAAAATACTAATGAAGATTTACAGGTTCAATCAGGCGGGGCTAATACTATTTTAAATTTTCCTACCGATTTAAAATCAACGCTATTCTTATACATAGATGATCAGCTAAAATCCAAGGATGGGAAAACGGCTACCTTAGATACTGATAATGATGCACCGTATAATATGACTGCTTTAGGGACTTTAGATATTATAGTGGATGGTAAATCCGCAAATCCTCAAACTATTACTTTTCAAGCCGGCGATTTTGTTGATATAGCCGCGGCTACTACAGAAGAAATATCAGCACGTATTAATGCCGAATTGTCCGGTGCTTTAGCTAGTTCGATTAACAACGATGTAAAAGTTAGATTAAGTAGTAATACTTTATTATCCGAATCCTCCAAAATACAAGTTACGGGCGGAACCGCTAATAGCATACTCGGTTTTCCAACAATAGAATCTTCTGGTATTGATGGAGACTATACTTTAAATAAAGAACTGGGAACTATCGAATTAAAAGATCCATTAGGTATTAATCAATCAGTTACTATAGGATCTAACTTTACACGCGCAAGCTTACGTGCTGCATTTTCCGAATTATATGCACCGGCTAATGGAGAAACTTTAATAGTTTCAATAGATCGTGGAGCTAATCAAACTATTGTTTTCGATAGTTCTTTCGTTGCCGGTAAAACCGCAGAAGACACAGCTACTTATATAAACAGTTTTTTAAAGGGCGGAACCGCAATTGTTAGAGAAGTCGGGGTTGAAAAATTTATAGAAATAAGGACTAATTCATTTGAAGAAGGCGTGGGTTACATAGAGATAGACGGAACCAGCTCCGCTAATGCTAAATTTGGTTTTACTACGGATGTCGAAATCACCAATCAAAGACCGCATCAAGCTTATCAAGTAAGCGGTAATAGTGGACCTTTTGAGTTTCCTCAAAGCTCAAATTTAATAGTGGTTATGGACGATGACATAGTAGGGAGCACTTATTCCGTATTAATGGATTATCCGGGATCAATTACTAATGGATCATCTACTACTATATTTTCAGATAGTAACTATTTAAATATATTTGAAAATAATGATGAATTAATAGACTTTTATGCGGCATTTACTAGTGGGGACAATAGCACTTCAGGAACTATAATCGAAGTTAAGTCCGTTGGCGGCTTGGCTGCTACAAACGAGCAACAACGCTTACTTTTTAGTAACACGCCTAATTCAGGAAACTTTACTATTACTTTTGATGGTCAAACTACTGGTAATATAGCTTATACCGCGGCTGCCGGAGATGTTCAAACGGCTCTGGAAGCTTTGTCTAATATAGGGGCTGGAAATGTTTCAGTTTCGGGTGCGTTTGCCATTGGATTTACTATAGAATTCATAGGAGCCCTAGCCGCTACTAATTTACCTGAGATAACAGCGGCTTCTAGTTTACTGCTCGATATTAATGAGTTACAAAACCTAGCTTTTAGTGCTGTCCCGGATAGTGGAAATTTTACTTTAACTTTTGACACTAAAACTACCACCGCCCTACCGTTTAATGCGACTGCTGCTAGTATAGAAGCCGCTTTAGAAGCATTAACTAATATAGGTGCCGGAAATGTTTCGGTTTCTGGAAATTTCGCTAATGACTTTCTTATAGAATTTACGGGAACCTTAGCCGCTACGGACGTAGCAGAAATTACCGTTGCGTCGAGCTTGCTAATAGGGGCTTTGGCCGTAACCGCAAGCGTTGCCACCTCCGTCGACGGATCTTCTACTAGTAGTACAATAACTCCAGAGACTCTAGTAATTGGAGAACCCGGCGGTCAACCTGCAAATACTTGGAGATTTATTTTTGACGCCTTACCTGCTAATCTTTCAGACTTTGCAATAAATGACTTGTTTAAAACCGAAAACTTAACCGAGGCTTCTAATAATGGATATTTTATCATTACAGGTATTAGTGCTAAAGATAACGGATATATAGAGGTTTTAAATACAGAAGGTGTCGTAGAATCCGGATCCTCCGGAGATGGCTTAGTAAGTCAGCGAAGGCAAATAACCGCTTATACCGCGTTAACTGGTCAAATTACCGTAGGAAGTCCTTTTAGAAGCACTCCGGCGGTAAGCGATTCTTTTATAGTATTACCTAGTACTATTAGTAATTTAGTAGATTATATTAATAATATCAGAGTCACTTCTTTGAATGTCCGCGCCTTCATAGAAGGTGTTAACAACAATACCCAATTACAAATATCTTCCAAACAAGCTGGGTCTAATGGGCATATTCAGGTTTCCGGGGGGAGCGCTAATAATTATTTAAACTTTTCTAACGATTCAATTAGGGGTTTACAAGCCTATAATTATTATACTGGATTACTAGAACTAGTTCACAAAACGATATATGGAGATGATAGAGACCTCGTAGCCTTTCCTGGAGTGGGTGCTGCCGGCGTCACTTTTAGAGTATTAGCGCCTACCGTTAGGGAATTGTTTATAGACATTAATGCAATCTTGGAAGAGGGTAAGTCTATTTCTAGTCTGGAAAATGAAATAAAATCTGCAATTATTAATTATATCAACACTTTAGGTATAGGAGATGATGTAATTATAGAAAAGTTAAAATCAGTAGTTATTGATATTAGTGGAGTTAAGGATATTATACTAAATCTCCCCAGTGAAAATATTGCAATTTCTGATAATGAATTGGCGAGAACTAAGTCTAGTAATATTATAGTAGGGTAATATATGTCTAAATACGAAAAATATATAAGAACTATTCCAAAAAGATTTAAACCTACTGAAAATCCCGTTTTAAATGCTTTCATTAGAGCGTTTTCCGAAGCGGATGAAGAAGCGGTTACTCAAATTAATAATACTAAAGCTCAATTATTTGTGAGAACTGCCGAGGGTCAAAATCTGGACAAACTAGCCAACTCCCTAGGAGTTTCTAGGCCCACTAGCCTTGGACTATCCGATGAAAAGTTTCAAGAACTAATACCTAATTTATCATTAAAAGCAAAACAAATACGTAAAACCTTATACGACACCGCGGATGTGTTTTGGGGAGCGTTATTTACTCGAGCAAATATACAATCTAATAACGCGGAACCATATAATGTAAGTCCGGGAGATTCTTTAAAAATAAAAATAGATAATGGAGGTGAGCAGGTTATAAAAGTCTTAGTTGATGAAATAGCCATTCCGGGAGCAGCTACCGCCGAAGAGCTGGCCCTTATTTTTGAAAGGATTAATAATGCTACTACGTCTGTAATAGAGGATACAACGAGCGGTGATGTTTATTTGAACATCCGAACTAACACTCCCGGAGCCTTGGGTGCCGTAGAAATTATTGAATCTAGTATAATAGATTCTTCTAAATTAGATTTTGATTTAGGTAAAACTAAATTAATCCAACAAGATCAACGCTTTATTATATATGAAGTTACTCCGAATGTGCTTACTATCGAAATTCCCGCAATATTACCATCACTTAGACGTACTCTAAAAGGTTCACATCACTGGCATGAAGATGCTACATTAGAAGGTCCTATAGCGCCGGATAATGGAATCTGGGAAGGGTCTTTCCTTTTTGATCCTTCGGGAAGTGACACTAGTTATACGGTAAGTGGCCAACAAGCAAAACTAGAGGAAAACTTATTAAAAGGTAATGTTTACACTAAAGTAACGGTAGATGATACAAGCGCATGGGAAGCGGATTCCGGATTATTAATATTTGGTTGGGGCACTGATTCGGAAGAACAACCCGTTAGATTTAGGGGAGTTCCCAATGAGAAAACTATTTTATTAGATCCATCTTATGTATTTAAAAATAATCAGTTAATAGACTCTTACGTTAACGTATTAGTAGATCAAAGAACCTTACAACCTGCAAAAACTGGAGAAGATTTAGCTATTTATTTGACAAGCCCTTCCGCTGCTAGAGAAGTTGTGGAGGATATTTTAGAAACTTTAGTGGCCGCCGGTGTCTTAGTCAACTTTGTAATATTAGCTCCGGAATTCAAATATCTTATTGATAATCCATACTTGGCGGGCGACGATGCTCCCGTGAGTGATTAAGGATAGGGAGTAGAAATGATATACTTAAGGGTAGAGGAAAAATTAAGAATGATAACCTATAATAATATCTCAAAATCAGATAAAGGGGCCTCTAATGTCAATTTTATCTAGAGTCAATTTAATTTCACAAGAACGTCTAGATTTGGAAGATGTAAATTCATTATTATCTGCCCTTCGTACGGATTCTAAATTATGGACTGAGCAATTTCTTTCGGGCGAGAATTATATAGTAAAAGGCTTTGCCGTAACTGGACTAGGTCTTAAACAAGCTACCGTTGCCATGGATAGTGCTACTTTGATTCACGGGCAAAATACATACGACTTTTCTTATTATATCGCGGAACCCGGCGTTTCCAATATCACTATTCCAGATGTAGATTTATTAGACGGTTCTCGTAATTATGTAGAAATTAAATTAGTTAACGAAGAAAATACTCCCGTAGCCCGCGCTTTTTGGGATCCTAGTGCTAACAGTGGCTCCGGTGCAGAATTCAGTCAGCAAATTAATACCATGATTGATCTAGCTATAGAAGTCGAAGTTAGGCAAGGCGGCTTTTCCGGAGATCCCGACAATATTAAACTATGTATTATTGACACCGATGTGAGTGGTAATATTAATCTTATCTTGGATAAGCGACCTTTATTCTTTAGATTAGGGACTGAAATTGATCCCAGTAATGAATTTAGTTGGTCTTCTCAACTAGAACCCCCATATACTATGACTCTTGTTGGAGGAACTGGCACATTTCTTGCTGGGGAATTAATAACTTTTTCATCGGGAGCGGTTGCTACGGTTGTTTCGGGCGGTACTACTAATATTACTTTCAAACTCCCCGATAATGATAATTTCCAGGCCGGAGATACCGTTATAGGCGCAGACTCCAGTGCTTCTCGTAATGCGGTTTCTATAATAGAATCTTTTACCGGCGCGGATAAAGATATTGATGACTTTAAAGAACTAGTCACCGCAATTCAAACCGAGCTAAAGTCAATGAAGGGTTCTGATTTCTGGTATGAAGATATCGGAGAATCTATTTTGGGAAATGCTCAAGATATCGATGCTATAGAAGCCGTATTGGCGGAAAATGCATATGAAGAACCTATTGAATTGATATCGGGGGCACCGGCGGACGATAATGAGCTAACTGGCCCAGTTTCATCCGGAACCGTTATAACTCTACCTACTGATAAAAAAGACGGCGGATCTACACAAGAATACGTGGTAGGCGAGGGTGTTTTGGAAATATTCCTAAATGGCCAATATTTAAGACGTGGGGAAGATTGGAGCGAAGAAGGTACTTCCGGAAGTCCTTCCGACGAATTTAGAATTTTACAGGATTTAGTTATCGGAGACGTGCTAGCTTGTAGAATTGATGCTACCGGAGGATATTTAGGCGGTACGGGTTCCGGAAGCGGAGAGGCTAATACTGCTACAAACGTAGGGAGTGGCCGTCAAGTTTTTAAACAAAAATCAGGGGTTAATTTAGAATTTAGAAGTTTAGTTGAGGGGTCAAACGTAAGTTTAACTCAAAATGCTGACACAGTTGTTATTGCCGCAAGTGCCGGAGTTGCTCCCTTAAGTACTCGAACAGAATCAGCTACCTATACCGCTACTTTATCGGACGATGTTATTCTAGTGAATGCGAATTCGGGAGCGGTTACTATAGATCTACCCGTTGCAGCTACTGCTAACGGTAAAGTTTATCAAATAAAGAAAATTGATGCGAGTGCCAATGATGTAATTATAGACGGAGATGGTAGTGAAACTATAGACGGTGCATTAACGCAAGTTACTAATACTCAATATGAAAGCTTTTCTATAGTATGTAATGGAACCGAATGGTTTGTAATTTAAGGAGTGTAATCAATGACTTATAGTCCAAATTTTAGAGGTAATTCCTCCGCTGCACCGAGTAAGTCGGTAGCTACTGGGTTATTAAATAATACCGGAAATACTCTAACCAAGGCAACACCTGTTTATGTCAATAGTTCTGGAGACATGGCCGCTATTGATGTCAGTAGTGAGGCATCGGCATTGTCTATCGTGGGAGTTGTTGTTGACGATATAAATCACAGTAATCGGGGGGAAATCGCTTATAGTGGTAGAATCGAGGATGTTTCTGTTTTAGGTAGTTTTGGAGATTCTATTTATATATCTAAATTAGGGACGTTGACCAATGTTAAACCTAGTCAGGGAGTGGGGGGTTTTGATATTGGAGATTGGATAATTAGAGCCGGTGTTTTGGCAAAAAATGAAAATAATCCAGCACTAAAAGATTTAATCTTAAATGTCGCGCCTTTAGGTCAAATATAATGGACTTTTACTAACTGGGATATAATTTATTAAGGTAATATATGAAAAATAAAATAAACAGAAAAAGAAGCGTAGATGTAGAAAAACTTAGTGTTGAACAAGTAGATCGAATTAAAGATCAAGTGGTTATTAAGCTACGAGCTTTAATAGACGATGCTTGTGAAAAGGCTAATGAAATAGTTAACATATATGGCCTCGAGGCTAAAATGGAATTTTCACTTAAACAAAAATCGAACAGGGAGTAAAAAATGGCGGACATCACAAGACTAGCGAGACTATTAAACGGAGCGACCAGGGGAGTTGACTTAGCATCAAATACCCTAGTGGTAAATGAAGTAAAGGTTGGGGGAGCTTCGGGAAGTATTCTAACTAAAGCTATCTTAGACAAATTAATTTTAATGCAGGGCGTTGCGGATGCAGATGGTAGTTATGATTCTAGATATTATCAAAAATCCTTAGTTTATTCTAAGGCAGAACTAAATGCCGTTACGGATAGTGCATCCGGTGCGGATCAAATTGGTTCTACCGCTATTGCAGGAGTAACCGGGGGAACGGTTCAAAGTCAATTAGAAAGCTTGAAATCTTTAGTTGATTCTGCAGGAGCTTCTCCTGACGCAGCTACCGTAACTTATAGCCCAGATGATGTTACCGATTGGAATAGTGATACAGATCCCGGAAACGTCGACGGTGCATTAGACGAACTAGCTTCTCGACAAACTGTGTCAGAATCTAATTTTAGCGCTCTACAATCAAATTATTCTGCTCACGTTGCGGGATCTTCTGATAAACATATTGCTGATAAAATTGACTTTAATCCCGACACCGGTGCTAATTGGGATTCTCCTCCATTAGATGTAGATGCCGCTTTAAATGAAGCCGCTTCTAGAATTAAAGTTAATGAGGGCGACATTGCTCTTAAAGCTGCAGACGCTGATGTAGTTAAAAAAGCCGGATCCACAATGGATTCCGCGGCAAATATTACTTTTCAGGGCGACGGCGAAGTTTTAGGACTTCCCTCAGTACCTAGTGTGGCCGGTGCCGCAGCCTCTAAAGCATATGTAGACGCTGTTAGGGTATTAGCTCGAATCGCAAGTAACGTAAGAGTAGCGTCTACCGCAGACGTTGATCTATCAAGCGCTCCCGCTGCTATTGATGGAGTAACTTTATCAAGCGGCGATAGAGTATTAATTTGGAAACAAACCGATGCTCAAGAAAATGGTGTTTATGATTTTAACGGAGCAGCCTCCGCAATGACTCGATCCGCGGACTTAGATAATAGTCCTCAAGGTGAGCTTTATAATGGCGTTATGATTCCTAAAGTATTAGAGGGAACTCTTTACGCAAATACACCCTTTGTAATCACAAGTGTTGGTACCGGAACTGACGGCTTGCATCAAATTGCTACCGACGATATTAATTTTGGGATTTTTACTTCTCCCACACAATTAAGCGCCGGAACTGGCATCGATATTACTAGTAATATCATTAGCGTAGATATGTCAGCATTTAGTACAAGTGATTTATCAGAAGGAACTAATCTTTATTATACGCAAGCTAGATTCAATAGTGCTTTTAGTGCTAAATCTACCGATGATTTATCGGAAGGCGCTACTAATAAGTACTACGCTTCATCATTATTCGATTCTGACTTTTCTGGAAAATCTACTAGTGATCTTAGTGAAGGAACTAACCTTTATTTTACAGACGCTAGAGCCAAGGCCGCTGCGGTTTTAAATACGTTAGCTGGTTCTGAAACCGATCAAGCTCCTAGTGTAGCTTCAGTTAATACAGCATTAGCTGGTAAAGCTGCTTCTAGTCATAGTCATACAGCCTCTGACGTTACTGATTTTGATAGTGCTGCTAAAAGTGCGACGGTCGTAGATAGCTTAGCCGGATCGGAAACCGATCAAGCTCCTAGTGTAGATTCAGTTAATACTGCATTAGATAACAAAGCTGATAAAAACGCAGTTAGTATTAAAATGATAGCAGGCGAAGTCATTGGCCCAGCTTACGCTTACGCCGTTAGACTTGCTAAATCTGGAGAAACTGATACTAGAGTTTATAAAGCTAGTAATAATAGTATAGACAATGCTTTAGTTATTGGAATGGTTTTTCTACAAGCTTCAGCAAATCCTGGAGATGAAATAGATGTATATAGATTTGGTGAAATGGAATCTGGAGTTGTTTTTACAGCATCGCAGGACGAGGGCAAGGAAGTTTATTTAAATTCTAATAGTGAAGTTACTCTAACTCCGCCTTCTACCGAGGATAGTGTTGTAGTCAAATTAGGAAATGTTTCTAAAACAGGAACCGGTCCAAAAATTCTAGTAAATATTGAACAACGATACATTAATTAGGATTTAAGATGGCAAAGGTACTAACAGGACTAAATGGTAAATTAAAAATGGTAGATAGCATCGATGTTACTATTTTTGATGAAACCATAACAGTAGTTTCGGGAACCCCTTCGGGGGATAAAGAAATACAAGGCCCTGTTAGTGCCGGAGCCTCTATAACTTTACCTGATAGCAAAACTTACGAGGGCCAAGAACTAGAAATCTGGCTAAATAACATTCGTTTAGAAGACGTTTTAGACTATAATTTTGAAGGAACTATACCTAGAACACAATTTTCCCTGACTTTCGATTTAGTTGTGGGAGATAAAATTAGATTAAGAATAGATAGAGGAGCATAATAATGGCCGCCACTAAAACAGATATTCGTCAATTTATTTCTAGAGATACTTTAGATCAACTAAAGTTACTTTCGGGGGAACAACTAGACTCTTTAATGCGCTCTACTAATACCGAACTAACTCCTCCGCTAAGGTTAGATGCTTCCAATCCCGCCGATTTAGTAATTAATGTCGGAGGATCAGTAGTTTCTAATACGGAAAATGACAGAAAACGATTAGTGGCCCCTATAGACGAAGCTTATCCAACTTTTAACGGGGGCACTATTACCATCCCGTCTAGTGGAAGTGGTGCGGTAACGGTAACTAATGGTAATAATACGACATTAGCCTTAACTAGTAATTTTTACATTAGAGGGTTAATTTACATAGATAGCTCATATGACTTAAACATACTTTTCGGAACAGAAAGTGCTACCGAAAATACAGCAAACATTCCAGAACCTCCCGCTAGAACTAGGGCGGCTGGATTTGTAACTCTTTATAATAATGGTGGAACAGTTGATGCTATAGAACAAGAAAAACTATTTCAGTTTGGAGCCGGAGGAGCTGGCGGAAGTGCTTCGGGGACAGCAAATTATAATGCTTATTTTAACGGATCTGGTAATTTAGCAAGCGAGCAATACGTGGCCAAAAGCCGTGGTGGATTTGGCGAAGATGCTACCGCTATTACAGATACACCGGCCCAAATTCAGACGGCCGTAGACGATGTCCAGGCTGCAAAAGCCTTAGACGGTAATAGTACGCTTGTCAAGCGTAGTCCCAACGGCGTTGTCGAACTCAATGTATCCTCCCCTGGATATAATTATACTCTAACTAGCGATTATTCTATAGCCACACTAGATACTAACGTATTACTCATAGACGCCTTTGGACAGGATAGGAAAATTCTAAATGTAGATGCTTCTAAGGTAAATAAAGTCACAATATTCAATAAAGGTACTACGAATAACTTGGTTCTGAAACATGAAAATTCTGGTATAGGAGGGGACTTTTTCTTTCCTAATGAGGAAGATTATATAATTTACCCCAAAGAAAGTGCGGAATTATATTACCATAGTTTAGATGGTAGATGGACGCGCATTAATGGTGCCGCTCAATCTATAATAGTAAATGGAGATTGGCCGCAGTATTTGGGAGACGGGACAGATTTTACTGTAAGCGATACTAACTGGACAACTACTAGAGCCGTAGCTGTTCCCTACAAGACTGAAGATGGTGTCTGGAGATTGCGGTTTAATATTAAAGGTAGTTACTCAACTGCTTTAGCCAGTAGCAGCTCTCTTGCTATTAGTGGTATAACCTTTAAAAATATAGCTACTTTTAGTCAATCCCTAAGTATTAGTCAGTTTACTAATGGAACCTCGGCTCCTATTAAGGGTTCCGCTGAATCTAACTCTGGAAATATATCTTTCTTTTTTACGGGAAACGTACAAGTTATAAGTGTTTCAGGAGACGTAGAACTAGAATCCAAACCCACTTGGGCTATCGATAAGTCGATAATTGCCACTCCTAGCACTGAATATCAAATGAGTGTTGCGACTGATTCACTCAATGACTTAGACTTAAGTGGAGCAGCGGCCACAAACCACCATACCATTACACATAACTTTGGAAGCATAGCTAAAGGCGTGACTATAAGTTATGACTTAAATGGCACTAAATATAAGTTAGACCCCGCTACGTATATCGAAGAAGAAAATGATAATAAGATTGAATTTGACTTCTCTCCCTTAGCATCTAGTGCGAATAACATAATTACTATCAATGCAAGTCTACATACTAGGCCGACTGGGTTAGTTAGTGATATTTATGTAGAGACTGAGGATGCTAATGAGCGAGTAATTAATAGCAATAATCCCGTAGCATCTACCTGGTATGATGTAGATACTACTAACGCTAAGATTGACTTGACAGAAGGTACTTGGGAAATTACATATAATTCCGTAGTAACTGAGCGTAGCTCAACCTCTACAGTTCGCGGAGCACAATTGGGTATAAGCGATTCAACTGGTAATACTATAATTACTAAATCAGTCTCTCGCGGGTTAGATAGTGCTAGTTCTACTTCTCAAACAAACCAATGGTGGTTGGGTAAAACATTTATTTATGAAGCTACTAGTTCTGTAAGTTTATATTTAAAAACGCAAGAGCTTAATGGCGGCGGGAACTGGAATGTATTTAAAGTAGGAAGAGCAGATTCTCCTACTATAATATATGCAAAGAAATTAACGAGGTAATATATGAGTAATAATAGACTAGGACCATATGCAATAACTAAATGGCAAACAAAAATATTGACTGCGGATGTTACTAGTAATGGAGCCATGACGGACCTTACTTACACTTTAGAGATTGGTAAAACCTATAGAATATTTACCCGCCCTTTAATGCAAGCGGATGGGGATAATGATGCTAGCGCACGTGTAGAAGTTAAAGATGGGTCTACCGAAATTGATAGAATCGAAATAACTGCAGCCTCTTCGGGCAATTTAGACTTACATACTCTTAGTAGTACTATAATTCATACAATGGCTAACACATCCCTAACTTTTGTGGCTAATTCAGCTTCTGCTAACGCTTTTATCTTAGGTAATAATACAAAACAAGAAACTTTCGTAACCGTAGAAGAGTTGCCGAATCATGAAGAAGTGAGTAGTTGGTAGGAGTAAGAAATGTCGGAGCAGCGATTTGATAAGATTGAGAAGAAGTTGGATGATATACCCAGTTGGGCGTAATTAATTCAAATGTACTTTTGATATATAATATAAGAACAAATAATCTACTCCGGGATGTTTTCTAGGATATCCGTCACAATGCTTTGAATCCCACCATTCACTAGAATCTCTTTGCCACATATTAAACTGACTATAACAAAGCGGATCGTCTACTCCAGGATTCTCCGAAAATCGTTCTAAATGATATCTAATGTCGTTGGGATTCTTGCCGGCTAACCATTGATAAAATGGATTTTTAGAATCAATATAATAGGGAATATTAAAGTATGTTTTAGTATAACCTAATATTTTAAATTGCAATAATTTTAAAGAATCCAAGAATAACTCATATCCAGTTGTATGTAAAAGCTCTTTGGATTTTAATGCTGTCCAAAATAATGCTGCCGAAGAATCTAGACCCCAATCTATGTTATTTTCCCCAATACTCTCTAAAGTAAGGTTTAACGTTAGTCCTAGATTTCTATAGCCTATTTTATAAGAATCTCCGAATTTAGCTATTTTACCGCCATTATTCTTTGTAAAATTGTAAAAATCTACAACAATACGTTTAGTCTCCGATCTAATATAATCACTTTCTAAAATCTTATTACAAACAGTTAAACTCGTCATTAAATAGACAATCATATCTCTAGATAATCTATCTTCATAATCGACTAAACTAGGATGTCTTAGCCATTCTCCCGGACTGATTTCAGCTTTTAACATATTACGTAAATGGGCTTCTGCCACCACTTGTTTCCGCCCTAGACACAAAGCCATTAAATAAGATCCTTGATGCGCTAATCCATCACCACGCTCTATATTATTTTGATCGCCATTATCTATGGACAATACCCATTCATATTCATCAAAAAAGCCAGTATTCAAACGCGCTTCCATCCTTTCAGTTTTAGCATCGATGGGATCCGCGGTTACTGTGGCGGTTTTCTTATCTTTACCACAACTATTTAAATATACTGCTACTAAAATAATTAAGCCTAAAAGTTTCATGATATCCTCACTTTAGCAATTAATAATGCCATTAAAAAACCGGAGCTTACAGTATTAAGAGTTATATATAATGGGTTTCTGGTAGGAAATGTTTGTACGGCAAACACTAGGTACTGCATTAGCTGGTAGGCGACTTCGGGAAACAGCATTCCTATTCCAATAAGGAAATTAAACGTGAGCCAAGTTAATGCCGTAATAAATAATAAACCTTTAATCATATAAACCTCAATGTATTGTTTTGTCCTT